>Ga0209081_1000292_pt1 | contig 30148 bp, 24 predicted proteins | sample GOMGulsemesocosm_4_FD_184636 | JGI IMG/M metagenome (GOLD analysis project Ga0209081, IMG submission 184636) | Methane-oxidizing microbial communities from mesocosms in the Gulf of Mexico - GOM15B Gulf of Mexico (SPAdes) (version 2) | ecosystem: Environmental > Aquatic > Marine > Cold seeps... | reverse complement strand
GGTCAAGATAAAGTTTTAGCAGATTGGTTTACTGGTGAATTACCGATTTTTGACTTTAGTAACAACAATACTTATGAGGTTCTCAGCATAGAGAATGGTTGCGTACTATCACATGAAAGCCGACAAAGATAAATATCGACTTTAGCGAGGTATATTGTCTTCATTGTTAAGTTAAGTTAAGTTAAGTAACACCACATACGACAACTAGTCTGATACAGCGGAAATCTATTAACCCCTCAAACCACGTCGTATCAAAAATTTAAGCTATCAAGCTTTCTAATTTTTTCATTGATAGCATCAATATCAAAGTCTGTATTCATGTTCTCATAGCGTTTGTAGGTCTTTATTTTATGCTCTTCGTTGTACGCCTTGCTCTTTTGAGTGGCCTCGTCAGTTAATTCCTTTATAAGTTCAAATAGTCCTAACTTGTAAGCTACTGCTAATAATACTAATAATACTGCTAATTCCATAATAAATTCCTCAATAATTGTCTTGTTTTAATGAAAATCCATTATCATTGATTTTAACTTCGGTAAAGTCAGCACCAATGATACTTCCTGAATCAATATTTTTTATTAACTGTGCTTTCTTGCCTCTGTATTTTCCTTACTGCAATTGCTGTAAATTATTTATTACCCGTTCCAATTATCATCGTATATGTCATTACCATCGGCAAAATAAGCTGCCATATTTATTTCCTTATCTGTTCTTGTATAAATTAGTTTGTTGTCGGCTTGCTTCCCAGTAACTTCGGCTATATTTAATTTTGTCATTACTTTTTTAAATTTACGTCCAAATGATCTAGGTGATCTCACATCTTCCCATTCTGCTTTGCCACCTTTGAACAAGTCTTTAAGCGTAAACTCATCTCCTTCTTTGAGATGTTCAGCACGCATCATTGCTGCCATCAAAGTATTTTCTTCGTGCTTAAGATCGTCACTGAACTCATCCAATGAAGAATCGAGTTTATTAGCGATATGAAGTGATAAATCAATCATTTCTTTTTCCGCTTCTTTTAATAGCTTTAGAACCAACTCTTGAGGTAGAGAAATATTCAGGTTTAAGGTTGTTTGTTTTTTTGCTTTAAATGTTGCCATGTAGACTCCGTTTTTTTTTGTTACTTGATTTGATAACTGAAGTATATATCTATAATTATAGAATAACAATAGAATTTATATAGAAATACATAGAATAACGTAGAAAAAGTTATTTTTTGTATAGATATTCTATGTGATTAATTTATATAGTTAGAGCATTGAATAAGAATTTATGAGCTTCTAATGAAGTTTAATCTTCCGGAAAGCAAGTTGTTTTTGTTGATGACTGCAAATCAGCTTTAGGTATTTCTGATAATAAGTACTCTGTAATCTTTAATTATGTTCAGCCACTTGTATCTGGCCTACATCGAAGATCTTTAAAAGTCAGGGGGGCAGTAATATAAAAAATATTTTCACATCTCCCAAGCAATAATCGTAGGAAATGTTTCTTTTCTATAACTTAATAACACTGAAAAGATACTGAGTGGATTTATCCCTCGAAACTCACTTAGTTGATTAATACTATTTTTAAACCTATTGTCTATAGGGACATTTTTTGAAGAGTAATTGAAATCGGCAGCAGGTAATTTGAATAAACTTTTTGTCTTGACTGTATTCCCGTTATCTAAATACCTAATTTTAACGTGAATGTTTTTAGGCTGTTCCTGGTTTAATTGTTTCGTGAAATCATGAAACATGGCAGTGATATTATTATTTTCAATGTTATTCTTAGCTTGCGTGAAAAAGCATGTATCAACTTTCCATGCAATATTTTCATGATATTCCATTGGTAATACTGTTACTACCAATCCTGTATACGCATCTTGAATCACCACAAAAAAACTTTCATCTACCTCACTATATATAAGCCAGTGCTTTTTATTAAATACAAGTTCTGTACCTACATCAACAGCCAAGCCCATATCTATAAGATCAGCTATTCGATCAAGGGATAATTGCGTTCTTTCATTTATTCTTTTTTCAGCATGTGCTGAAAAGTAAGTAAACCTATGTTTCATTGTGTTCATTTATTTATCTCCAAATTTTTTTAAGTAGTAGTACTGGTATCTACTTAAACGCCTCCTTTTTATTAGAATTAACTTTTTTTGGAAAAAAATTGAATAAAACTTAATTACATCTACAGCTTATAAGTTTTATTCCTCAATACATCAACGAATGAATCAGCCTCAGGAGAACTAAATATATCCACCTAACATTTTTCATCAAGTTACCAGCCAGATCACAGTAAATAAATGTCTGCCTTTGTTAATAGAAAAAATCAAAATACGGCTTAATTCATAAAAATAAAAATAAAAATTTTAAAATTAATTGTTAACTTTGTTATTAACACAACGTTTCTCTTTATGAACAGACAAACTTAGGTAATTGAACTTAAGTTATTTATTAAAAGAGAGACAATTATGCGTTATCAAAATACTGAATCGAATAGAAAAAACTGGGTGCCACAGCCATTAGGTAGAAAAGGAAATTTAAATAGTTGGATTGAACGAATGGAACGAGCTTGCCCTGATCCTGAATTAGATGAAGTTGTTTGGTTAGATGGCTATTCAAGTCGTATTGCTTATAAAGCTATTGGCTTTAAATCTAATGGTGATGTTATCTGGCAAAGAGGGCAAATCATTAAACATTAATAATGTTGAAACATATAAATATCAACTTTAAATGGTTTTTATTTCAATTAGGCTTTAATTACTTGTATATTATGATTTATGTATAGTTTAAATATAATCAAATGACAGGTAGTTAAGTGGAAGCAAGTAATAAAGAATTAGCTGAATATATGTTATTAATTAAAAAATTAACTCATTATAAATTGAGAACACAAGATCCTTCTTATCAAAGCTTTGCTGAAGATATAGTTCAAGAGTCATTTTTGAAATTATATAAGCAAGACTTTTTTAATAAAAACAAACTTGATTCTGAAGATGAAACAAAAATGATAGGGGCTTATATAAGTAAAACTATTTATTCATGTTTTATGGATCAACTTAAAACTTTAGGTATAAATAGACGATTAACCAAAGCCGAGTCTATAAGCTCAGGCCAAAAGTATGAAAACATCAAGCATGAATTAATTGAAGGTGTTAACGAAAGTGAAATAGCACTGCCTGGTGTTGAAACCCCAGAACAATATGTATTTGTTAAAGAAGCCTATCAATGCATTAAAAAGTGCTATAGCAATCTTTTAATGAAAATAAATGACACAGATAGAAAAACTTTTTTTAAAGCCGCTTTTTGGCAATTTAACGAATATGATATGCCCCTTAAAACATTAGCAAAGCATTTAGGGTATGACTCAAGTAACCCAACACAAGAATTAAAACGGTTTGTAGAAAAAGTTTCAATGTGTACTCAACCTCATGGCATAACGGTTAATAATCCTCATGAGCAAATTCAATTTTTACGAGAGCAAATAGAAAATGCTGAGGTGTACACATGAAACCTATTGATATAACGAAACAAATTTTAAAAATGTATGAAGAAGATGTTATCCAACAAATGATAACAGATACTCAAGAGGAGCTTGCAAACGATATCCCTAGTTATCTACAAAAAGAATTAGATTTGTGCTTAAGCAAAGCGAAAATGAGTGAGCGCCAATCTACAGATAATGTAGTTTCATTCAAACCAAAAGAAAAAACTAATATAGTAACATTCCCTTTTGCAGAAACAGAGTTACTGGCAGCTTCTGGTAAGTCATTAGCTGACTGGTTTTCTCAACCTATTAATTTTGCTGGTGTTGGCTTTATTCTTGATATACGTCGTGTAATCGGTACAAAAGATGAAATAGATTTGTATCTTTCACCTACAGATTCAGAAAAAATGAGTGAGTCTTTTGATGCTTATAAAGGAAAATCCCTAAAATTAACTATCACAAATAATGGCAACCCCTTATTAACTGCTGAGTTATATATTGATGATACAGGGCAAGAGGCTGAAGGAAGTGGACAATTAGTTGATCTAGATGCTGCACCAGTGCAAGGTAAAATATCTATAGATATTGAAGTAATAGAATAAATGGTGCATATCTTAACTAGCACACAAACTATTATAAAAATTATAGTGCGTGCACAAGTAACACGAGAATCAGATCCGGCTGTTCATGCAGATCTTGGGCTTAAACTAAAAAAAACACTCACGACTGAGTCTTTTGACGAGCAATCTGCATATTTAGATTCGGCTGCAATAGCTTCATTCACAGCATTAAACCCTATTGACCAGAAACATAAGTATAGAAGTAATATTAACTTACAAGCTATAAATAGTGATACTTTCAACTTTACTGGCGGTAGCAGTAGCAGTGGTTTAGGCTACTCTTTAGCTCTTTTCATTAGTTGGTGGCAGGACATTCTCAAAAAGAATGTTGTAAATAATCACCCAATATTTGCTACTGGTGAAGTCAGTAATACAGGAGAGGTTTTTGAGATAGGGTTTATCGATGAAAAACTTCAATCATTATGTGATTATGTAGAAAAAAACAGTGTTGTCAGTCCCTTTTATGTCTGTTATCCCCTTGCAAATGATAGAGATATTCATTCTTCTATTAAAGAACGTATTCAAAATATTGGGGGGAGGTTAATTAGTGCCAAATGCATTCAAAATATTTTAGAAGAGTTAATTGGAGATGATTATGACGGTAATCCAAATAGTCGTTGGGAGCCTTTTAAAGGTTTAAATTCATATAACGCAAATGATTCAGTGCGATTTTTTGGTCGAGATAAAGTCAAAGATAAGATAGTTAACCAAATAAATAATGCTAAGCAGCCTTTGTTGTATCTTGCGAGTCGTCGATCAGGTAAAACATCTTTGATTGATGCTGCTCTTATACCTGCATTCAAAAAAGAAGAATGGGAAGTTTTAAAAATAACCAATTTCAAAACCTTATTGGATGTGTATTTTCAAATACTACAATGTGTTGGAAGTGCAAATGATAAAATTGCTAGTATTGATAGAGAGTCACTCATTTATGCAGAGTCAAGCCTCAAAATTGACGATATTAGGAATATCACCGATATAGCTTTGAAAGCATATCATTCACCTACAGATAATCATTTAATTATTATTGATGATTTTCATCTTATATTTGATACAGATAATGACGACCACAAAGAGCTATTCGTTTTTTTATTAAATGATATTTGCAAACTGGGCATTAAAGTTGCCGCATTCTCCTGTCGTGAATATGCAGCATATTTCGAAGAAAAAGTTTCAACAATTATCCCTTTTAATATTTCTATTGTTGATGACTTCTCCGTTAAAGAAATTGAAGAAAGCTTAATGAAGCAGGTTGAATGGGCTGGTTATAAATTTGAGGAGCAAAAGGGTGTTAGATTATCGCACCAAATTGTTAATGATATTGCTCAATATGATGTTTCTATTAGCGTAGCTAATTTCATCCTTAATAAGTTATATGACGTAGCAAGCCTTGAGCTAACCAAAGTAATCAGTTTTGAGCATTATGAGCGATTAGGTAGGCTACCAGGAATATATACAACGTTTATCATTGATAATATTTATTCAAAAACAATGGACGAAAAATTAATGTTCCAATTATTTGAGAAGTTTTATGATGAAGGTGTGAGATATTCTTTAGAGCAAGAAGATTTATTTGAACTTGAAACTGTATTACAACTAGGGTTAGTGAAATTTAACCCTAGCCGTGGATCATTTTATGCTCAAAAATTGCTTTACGAAACACCTTTTTATCAAAAATGGGATCGTAGAGGTTATAAGTCTTGGTTTGAAAAAATTAAAGCTCCATTTTTAGAGTGGAAAGTGCTTTTTGAAAAAGAAAAGGCATTCGATGATAGTTCCCTTATGAGTGATGAATTAAATAGAAGGTTTAAGAGTAATCGTGAAAAACATTCTGATTTTTATAAACAAGAGAAAAAAGTTGATAATGAACTTGCTCTTGGTTCTACCTATAGTATGAGCAATAATTATTTGAGCCTTTCTGACATAATTGCAGGAGAAAAATTTATCGAAACCAATGTCATTTCAAATGAAGATTTAAAGCTTTATGTACATCTATCTCAAAGACATTTTTTAATTAAAACAACTGTAAGGTTTGTTTATTTGGCCTGTGCTTGGTGGTTTTTTTATGCGTGATAATATAACAGTAAAAAACAAAGGCAACTTATTAGTATTTGATCTTCTTGTAGCGGCTAAGGTAATTTATTTCGATGTTAATACTGTATTGATTACAATTACATTTCCTATTTTTTTAATGCAGAAACTGGTTAAGAAGTGGAAAAGCAATTCTGTGAAAGAAAATGAAAAATAGTATAGATGACACATTTGTTGAGGTGAAAGCTTTATTGGATAAGCGTAACTATGAAGCTGCATATAAAAAACTTGATAGTGAAAAGTTATTAAACCACCCCAAAGCATCTGCAATTAAAGCATTTTTAAATTATTGTGAATATGTGGAATACATTCCAAAAAATAAGGCATTAGAATCATTAAGAAAGCTTTCTCAAGCTAACTCTGATGAGGCTACTTTGTTATTAGCAAAAGCATATATGCTGCCAGGCATATATGAATCACTCCCTGCTTCTATTCCACATGTACTACCACTTGCTAAGGCTTTATATGAGAAAGAAAATGCACAAGGAGCAATTTTATATGCAGGTTTTCTCATATCTAACAAAAACTATGATGACGCTTGGATTGTTTTGGAGGAAGCGAAGTCTTTTGAAAATGTTGAACTGGCATCTATTTATACGATACAAAAGAATGTAATAAATGAATCGCAGAATCATTTAGATTATTTGCCCCAGCTATTTGAACAATGCCATGAAGAATATATAAAGGGAAATAAAGGAATTTGTTTTGTATATACACAGTTTTTATTAGAAGAAAAGAGTGATTTTTTCAACCCTACTCTTGCGCTGCAAGTCTTAGATGAAGGGATTATGGAAAATAATTATGCCTGTAAGCTTTTGAAAGCTAGCTTGTTAGTTTCGCACGAATGGTATGTAAAAAAGGATTCAGAGGAAGCTGTACTCATACTTAGAAAGCTTATCGATGAGGATAAGCATGAACAAACAGCTAAAGTAATGTTGTCGCAAATTTACATGAGTGACAAAAAATACCAAGCTCCTGAATATGGCAATGAAGTTGTGCAACTGTTAGGTAGTATTATTTGGTACGGTAATTTGCACGGTCTCAATTTATTATTGGCAACAATTAAGCATTATCGCATAGGCGACAGTGAATATTTCTTGGATGCATTAAAAGCGAAAGCTAAATTAGAAGGGAAATACGGTAACAAGTTTAAAGTGTTTAATTTTTTATATAAAAATATTGCACCACCTATTGATTTTATTTGGAACAGAAGCTTCCTTATAATAAGTTATATTATCGCTTTTATTTTTGCATCAGTCCGATTGTTAATCTTTTATATCCCAAATTTAATTCGACTATTTTTTAAATGATTTAAATAGTGAGCTAAAACGCTCATTTAAATTCAAAATAATTATTAACATTTTCCCAATCAGAAATACTTACTTGCATAATACTCACTCTAGGCATTAAAAATTCAATAAACGGCACATGAATATCTCCCAAATCTTTCATTATTTGATATTCTATTCTTGATTCTTCAATCAGTTTTGCTACTGCAAGAATTTCTCTATCTGGTTTCATCAGAGCATTTTTATCGATATTGATTATCCTTTGTGATTTTGCAAGATAAGATTTTTCTTCCGAGCTGAATAACTTACTTGCATTTATTCTTTTTTTTGCTTTCAAGAACTGAAAGGGTAAAGAGAGTAGTAGAAATACCAAAACAAATGGGACAGATATAATGTTGATTATCCAACCAGTTAGACGGCCAAGGATTTTTGCCATAATTTTATTACCTATTAAGTTACATGCATCAACTATCTAATTTTATTTACAGTCTAGGTGATGATTTTTAAGTTGTTTTTCGAATGATTGCCGCTTGAGTGAAAAAATAGCCAGCTCAACAACGGGATGACATGCTCTTTACGAGAACGTCGCTCGGTAATTAGACCGACAATCACCCTTGTAATCACATCGAAGCTGTTCACCTAATAACTGATCAACATCTTGTTGTTACTACGGACTAAGCATTCCAGCCTGCAAGTGAAATAAATTTATCAAATTTCACCAGCCATTTCATCTTAGACTCAATCAATGTTCCTCCTAGCTCTTCGGGACACATGACAATCATTTTTACATTAGCACCTGTACTCCCATAATTTGCAACTACCAACTTGTTGTTAAATTGATGTGTTAAACCGCACACGCACGAATACTGATGGGCATTGTAAATATCCATGCGACTCTTTCTTTCAGACAGTGTTATCATTCCAGCCTCGATCGTCAGGTCATGAATTGTTTCAACTATTTTCATTTAATATCCTTTGAATTAATTTTAAACTTATTAATATGTATCTACGGAAAACCCTAATCTTCTTGAATATCTACAGTTTTAGTTGACCATTACAAGATCTGACATGGTCATTAAACAGCTCTCCAACTTAATCTGATTTGCTCATGTTATTGTTAAAAAAATCTGAGAATCGATTTCCCCCACTTATATCCAAGATTATGAGGTTCTCTAAAGATCGCGTTATAGATGTGTATACAATTTCGGGCGTATCATTATCATCCATTAGGTAAAACACGGTTTTAGACTCTAAACCTTTAAAACTATGAACGGTTGATAACTTGATTAATCCGCTGTTTGCATAGAAATGGTTTTTCTTAGTTCGTCTTGCTTGCACTATTTTAGTTTGCAATCCTTCATAGTTTTCAAGAGTGTTTTGCAGCGTGTTTTGTGACATAAATTTGAGCGATTCCAAAGTAATATTGGAGTTATAGACTGAAAGTAACTCATGCAGTTCTTGATAGGTTTCAAACATACAGTGAACCTTTTCAACATTTTGAAATTGTTCAACTAGTTTACGGACAAAATAAATTTTGGAGGATACTATAACCACATCATTTGGGTTAAAGTTGTTAGCTCTAATAGTTTTTTGAATCAGTTCAAATGATTGTTTTTCCCAATTATTACTAAATGAGTGATAATCTAGAATCTCAAACGTAAGCCCTTGTTGGACTGGAGACGTTTCCAATATTTCAGAATCAGAATATTTTTCAATCAAATACTTCGATTGATAGTCCTTAAAAACTTGGTTGAGTGGTGAATTGATACTAGTTCTATAAGAACGTTTTAATTTCTGCCAACGTCCAAATCCTTGAGCTATAACCGCTACGCGTTCATTGTCCCTCCCATAAATATTTTGTGATTCATCACCAAAAAGAACCATTTCCCCATCAGCCGTTAGAAAGTTATCTCTAATGATTTTAACCCATTCATTTTCAAAATCTTGTACTTCATCGACTAAAATTGTTTGGTAACGTAGTAAATCATAGCCTTCAAAACAGTCTGTTTTATAAAGTTCTTTGAAGCCAAAACGATCTGTTAATTCACTTATATCTAGCCCAGATTCATTGATTTGAGAATTGTAGAACTGATGGTAGTTAGTTACAGCAAAGTTACTCCCATCTCTATATCCTAAAATATCACTGATTCTATCTTTAATTAGATTTTTTAGCGTTATATTATAAGTGATGATCAGTACATTTTCTTGATGCCGAGTACGAGCATTAACCGCTCGTTGCGCGATAATGGCTGTTTTACCACAACCAGCAACGCCCTTAACCTTTTGTTTACCGACATCACTAACGGCTAACTTAGTTTGCTTGTCATCCAGAGGTGTTTTCTTACCTTGATTCAACACATGTTCACATGGCATTAAACGTCGTTTTAGATCATCATAAACACGGACATCAAATAACACGTGAGACTTATAGCTCTTAATTTTTGATATGAGGGTATTAAGTTGATCATTAGCATATATCATCGACTTATCACGAGACTGTCGTTGTTTAGTGCTCGCAATACCATCAGAGCGTTTATTATAACTATCGTGATTGAGTTTTTGATTGCTATGTTGCTTGCGCAGCTCTAGCGATTGTTTACTCAGCTCATCGTCGGCCGGGCTATAAAACTGATTGACTTGAAGTTTGGTCGCTTTATGCATATAAACTAGCGGTACAACAAGATTAAAAAAGTAACGATTCGTAAGCTGACTTAACCCTAATGCTGGCAAATGTAATTGGTATAAGTTCTTTTTGTAAGTAAATGCTTGTGACTGAGGGGACGCTATTCGAGAAGAACCGTGGGCGGTTTGAACTGACCATTTGTTATAACTATCAAGACTATATTTTTTTAAATCGTAGTCTTTAACCTCTATGACAAATGTAGCTACATTTTCTTTGATGATAATAAAATCAGGCCTGTCACCATCTAGAAATGGATTAAAAAATATTTCAAAGCTGTCATCAAGGTGTTCATTTAAATAATGTAATAAATGATATTCACCTTCTGTGGGCTGAACTTTTAAACGTTCAATGTTTTCTAGCGACGGATATAAACTAGCCATAATATCTACTTATGAAAAAGGTAACCCAAAAAGAGCACCTATTAAACCAATAGGCAAAGCAATTCACCTACCACATCAGCTAACCCATCACTCATTGTGTCTGGTTGCTACATTGATAACTAACTCTTGTGATACTTCCGTAAGTTCAACACCTAATATGTCTGTTACATCGAGTTCTGCTTTCTAACTCCGAATAAATCTGTTCAAGCTAGAGTAGGCATGACATTAAGCGATATATAATTATTCATATTTATCAGTGCTTAAATAGCCAAGTGAACTATGCCTTATCATCTTGTTGTAATCAACTTGAATATATTCAAATATGTTTTGGCGCATGGTTTTGTATTAAAATTACAACTATTGTCCTGCTATATAGTTCACAAAATTATCGTTTAACATTAGTCTCCTTGCGCTTTTAATCATCAGGGGGAAAAATTAGATTAAATGCTCGATAATAAGTGTTAGGTGCTCAGCATGATGCCAGCATTAATATTATCTCATCGATGATGTAAAAATAAAAATCGCCAAAAACGTAAATATTTTTTGATTGTAAAAACAAAACAACCAAGTTAGAGTATTTCGATTTAAAATAATTTAAAAGCGAGTAATTCTACAGGCTCGTTAGGGGCTTCGGTCTTTACGTGGAAACTAGCTAAGTGTTATGGAGGAAAGATGGAATTACCAATCGTATTAAAACAGTTTTCTGATCAATTAAGTATTGGGCAAATGGTGCCTATAAGAACTGACATGTCTTTTGATGGGAGGAAGGAGCCATTTTTATCATTCATGGTCAAAGAAGAGGACAATCTAATAAAGTCATTGGCTACCAAACCTGACGTAGAAATGTCTTATGGTTGCGTAACTTTTGATAATGAGAAAAAAGTATTTATATTGTTTATGTTTCTTAGAGTTGATGATCAAGATGACTTAACTTATGAAACGGCATTTTCATTGGCTGAGCCTGAAGTATTAAATGATTGCAACGTATTTTCCAACCAAACCGGTATACAAATTATTTTTGTTGGGGAAAGGGAACACAATATAATTCGAGTCCAACTAGATATGCTTCATGGCAATGTGGCAGCAATAATAGAGGTGGCATCTAAAGAAACTGAACTTGATTGGTCAATGAATAGTTTCATGAGTTCATTAAATTATATTCAGAGTCAAACAGCAGGACCGTCAGAGCTTTGTGATATGTTTAAACGCTCAGGCGGCTTTATCAACGTGAGTGTTGGATAAAGATCCATACAAGCACTTAATCGGGTATTTGCGAGACAAAATCTAATACAAACTTCTTTTTAATACCCACCCTTAAAGTCAGTATTGTGGTAGTACTTATCCTTTCAAACTAAGGCGTAACTAATTAACTGGACTTCCCAGATTTCATTACATATTCGACTGATTCAACGTGCCCTACGTTAAAGTTGATTTTACGACAAGAATGACAATTAATTATGGTATTAATGTGAGGGTTACATATAAGTTTTTTATTTAATAACAGTAAACAAATAATTATTTGTTAATTCTGTAGTCCTCAGCTCGTTTGTTTACATAACCAGTAAATAAACGAGATGAAAAATGAAAATATATCCAATATCAAAAAAAGAAGAAACCATATCAGATAATGATTATTGCTATGGTATCGATTTAGGTACGACATATAGTCTTTTAGCTAAAGTAGACTTTAAAGATGTTAATTTTGAATCAAGCAATAAACTCCCCGTTAATTTTGTAAAAATCAAACAAGAATCTCCTTTCCCATATGACACATCTATTGAGGATGAAAAAGTTGCATCAATTGTGTCAATGGTTGATAACAAAATGTATGTTGGTAACAACTTATATCATCTAAAAGGTCATCCAGACTTTAACTATAGAGAAAACATATTTTATCAGTGGAAAGTAGAAATGGGTGTAGATGTAACGCCTATGTACCCGGATGCTATTGATCAAAAATTAAATATGCCCTACAAGATAGCAAGCCTAATTATAAAATATATGCAGGCTATGCACTTAAAATCAAAAGATAAAACTTTAAAAAACACAGTAATTACTGTCCCTGCATCATTTCAGGTTAATCAACGTAGAGATACAGTTAAAGCGGCTAAAGATGCTGGAATAGAGTTTTCTAACAGAATGTTAATTGATGAGCCAAACGCAGCGTTTCTTGGCTATTTTAATCGATTAAGCGAAAGCTCAAAACAGTCCTGGGCAAAAGATGTTACGAACAAAAATATTCTTGTTTTAGATTTTGGTGGAGGCACTTTAGATCTATCTATACTTAATGTTAGTTTCAATAAAGAAACTGGTATTTGTATTGGAAACAAAGCCATTTCTCGTTATAACGATTTAGGTGGTAATGATTTAGATCTACTTATTGCTGAACAATTTTTGTTTCCAAAACTACAAGAATCAAATGAGTTATTTGATAATATTTCGCTACATCATATTCAGACCAAAATACTTCCGCAATTAACTGTAATAGCGGAAAAAATCAAGAAAGGTATATGTGAAAAATTAAGCTTAAAAGCTGTTGATGAAGATGTTAGAACGCTTGAGTTAAGCAATATCAAGTATCAATTAACTAACTGTGTAGTGAGTTACGATGATGCAACATATTGCTTAGGTGATGTTGAAATTGACGGTGAAGAGTTTGATAGTATTTTTAGTCATATATTCACGGGTAAAAAATATAGCTTTGGTCTTTGTGACAAAAGTTTAACACCAATTAGTCAATCGATAACGGATGTAATTGAAAAATCAGATCTTACACTTGATGACATTCGTTACGTACTTTACGTAGGGGGGAGTAGTTTTAACCCATTACTAAAGTCATATGTTAGTGAAAAATTAATTAATGCAGAAGCGTTATTAACAAATGAACCTGACAAATTGGTTGCAGAAGGTGCTGCAATTTATTCTTATTTTTATCATGCACGAGACATTTCTTTAATTAATCCTATTACAAGTGATTCTATAGGTATTCGTATTAAAGGTGATGAATTTCACCCAATTATAGAAAAAAGCCAACATCTACCTATTGATGTTCAACTTCCTAACTTTCAAATTCAATCAGAAACACAAAAAAGTATAGTTGTTCCTGTTTGTATAAATGGGATTGATTTTCCTATCGGAGAAATTCGTTGTGAGCTTAAAAAAAGCTTTCCTGTAAACTCTGAAGTACAAATTAAAGCATCTATAAGCGAAGATAAACTTTTTGATATAGCTATTTATATTGATGATGAATTTATAGATTCAGCTCAAATTGATAATCCATATAGCATTGGCATGGTTGGACAAGAACAACTTGACATAAGCGAATTAAAATTAAAGATCAATAAATCTAAACAGGAAGGAAATAAAAATAAAGAAAGACAGTCGCTTAGAAAGTTAATCTGGAAGCACTCGGCTGTTGATAATTATATAGGCATAGTGGAAAGCGCTGAAGAATATTTAAGGCGCTTTGATGATCAAGATGCTGGTGTTTGGAACATGATCTACTGCGGGAACTCAGCATTAGGCAGAAATACTATGGCTATAAATGGTTTAAAGAAAGCAATAGAAGTATCACCTGATGAGCCTTTGTTTATTTATAACTATTCATTAATACTAGAGCGAGAATCAAGCATAAAAGCTTTAGAGTTCTTAGAAAAACAAGTTGAAGAAGTTAAAAGTGATACAACGATAATGTTGAAAATATTTTTACTTAAATATGCCGTAAATAAAGTTTCAACGACCTTAATAGAACACAGTAAAACCGAAGCAAAAAAAATAATAGGTGAATATAAAATATCTCCATATATCTTTTCATCTTTTGATAAACAACGCCTATTACCCAAAGTATTTAGAATTGCTGGGGAAGCCTTTTCTTATGCCACACCTAGCTCTACTAAACATATAGAAGATGAAAGTAGTTATTTGCATGTTAAAGCCGAAGAGATGGAGAAATAATTATGTTCTTAGTACCTTATAACAAATTATCAGACGATCAAAAATTGATCATTCGTAAAGTATCTCGTGAAGACAAAGATTTATTTGTTGAAGGGCCTCCTGGCTCAGGAAAAACGTTAATCAGTTTATACACTCTAAAAGACATGGTGAGAAGCCAAGCGATCAAACCGCTGTTACTTATATATAACCATAGCTTATACGGGTACCTTAGTAGTGCCTTAGAAGAAATGGATTTAACAGACAATATTATTATCGCAACGAAAGATATGTATTTTTGGCAATTAGCAAGGGTGAATAATATTGTTGCTACGGGCAATAATTACGAAGAAAAATATACTAGTCTTTTAAAATCCTTGTTAGCTATAGATTTTAAAGAACGTTTTGATATTACAGTAGTAGATGAAGTACAAGATCTAAGAAAAGAAGAGTGGGAACTAGTTAAAAAAATAAGTAAAAGAATTACTTCTTTAGGAGACTTTGATCAAGGTATTTATAAAACAACTCTAACTAAACCTGAGATTGTGAATGGGGGAGTATCTAAAAAGCTAACAGATATTTTTAGATTCCATAAAAATATTGCAAAAACAGCTCAAGTATTCTCAAAAAGTAATGAGCCACTTGAAAGTATGGTGAGTAGAATCGAACAAAATGATGTTCAATTACTCGATGTAGAGAGTAAAGATGAAGTTAAAACAATTTCAGATATTATAAAGTCTTTAAAAAATCAACCTGGAAAAGTAGGTGTTATTACCCATAACCATGAGAATTTACAAAACTTACAAGGTGAACTTCAAAATTTAAATATTGAGTCAGCTTATTATAAAAATAATAAAGATTTAAGACAACATGATTTTGGCACGGATCTGCCTTTATTAGTAACTAGTCATAGTGCGAAAGGTTTAGAGTTCGAACATGTTATTTTGTTTGGGTTTAATGAAGAAGACAAAAATATAAAAACGCTTAGAAATCGCGGAATATTAGAAGATATTATTTATGTTTCAATAACTAGAACGAATACTAATTTATATATTATTCGCAACTCAGGAACTGTTAATGAATTACAAAAGATAGTTGTTGAGACAAGTGATAATGATTTTACTATAGATGATATATTTTAAGGAGTTGATGATGACAAAAATTTATTTATCTCACGATGAAGTAGAGCAATTAATTTTTAAAAAAATGTTGTGGGTATCAACTCAAAGATTAGACATTAAAAGAGCGCAGGGTTTATATAGTGTTGCTCTGATGATAGATGAACAAGACCTTCATTTTAAAAATGATACTGTAATAGTATTCATGTCTAGCGTTCATAAATTTGAAATTGCTGAAGCAGATAAAAATTTATTTTTAAACCACTACCATTTACCTTTGGGCTTACTCTTACTTAAAAAAAGAAAAGTTAGGGATATAGCTCAAAATCCATCAGGACAACAAAGTAAAACTCATATAAATAACATAGAGTTAAGCGATAAAGTTAATAGTTTTACAGCCATTAGACGAGCTTTTGTTAAGTTGTTCCATGTTGCTATAAAGAGTCATCATGGCGAGTCATGCTTGACAACAAATTATATGACTTATTTAAACGCTTTTGAACATTTAACTCAATTTCAACATAAATTAATCTTTGCAGTTTTAAGCTATAAAAAATTTCCTGAAGAAATTGTATCAATAAAGAATAAAAGCTTTTCATCAACACCTTTTTACCAGTGGGTATGGTGGGGGAAATTTCTCGTTGATAACTTATTGAACGAGGGGCTAAGCGAAATGCAATTAGCGGAGCATAAAAACTGGTTAAAGAATTTTGATCCTGACAGTTTTCAATGTGTTGATTCTACCGTCTTAAATGTTCCATTTAAATTTGAACCTGATTTTCCAATTATTATTGGTTATTACTTAGCGATAAACAACAACTTCGATTTAACTGGATATAATCATGACTCAACAGGGAATAAGTTAAAACAATTAAATGAAGAATATAATGAGGAGATATTCTTTTGGAAGCAGTTTTTCCAATCGTTATTTTTAACTCAAATTGATTATGTATATCCAATAAAAAACATTCAGTACGAATTTTATAAAATGGAAATGAATGTTTATAAAATTATTTATGGAAAAAATGACTTAGACGAGCAAGCAGGGTTACATCCGATAACGTTACCTGAAAATTCTTTAGACACTTTTATTAAGTCATATCATGCATTAAAGGATGGGATTGATGACAGTGAAGTCAATATCGCAAGTATGGAACAAATACATGTGATATTTAATAAGTCGGCACTATTTGGTGACAATAGAAAAAATGCAGGATTCATCTTTACTCAACCAACATCAAAAACATTTTTAGCTAATTATATTCAAGTCAATGATGACTCATTCACTCTTCATCAGAGTAATCAAGTAGATCCAGTTGTCTACTATGAAAAGAATAATGCTTCTTTACCCATAAAAGTTAAAAAGAAACCCATTTCTTCCATTATCAATCGTGAAAAACGCGTTCTGTTTGGAGTGATAACAGATGAGAATTTTAATGATCTGATAAATATGTATGCTTACATATTAGAAAACTCAGTTAATCATAATATTAATGAAATTTTATTTATTTGGTTAGTAAAAAAAGAAAAATCTGAATTACACAGTGCAGCGTTTGAACAAGAGAAGAATGTTTTAAACAACAGGCTTGACGTTTTATTTAATCAGAAAGTAAAAGTTTTCACTAAAAATGTTAACAATCATAATGACTCTGAGATCATTCGCGTTATGAAGCATATTGTTGGTGAGTATAAATTAAAAGAAATTGAAGTTATTGATAGTGGCTTTGGCTTAGAACAGGCTAGGTGGTTGGTTGAATCTACCTATGATCATGCGTTGGTGAATGAAGGTATGGATTATTCAGTATTATCAAGTGGTAGTTAATTTCTTTATTTTCAAAGGATTAAAATATTTTTATAAAATGATAATAATTAATTTAAAATAAATTGTTAATTTTACTCTTAATAGTTCGTTTCTCTTTATGAAGACACAAACTTAGGTAATAAGGCTTAAGTTAAACAATATAAAGAGAGCCTATTATGTATAACTATCAAAGTGAAATTTCAAAGAATGGCGATTGGATTGCTAAACCTTTAAATAAAACAGGTAATTTAAAAAGTTGGATTGAAAGAATGGAAGATGCTTGTCCAGAGCCTGAATTAGGACAAGTTGTTTGGTTAAATAATGATAAAAATTCTATTGGGTATAAAGCATTAGGTTTCAAAAGAAATGGAGGTGTAATCTGGCAAAGGGGCCAGGTTATTTGGCATTAGACATTTGTAATGGCCTAACAAAACACACAAAGTTTTCATAGACGGAAATGAATCTTTTACTATTAAAACCAATGAAAGTTTATCAATGTAAACAGGAACATTAAAATGACTAATATCGAAAAAACTGAAGCTACAGTAAATTATGTAAACAAATCTATTAAGGCCTATTCTAATGAAGTTGAATGGTGGAGAATAATAATTTCACTAGATGGCTGGGCTGAAGTTTATGCAACAGAAGCATTCGACTGTCAGGTATCTGACTATGCTCCAATGCTGAGTGATAAATTGGAAATGCTTAAGGAGTATATTGATAGAGGAAATAAGATTTTTGAAGCGGATATTGATAGTTTAATTAAAAAATTTGGTCTTAATCTCCATGAAGCAAAATTGCATTTAAAACTTGAACCTATATTAAGATAGGCTAGGTTTTTTCTGTTAGCTTGAGGAACAAATGTGAGGAGGTTTTATTTTTAGATACTAATGTAATACAGCTTAACGTAAACTTGTATTATACTAATAATCATTTAAAGTCTTATAAAACAGTGAGTCAGCGAAAGATAGCTCAAATGGAATGAGGCTGATATATTTGGTTACCAAACAAACAATAGGGTTGTATGTGAGCACTAATGAAGAATATCTAGATGACAATATCTATAAAGTCACCAATGCTAAAGTAGCTAAGACTAAAAATGGTTATGATATATTTGAATTTACTTTAAACGGTTCAATTAATGCCAGCATGCTATTTCCATTAAGGAAAATAGATAAGAGTTCTTGCAAAGTATATCAACTTTATTTGAATACTGGTGACTTATCATCGCTTCATGGAAAACTTATTCACGCGCGTTTAACAAAGAACAAATTTGGGTTCAATATATTTAGAATTGATAACATTGATGTTTCAGGACATTTTTTTGATATATTAAAAAAAAACTCCGATAAGCATTATTTTTGGCTACCCTATCCTTACTATGATTTTTTGAAAAACTATACAAAGCGACCAATTGATAATGATGGTCATATACAGCTTAAACCTCCATTCGATTCATTTTTTGTTAGGAAAGGGAGACTTATATTCAAAAAAAACACTATGCAAAATACTCTTAACTTTGAAAACTCAGCACTAATTTTTAATAAATTTTACAGTGGTAAGGAAAAAAATGAATCCCTCGACTATTTTAGGCACACTCGATATAAACTAATTTCAGATGTAGAAATTATTTCAGAGACTGAAAGATCAAGTGATCGATTGAAAGGGTTTCGAATAAATAAAACAATCCTTTTAGGATATGGAGACAACTTACGTTCTGAGCATATACAATTTTTAAAAACACTTGGTAAATATTGATCTGACAAATTAATTTTCGACATAGGCTCAAATCAAAATTACCTTTTATTACTCAGTCTAAACCGACATTCATCTAGAAAATAAAACACAAAATGGAAGTTAACAATGCTCTACATATTAACCAGTACAGAAACTATTTTAAATGTTGATATTAGGGTACAAGAAAGCCGAGTCGGTGATTCAAATGTTGAAGGTGTTTTAAACCTTAAGCTTAAACAAACATTAACAGCTCAATCATTTGAAGAGCAGCAAGCTTATTTAACCGCCTCAGCTACGGCTGCTTATGTTTCTTTTAACAAGCTAGACCAGCGCTACCGTTTTCGGGCAAGCGTTAACTTATTGGCTTGTAATAACGAAACCTATAACTTCACCCAAGGTAGCTCAAGTAGTGGTTTAGGTTATGCGTTAGCTTGCTTTGATGCCTGGTGGCGAATTAACTTACAAAAAAACAACACCTTTGCTCATCCTATCTTCGCTACAGGAGAAGTCTTAACGTCAGGCCATATAAAACCGATTGGTCATATTGTTGAGAAGCTTGAATCGACGTGTAAATATGTAGAGCAACAAGACTCTATTTCATCTTTTTACCTTTGTTACCCTCAAGATAACGATAAAGATATTCCTGAAGCGCTTCGAAATCGATTATTAAGTTTAGGCGGGATTTTAATTCCATCTGAGCGCTTACAGCATACCCTTGGAGAATTACTAGGCGATGCCTACGATGGTGATCCGCTAGGGCGTTGGCAGCCCTTTAAAGGATTAAAAAGCTTTGACTATGAAGACAGTGTGCGTTTTTTTGGTCGAGACAAAGATGTTGAACGCTTATACCGTGACATCAAACAAAACAGTGGTTTATTAATTGTTTCAGGGGCTAGTGGTACAGGTAAATCTTCTTTAATCAAAGCAGGGTTAATTCCCAAGCTAGAGCAAGAATATGATGAACTGCATTGGGCGTATTGCACACCTAATTCTTTAAAAGAAGAGCAGGGTGTTTTACGCTTTATTCTTGAACAATTATTGATTGCCTGGGATATAAAAAGTCAAAATTTCGATGAGTTAGCATCAACGCTTAATCACTCTATTGAAGAAGGTATAGCTCTTTTATCTTCTTTGTTACCACAGCAGCCTAAACAATGTTTATTGTATTTAGACCAATACGAAGAAGTCTTTAGTCAAAGCGAGAAAAACATTGAAAGTATTGGCAGTGAGTTAAGTATTATTGATGGCTTAGCTAAAGCACTCTCTTCATTAAATATTGTCTTAGCGATTCGAAATGAATACTTAGGGCGCTTACTCGATAACCAAGCGCTTCGCTCACCGATTATCTCTAATGTTGCTTCACAATTAACCTCACAAGAGTGGGAGGCGATTGTTCATGAGCAAGCCTTGTTTTCAGGGATTACCTTTGAACAAAAAAGTGAGAAAACAGATGGAAATACAGATGAAAATAACGAAGCACTAGATACGCTTATCATCGAAGAAGCTATCAAAACTCCTTATGCATTGCCGATGGTGAGTTTTTTACTTGAGCAGCTTTATAGCAAAGCTACAGAGGAGCATAAAAATGCAACAGTATTACAACACAAGCATTATCAAGCACTGGGTGGGTTAACAGGGGCTATTGCTTATCGCGCCTCAACGGTTTTACAAGAAAGTGATGCATCAGAAAAAACAACATCAACCTTCTTTGATTACTTTGTTGGGGTTAACCCTGAAGGGCTACCTTTTGCAAGATGTGTTGAGTTATCGGACATTGCTTCTAACAAACCACTTTATAATCTTGTTAAGGGATTTATCGATGCGAACTTAATTGTAAGCGTAGTAGGAGAGACTGATAATTCAGCGGTTAAACTTGCCCATGACAGCCTTTTTACCCATTGGGATGCATTAAAAACTTGGATTGTAGATTCTAAAGAATACCTGTTGTGGCGCTATAGTATTGATGGTCAATATACACGCTGGCAACAAGCAACAGCAAACAAGAAAGACTATTTATTAAAAGATAAGCAGATACTTAAAGAAGGTAAAGCTTACCTTAAGTTAAACCTGATTCGTGACGCAAAACTAAACGATTACCTAAGTACCTCATTAAAACAAAAAAGCAGAAAACAACTTAGCGTGTTTTTTGTTTTTATCCTTCTACCGCTATTGCTCACAGGACTTTATCAGTGGGATAAACACCGCATTAAAACCTATTACTATTCGGCTGTTGGTGAAAGGTGGAGTGTTCCCTTTGGGATAAATGAACTGACAGATGAGCAAGTTAGCCATCGAACCTTTAGCTATAAAATGGAGTATCAAGGCGGAGTATTAAAACGTTTAAGCCATGTCAATAGCGTAGGCACATTAACCAAAGATAAAAACATAGAAAACAATGCGTTATGGGAATATCACTATACAGACCAAGGAAGGGTTCAATCAATCACCGCTAAAAGTGAAACCATGAAAAATGCTGGAACAATAAACTTACAATTTAGTGAAAACGATCAGGCAATGGCAGTATTTAATTTAAACTATGCTATTTCTGGCTTTTATCAAGCAACAGCTAATATAAAAAACAAACTCTATCTCAGTCTTGCTAAAGCTATAGGTTCAAGCTCATCACCCGATGATATATCTCAGGACTTGTTAACATACTCGTCAGATGGGTATTTGTTAAAACGTGAATACCAAAATCCTTATGGTACGCCAACCCCGATGGATAATAAACACTATGGAGTTTCATATGCCCGTAATGAAAATGGATTAGTCAAATCTTTGTTTTTATTAGACAATAGCGGAGGTGAATTTGGCGATTCACAAAGTGAATATAGGTATAATTTATTTGGTCAAATTGTTAAAGAAAAAACAAGTAGAAATGGAAAGGTAAGTAATACGATATGGAGTTATGATAAATGGGGGAATGTAAAAACCAAAGACAAGAGCGATTCTATAGGCGATAAAAAAACACATTTCGAACTTGATATTGATGGCAATGTTCTTAAAGAGTATAATGTTCTTAAAGAGTATGTTACTGATTTAACTGGAAGTTATTTAGACCAAGGAGTAGCAATAAAAAAATTCACCTATGATGAAAAAGGTCGTATAGCGGAAGAAGATTTTTTTGATGTAAAAGAGCAGCCAATATATGGCGCTGAAAAGTGCGAAAAAATTTCACATCAATATGATGATAATGGCAATGGCATTAGAGATACCTGCTATGACTCAAGAGAAAACTTGAGTTTAAATTATTTAGGTTGTGCCATTACTAGCAAAAAGTGGAATGAATTTGGCAATATTGAAGAGTTCCTCTGTTTAGATCAGAATAACAAACTTGCAGTGATGAGTGATATGCAAGCTGCATTGGTAAAAATAACATACGACGCCTTGGGTTACCGTAACTCCTTATCATATTATGGTGTTGATGGTAAACCCGTTTTAGGTAAGTTAGGCTTTGCAAAAGTAGCTTATAAGCGTGACTCCAAAGGTCAGTTACTTGAAGAAAAGTATTTTGGGACTGATGGTGAATTAGCTCATTCAGACATTAATATTCCCCTTATAATAGGATACCGTTATAATGCTTGGGGGAAAGTAATAGAGGAATCATATGTTTGGGGGGATGAAAAACGTGCACAAATTAATGGGGTTGCAAAGGCTAAGTACAAATATGATAACTTGGGAAGAAAAATTGAAGAGGCGTTTTTTGATGAGTTTGATAAACCAGCCAATTATTATTTAGACTTTCAAAAAACAATAACTACATATTCTGTCAAGGGGGATTATATATCGTCAATGAATAATTACGATGTAAATGGAAAGCTTAATAATAGCAAATTAAATATAACAACGACACTGGATGTTAATCCAATAAAAAGAAAAAATACAAAAATTTCATCAACGCCAGAAGGCGCGAAAGTGTTTATTGATAATCAGTTTTCTGGAATCACACCTTTTCATAAATATGTCTCTCTAGGTAAGCATAAGCTAAAAATTGTTAAAGTAGGCTATCAAGCACTAACGAGCACAATCAATATTACTCAAGATGAAATTCATTCATCAAATCTCCGCTTATCTATTATTGCCAAACCTGAAGTTATTGATGTTAAAGCTTTAAAAGAAAAAGCCACCACAGGAGATGTAGAATCTCAATTTCAATTAGCTGAGTATTATTCAAATTTAAACAAAAATGGGACTGATCTTTCTGTTGCTGTTGATTGGTTGAGAAAAGCTGCTGCTAATAATCATGCTAGAGCGATGTATGAGTTAGGACGTTTGTATTCAATGTCTAAATCAAAAAAACATGATGGAATCTATTGGTTAAAACAGTCAGCAAATCTAGGCTTTATAGATGCACAAGATTATTTAGGGATGATATATTTAGTTGGAAGGAAAATTGATCGCGATAATGACCAAGCTTTTAAATATTTCTTAATGGCAGCAAAACAAAATCATTTAAGTTCACAATATGTATTGGGGCAAATATACCGTAATGGCATGGGACAAGACAAAGACCTCAAAAAGGCAATTAAATATTACGTAATGGCAGCTAATGGAGGTCATGCAAAGGCTTCCTTTCAATTGGGGCAAATATACCGTAATGGCATGGGACAAGACAAAGACCTTAAAAAGGCAATTAAATACTTCTTAATGGCGGGTAATCTAGGTTACGCAAAGGCTTTTTCCTTTTTAGGTTATATTTATGGAGATAAAAGGTCTGGCGTATTTGATCCAGATAAAGCCTTTTCTTTTTATATGTTAGGTGCCGAGCTGGGGGATACTAATTCATATCAAAATCTAGCTCGTGCCTACGAAATAGGAGAAGGTGTTAATCGAGATATCAAAAAGAGCGTTTTTTGGTACATGAAAGCCTTACGATCTGAAGATAAGGATGAAATGTCAGGTGCAGCATTTTCGTTAGGTGCTATTTATAAGTATGACAGCCCTGAAGCTTCTAATAACTTTGATAAAGCGGTTTCATTTCTTAATATAGCTATTGAACTAGGTAATGAGGGAGCTTGTTATGAATTAGCTGATATGTACCTCAAGGGTCACGGTGTAGAAGTCAACTATTTAAGAGCCGTTGAATTATTTAAAACTGCCCATAACAAGGGGATGAAACGTGCTACTGAGTGGTTGACTCGACATGGTGAACTATAAACCTCAGCTAGCGAGGGTAATTCATCACATCTTGTTGAGCTTCGTAGCATGTTTCATAGTTCTTCCAGTGAACGCGCTCTTGTTTTAAGCTACCAAAAAAACTTTCAGCAACCGCATTATCCCAACAACAACCTTTTTAACTCATACTACCAACAAAACCATTATTGGAGAGCAATTCTCTGTACTGGTGACTTGCGTACTGAACACCTTAGTCGGAATGAACAATAAGCCCTTTTCCTGGATGCCGCTGCCAAATTAATTTAAAACCTCCTGACTTTTTTAAATCATTTAAATATAAATTTTCAAACTTTTGTTAATTTTTACTATTTCAGTACGTTTATATAATTGAACCCAATAAAAGTGGAACAATTATGATGAACTCTGAATATTTTAATGTTGAATTAATTAGCACTACTTCACCAGCTTATAAAATAAATAATAGAAAATATAAAAAAATAAGTGACAAAGTTCGTCAATATAAATCTGTTGATCATTATGCAGCTAGCTATAACAAAGCCCTGCTGAAATGGGAGTTTGTTGTTCAAAGTATCCTTTCTTCAATATCAAATGAAAATAAAAACAGAATCCTCAAATTTACCGATAAAAAATCAAATGTAAGATTTAGAGAAATTGATTTTATAGCTGAGCCTACAGCCAATGAACTTATTTTTTGTGAATTAAAATTAAAAGAAAAATTTAATGCGGAAATAGGAAAGAAATCTTCAGGATGGGCGCAACTTAATAAATCAATATCTATAGCTGAAGAAAATTTTAATATGCTTAGTGGTCTTTCAATTTGCATAGATATGTCACTTATATATGGTTTAGAGACTGAAGCTAATGAAGATGATTACTGTCAAATAGGCGACCTTGAAAAATCATTAACATCGCCACTATTAGAGAAACGGACGTTGTGGTTAAGCTCGATTAAAATATCAAATCTGGCAATAAAAATGGGATTGTTGACACAATTTGATGTTGCTGAAATGAAAAAACTTCATGAAGAATATAAAAATCCTCTATCTGTTTTAAATGACGAAACAGATCATATAAGCAATAACCCTTTTCAAAAATTAGCATCACTATTTGATAACAGTGCTAATAAAAATTCACTTGAAACACTTCATTAATAAATAAGGAAAAATCATGGCTAGCAAAGGCATTAACAAAGTGATTTTAGTAGGGAACTTAGGTCAAGATCCTGAAATACGAGTATTTCAAAATGGCGATTCGGTTGCCAATATCACTCTAGCAACATCAGAGAGCTGGAAAGATAAAAATACAGGAGAGCATCGTGAGAAAACTGAGTGGCACAGAGTTTCTATGTTTAAAAAACTCGCTAAAATTGCAGGCCAATATCTTAAAAAAGGAAGCAAAGTCTACATTGAAGGCAGTTTGAAAACGCGTAAATGGCAAGATCAAACAGGCAATGATCGTTATGTTACTGAAGTGCATGCTAGTACGATGCAAATGCTTGAGAGTTTAAAAAACGTTGAAAATAGAGGTGCTGCCAATAACCAAAATGTTAATCAAAATAACAACAATAATTATGCAACACCTGCTAGTCATCCAACGAATATGCCTTCAAATTTGCCAACACACAGTTCAGGGATGTCGGGGCAAAAAAATGTTCAGCCACCGAGTATCCCTCAGATAGATGATATGGATTGGGATGAACCACCTTTTTAAATTTTAACAATTTAAACCAGTTAGCTTTTTTTGTTTCTCAAACATTTTAGGCTTTTAATAGATCTAGGCTTTTTATCGTCCAGTCTAGCTCTTAATAATCACAGGACGTAGGATATTAAAAATGAAAAATATATTTGTAGCTGCTTTGCTACTGTCAACTATTACTGCTTGTGGTGGTTCAGCTTCTGACTCATCACAAAATCAAGCCCCTGTAGCTAATGCAGGAACAGATCATAATGTTGTTACAACATCAGTGGTTACACTTGATGCTAGTGCTAGTTCTGACGCTGATGGAGACTCACTGTTTTATTCATGGTCATTAACATCATTACCTGAAAATAGTGGTGCATCATTAACTAATTCAACGGGAGCTTCACCTACTTTTACGACTGATATTGATGGATCATATGTTGCTCAGCTTATTGTTAATGATGGTAAAGAAAATAGTGTTGCTGACACTGTGACTATTGTTGCAACAATCCCAAACTCTGTTCCTGTTGCAGAGGCAGGTACAGATCAAAATGTTGTAACCACAACTATAGTGACACTAGATGCTAGTTCAAGCTCAGATCCTGATGGAGATACATTAACTTATTCATGGTCATTAACAAGCTTACCTACAGATAGTACGGCATCATTAAGCAATTCATCTAGTGTTGTACCAACATTTACAGTTGATCTTGATGGAACATATGTTGCGCAACTTATCGTTAATGATGGCACTGAAGATAGCGTAGCTGATACTGTAATTATTATTGCAGAAACAGTAAACTCTACTCCCGTAGCTAATGCATGTAATGATCAAAACCAATCTGTTCATAATGTCAACTTTTCTACAATCACATTAGATGGTTCAGCAAGTTCAGATGCAGATCACGATACATTAACTTATGCTTGGAGTTTGGTAACTAAACCTGAAGGTAGTTATGCTTCCTTAACAGATTCAACAAGTGCAACTGTTGACTTTATGGCTGATCTAGAAGGAGAGTATATTTTCTCGTTAACGGTTAATGACGGTGAGCTTACAAGTGAACCTGATAATGTAACCATTTCATTTTCAACTTACAATTCAACACCAACTGTTAATTCAGGTTCCAATCAAACTCGGTTTGATTTTTCTGAAGTTCAATTAAATGGGACTGGCAATGATGCAGACTCAGATCTACTTACCTATGAATGGAGCTTTAAGACAAAACCAGCAGGAAGTGTTGTTTATCTTAATGATACGACATCTTTAACACCTAGATTTATACCTGATATTTATGGTGACTATGTTATTTCTTTAATTGCGAATGATGGTTATGAAGATAGCTTAGAAGACAGCGTAGTCATTTCTGTAAAAACTGAAGCTGAAAAAGGTAATTACTTAGCTAGTAATGTGTCAGGCTATACGATGGCAAGCAGTGTATCTAACGTTAATGGCTATGTTACTGGTAGTAAAATGTTTACAGTTAAAAATGAAAATATGCAAAGTTTAAATTGGACGAAATTGACAGTAGTTGATGCTAATGGGGTAACTATTACAACTTCGACAGATCCAAGCTTGCTTGGCGGTAATAGTGTACTTTCAGCGAATGAAAGCCAATCATTGTCTATTTCTTTTAGTTCAGCCAAGTTGCCGTTGACGGCAAAATATTACTTTACTGATAGTACAAATAGCACCATATCCTTTATTGTATATAAAGAACTTTAATAATATTCTTATTTTATAAGCGTATTATACATAAAATTAACAAAAGGACAAAAATAGTTGGTTGTTGTCGTTATTCAACATTTTACCCAACTATTGCTCTAATCGGGTAGCCAGAGGCGTCTAACCTCCAGTCCCCACACCGCCCTGCATGCGACTCCACGCAGGGCGGTTCATTAACCATGATGGATTTTGATTCAAATATCCCTAAGTAAAATCAAGCCCACTTTCCGAAGAAATTGATTGTTGAATGCCATGCTATTTATCGCCTAATGTCCCTTTGGTTTTAGCGCTTCTCCATGTGCCTTTACTGGTAACCCACAACTAATGGCTAGTCGCTTTGGTACACCGCGTTTTAATAGATTTATCACCTTGGTTCTTGGCTTGCGCCATTGCCGCCAGTAACACATGCGTATTCTTCTGCTGAATCAATGTTCTAAACCTACCATTCACTGATATTTTTTCGATGATTAAAAGTTTAATTTTTTATTTTTGTTAATTTTGACAAATTGAAGACGTTTGTATTAATGAAACCAATGATAGGAATTAAATTTTTTTACGATAATCGGCGTTTTTCAAGGGTGTTGTTCAATCACTTTTATCAACTTTTTGTGCTGAAAATAAAAATATAATTCTTAAATTTACAATGCTCATTATGTCTCGGGCTTATAGGCTCTAATTGCAATTCATGTGGCTGAGATTATGACTAAGTAAGTATTAATCTCAGAATTAATTAACAAACTTGTGAATTAATTTTTAAAACCATTATGCAAGTAAGATGATGGCATTGAAGCAATAAGCGTTTAATTGAAAACAAATTAAAAATAACAATATTTAAGGGTAAACATGAAAAATATAACAAAGCATACGTCACTTAGTAAATATCAGAAAGAAATAGTAAAGCGTTTAATTAATTTACTTGGAACATCCATTCCTTTTGCCTATGAACGAACGGGTAAAAATCATTTAAAGGTGCTCATTGATGGCATCGATAAACCTTTCTATACGTCATCAACACCGTCAGATAGGCGCTCTGCTGTAAATTTTATTGCGGATATAAAGCGTGAATTAAAGGTTAATGATATTTCACAAGCACCGTTACTAGTATGCGAGTCGAGATCTAAAGTGGTTCTTCACAAAGCCGTGGTATGTGAAAAAGTGGCATCTCAAAGCATTAAAAACATACGCTCTAGAGTGTCGTCATTAATTTCGCATGAGCTCGGCTTAGTTAAAAATAATAACTCGGTTGATATTGTTGATAGTTATAGACTTACCACAGTAAAAAACACAATAAATTATGTATCTAAACGATTAAAACCTCCTTTTTATGCAACAAAAAAAGAATTGCAAGCAATCGAAGATGCCGTGCTTAAACATGTAGATTTTATATTACCAAGTAAAGCTTATTATGCACAAGCATTGAAAAACGAGGTGCGTGCTGTAGTTAATGTAACAAATAGTAAGTTGGTAGCTGTAGGTAAAGCGGCTAATGAGCATGTTGTTAATAACAAATTGGCTAACAAAACAACGACAACAACGTTTAAGCATGCGAAACGAGTGAAGTTGATAGATGAAGAGCCAGTATCTAGTTCGATTGATAAGCATGACATTGAGCAAAATAACAGTTTAAGTTGGTTAACTAATCAAAATAACGCAAGCCAAGTATCAACGTTTAAAGGATTAAAAAATGAAGATGCACTGCGAGTTATTGAAAATATTAAACAAGCGATGACTTGTAATCGTGACAAGGCCGTTTTAGATATTGTTAGTTTAATGGAAGCTAACGATGTTGATGTAAATATGCTTAAAGCGCATTTAAGTAAAGTCGCTTAAAGGTAATTTAAGTGGGCAGTAAAGCATTGCTAAAGCATTAGTAATACATAAAATAATTCATAAAATAATTCATAAAATAATTCATAAAATAATTAAATATAAAATTAAGGAAATATTATGGCTAGTAAAGGCATTAACAAAGTAATACTTGTTGGTAATTTAGGGCAAAACCCGGAGATTAAAGTTTTTCAAAATGGTAATTCAGTTGCCAATATCACCATTGCAACGTCTGAAACTTGGAAAGATAAAAATACGGGAGAGCAGCGGGAAAAAACAGAGTGGCACAGAGTGTCTATGTTTAACAAGTTAGCTGATATTGCTGGGCAATACCTTAAAAAAGGTAGCAAGGTATATATTGAAGGTAGCTTAAAAACGCGTAAGTGGCAGGACAACACTGGAGCAGATCGTTATGTTACTGAAGTGCATGCCAGCACAATGCAAATGCTAGGAGGTAGTCCAGGAGGTGGTAATACAGCGAGCCAAGATGTTAATGGTCATTATACTGCGGCACCTGTTAACTCTTTTAATACTGCTGGCTCTGCTCATGAAATGGCTAATACAGCTGCTAATACCAATAGTCTTAACAATACAGCTTCAGTGCCAACAACAGGCAATAAACCCTTTCCGGGAAGTAATATTCCTGACATTGATTTTGA
>Ga0209081_1000288_pt1 | contig 30350 bp, 28 predicted proteins | sample GOMGulsemesocosm_4_FD_184636 | JGI IMG/M metagenome (GOLD analysis project Ga0209081, IMG submission 184636) | Methane-oxidizing microbial communities from mesocosms in the Gulf of Mexico - GOM15B Gulf of Mexico (SPAdes) (version 2) | ecosystem: Environmental > Aquatic > Marine > Cold seeps... | reverse complement strand
GCATAAGAAGCGACACTCAAATCTATTAATTTGGTAATAAGCTGTTTTTTCTGCTCTGTACTCAATTCGGCCCAATTTCTTCCCATTACCGCTCGGGACATTCTGACCATATTATGCGTTTTAATAAGTACCGGACGCAATTGAGTAGAGCGTTGCTCAAAATTAAGTTTATCGCCTTGCTTCATAAGACTAATTAACTCAGCCTGAAAGTCTTTTACAACTTGGCTTGCTTGCTCAACATCATTCGCCCAAAGCGCTTGACTTAAAACAAACAACATGAAGCCAGCAATCATATTCTTTAGTGCACTCATTTTTCTAACCTTATTTTAATATGCCTTACAATTCCAGTTTGCGTATAGCTTTATTGCCATACCCCTTTCACTTAGCCTTTAGGTAAAATATCTGCAGCCATTTCGCCTTGTGTTTTTGGCCCATTAATACTCGACATCAATGCTTTCAACGGATGTCGCAAAGTATCCTCTACCGACGTTGCTTCATAACCGCAATGTGCCATGCAACCATCACATTTTGGATTATTACCCGCGCCATACTTATCCCAAGGCGTGCTCTCTAATAATTCCTGAAAACTATCAACATAGCCTTCATCAGGCAGTAAATAACAAGGCTTTTGCCAACCAAATACATTTCGCGTAGGATTTCCCCACGGCGTACATTCATACGCTTGGTTGCCCGCCAAAAAATCTAGATATAAAGAGGAATGGTTTAATTTCCAATTTTTGTTTTTCCCAATAGAAAAAATACCACGAAACAATTCTTTTGCTGCTCGGCTAGACATAAAAGAGTCTTGATCCGGCGCATCTTCATAACTAAAGCCAGGTGCAATGGTAATACCTTCAACCCCTAATTCAGTTGCATAATCTAAAAAGTCAGCCACTTCCTGAGCGGTTTCACCTTGAAATAAGGTACAGTTAATAGTCACTCTAAAACCTTTATCCAGCGCCAGCTTAATTGCTTCAACGGCAATATCAAACACGCCGTCCTGACAAACTGAAGTATCATGCCTATGCTGATTGCCATCTAAATGGATAGAAAACGTTAAATAGGGAGATGGCGTATAATCACCTATTTTCTTTTTTAATAACAAGGCATTAGTACAGAGGTATAAGAATTTTTTACGCGCGACAATACCCGCAACAATTTCCGGCATTTCCTTATGAATGAGAGGCTCACCTCCAGGAATAGAAACCATCGGAGCATCACACTCATCTACCGCTTGCAAGCATTCTTCGACAGATAGCCTTTTATTTAAGATATCATCCGGGTAAGCAATTTTTCCACAACCAGCACATTCTAAATTACAACGAAACAAAGGCTCCAACATTAAAACTAAAGGGTACTTCTTTACCCCTTTAATTTTTTGCTTAATTAAATAAGAACCTACAGCCATTTGCTGTATTAAAGGAACACCCATTTGCTTACCTCAAAAAATTCATGCTAAATTAGTTGCAAAATTACAACAAAACCCAGTTACTTGTATTATTTTAAATAGAATTATTACGTAATTTGCAAGTATTTTACGTAGATTAACTCTGTAAATTGTGGATTAGCATACTATTTTTAAACAGCTAATACTAGCATTCTACTTATATTCTTATCATAAAACCGCATGATTTAAGCTAAACCTTAGCCTTTCACTAGGTAATTAAAGCAATCCATCTCCATTTTGTACCAAAAAAACAACATTTTTTGTATTTGACACTTATTCAGTCTATAATTCTGTCTAGTATAATTTGTGCGTAAACCCTACAATCCCTTAATCCAACATATCTAAAAATATGACTGACACTCAAGCTTCTATTGATAACCCAGAATCGCTACTTGCTGCCTCTGTTGATGAATTTCAGGCCATATTACTTGAAGGGGTATCACGAACCTTTGCTTTAACCATTCCACAACTCCCAATGGGTCTTTATAAGGAAGTTGCTAATGCTTACTTATTGTGTCGTATTGTTGATACTGTTGAAGATGAAGTTTCATTGTCTGCTGAACAAAAAGAACATTTTTGCTTACGCTTTATTGATGTGGTTAAAACAGGGAACGGTGCCGCTAGTTTTGCTAAGGACTTATCACCTTTATTATCTGAACAAACCATTCCTGCAGAACATATCTTAGTGCAATTAACTGAGCGTGTTATCGAAATCACACACAGTTTCGAAGCCGAACAAATTGACGCATTATTAGGCTGTGTAGATGCGATGGCTAAAGGTATGCCGGGATATCAAAGTATGGATCTTAGTGGCGGACTAGCGACTATGAAAGATATGGATGAATATTGTTATTACGTTGCTGGGTGCGTAGGTGAAATGTTAGCAAAACTATTTTGTCATTATTCACCAGAAATCAACCAACACCGTGAGCAATTACTCACACTGTCTACCTCATTCGGCCAAGGCTTACAAATGACCAATATCCTTAAAGATATTTGGGATGATGCAAAGCGCGGCGTTTGCTGGTTACCACAAGATGTTTTTACTGAAGTAGGTTTTGATTTAAAAGACCTTAATACATCCGAAAGCACACCTGAATTTAGACTCGGTTTAGAGCACTTATTAAGCACTGCTCAAAATCACTTAAAAGATGCTATGACCTATACACTGCTCATTCCTAGTCATGAAGTGGGTATGCGTAATTTCTGTTTATGGGCTATCGGCATGGCAGTATTAACCTTAAACGAAATCCAGCAACATTTAGATTTTAATGATTCAAACCAAGTTAAGATCACACGAAAAAAAGTCAAAGCAACCATTCTGACCACTAAAATTATCGGCCGCAGTAACGGAATGCTTTCTATGGTTTTTAACGCTAAAAGCAAAAAGCTTATCTGTAAAGATTGGCAATATACCGCAAAAAACTAAGCTCACTTATGTTTACCGAAGACTTCCCTTCATTACAGACAGTAAGCAGCTCTTTAGAGTCAGCAATTAAGCGCGCACAAGATAAATTACTGTCATTACAGCACGAAAATGGTTATTGGGTTTTTGAATTAGAAGCAGACTGCACCATTCCAGCTGAATACATCATGATGATGCATTATTTGGATGATATCGACAGCGAATTACAAGAAAAAATTGCTGTCTATTTGCGTGCTCGTCAGTCGCAAGATGGTAGCTATCCACTTTTTTATGGCGGTATCGGTGACATTAGCTGTAGTGTAAAAGTTTATTATGCATTAAAAATGGCGGGGGATTCTATTGATACTCCGCACATGCAAAGCTTACGCAATTACATCCTTGCTCAGGGTGGCGCGGCTAAAGCCAATGTTTTCACACGCATTGCCTTAGCTATATTTGAACAAGTCCCATGGCGGGCAGCTCCGTTTATACCTGTAGAAATCATGTTATTACCCAAATGGTTTCCATTTCATATCGATAAGGTGTCCTACTGGTCTCGCACCGTTATGATTCCTTTATTTATCCTGTGTACTTTAGAAGCCAAAGCAAAAAATCCGCATAAAATTAATGTACTTGAGTTATTTATAACGCATCCAGACGAAGAAAAGCATTATTTTCCTGAGCGCGGCTTACTCAATAAGTTCTTTTTATTTTTAGATTATATTGGCCGAAAATCACGCTGTATAGTGACCAAAAAAATGCATCAACGTGCTGTTGACAAAGCAACTAACTGGTTTACTGAGCGACTTAATGGCGAAGATGGCTTAGGCGCAATTTTCCCCGCCATGGTGAATGTTTATCAAGCCATGCTCTTACTTGGCATGCCAAAAGATCATGAGCAAGTCATTACTGCCCGTAAAGCGATTGATAACTTATTAGTCATTAAAACTAATGAAGCCTACTGCCAACCCTGCCTTTCTCCCGTTTGGGATACAGGGCTTAGCTTATTGGCATTGCAAGAATCCGGTTTTGAAGACAGCAAAGTCCAGCGTGAAAAAGCCTATACTTGGCTAAAAAGCAAACAACTTTCTGATGAGGCAGGCGATTGGCGAGTCCACCGCCCCCATTTAGACGGCGGCGGCTGGGCATTTCAACATACCAACCCACATTACCCTGATGTTGATGACACCGCTGTTGTGGCTTTTGCAATGGCAACGTCCGGCTTTGATAACATGGATGAATCTATTCACCGCGCCACTCGCTGGATTGTCGGCATGCAAGATAAAGACGGCGGATATGGTGCGTTTGATGTCGATAATACTCATTACTATCTTAATGAAATCCCTTTTGCAGACCATGGCGCATTATTAGACCCACCTACTGCCGATGTCAGTGCGCGTTGCGTTATGTTAATGGCAAAAGTGGCACAAAATCATGCTGAATATTTACCCGCTTTTGATCGTTGCATTACCTACCTTCGTGGTGAGCAAGAAAAAAATGGCTCATGGTTTGGCCGTTGGGGAAGTAATTACATTTATGGTACTTGGTCTGTTCTGATGGCTTTAGAACAAACCGATATTGCGAAATCCGACCCTTTATATAGCAAAGCCAGTGCTTGGTTAAAAAGCATCCAGCGCATTGATGGCGGCTGGGGAGAAGATAACCAAAGTTACTTTAATGAATCACTCAGTGGAAGCTTTCATAGCAGCACAGCAAGCCAATCCGCATGGGCGGTTTTAGCTTTAATTGCAGCCGGTGAAGTTAATTCAGCAGCGGTAAAAAAAGGCATCGCGTATTTATTAAGCCAGCAAACAAGCTCTGGTTTATGGATCGATGATTACCATAATGCACCTGGGTTTCCTCGTGTTTTCTATCTAAAATATCACGGCTACGCTAAGTTTTTCCCGTTATGGGCTTTAGCACGCTATCGTAATGAGCTTAATAAACAATGAGCTTAGGTATCTTAGTTGCCTTACCCGAAGAATTACTCAGCCTTACTCAACAAAAAATAAAAATCGGTGAGTGCCTTACTTTGCCTAGCAAATTATTAATCACCCTTTCAGGTGCAGGTGCGCATAATGCCAAACAAGCGGCACAACGCCTGTTAGAAAATGGGGCAACACAAATTATTAGCTGGGGCTGCGCAGGGGGATTATCGCCCATGCTAAAAGCCGGCGATTTAATTATTCCCGAGCTTATTCAAGCTCAACCAAACACCTTATTAAAGTGTGATAAGTCATTACACAACAAGTTGACTAAATTACTTAATGGGCAGGTTTTTTTTACTGGAAAGTTGATAGAAAGCGCCACTATTATTAGCTCGAAAGAAGAAAAGGCGCATTTATTTACAAAACATAATGCACTTGCTGTGGATATGGAAAGTGCCGCCGCCGCACAGCTTGCTAAAACTAACAATATTCCCTTTATTGCTATTCGCACGATAGTAGACCCTGCAAACTTTAACTTACCCAAGGCAGTTAATCATTCACTCAATGCAGAAGGAACGATCAAGCTGAGCAAGTTAGTGCTTTATATCTGCACTCACCCACATGAAATACCTGACTTAATCAAATTAGGCCAGCAATTTAAAGCCGCAAATAAAAAACTAGCTCAAATTGCACCCTTATTAACTCAGGTATCAGACTGATGAACAAATCAACTTTGGGTAATAAATTTCTTAGCTACCAAGGTCATTTTGTGACACGCTATGCTTGGCTAATTGTTATTGCTGCTTTATCACTCACTATCGCCAGCCTTTTATATACGAAAGATAATTTAGGCATCAATAATAACTCAGCTGAAATGCTTTCACCTGATCTGCCCTTTCAACAAAATACGCGGCGCATGGAACAACAGTTCCCTCAAGATGCGAGTACGATTATTTTTGTGGTTGATGCCACAACGCCCGAAGAAACAGCAATTGCAGCAACGCAATTATTAGACAAATTAAAAAGTGATACTGGTAATTTTTCGAGCAGCTATATACCTGAAGATAATGAGTTCTTTCGTCAACAAGCACTGCTTTATCTATCACTAGCTGAATTAGAAACATTATCAACCACTCTTATAGATGCCCAACCTTTTATCGGTTATTTAGCAAAAAATTATCATCTGGATGGTTTATTTAGCATTTTAACTCAGGCCTTAGAAAACAAAGACAGCGTGATTAGCCAGAGTTTACCGCTACTTTTATCTAACATTACAACAACGCTGAATAACACCGCAGACAACAACAATCAGGCGATGTCATGGCAAAGCATTCTTAGCCCTAATAGCTTGGGCAATAAAAAACGCCGCATTGTTATCGCTAAGCCTATTAAGAATTTCAACGCACTTATGCCAGCCACTGCGGCGATTGAATCTGCTCGCGCTATTTCACAAGCGATAGAAAACAACCTTCCCAATGCCAATATTCGCATGACAGGAGAAACCGCCCTAGAACATGAAGAGTTAGAAACCATGGGTAACGGTGCTATTTTAAGTGGTGTAGGCTCATTAATTATGGTGCTACTCATTTTATTTAGATGTTTACGCTCATTCAAACTGCTATTTTCCGCCCTACTTATCTTAATAATGGGCTTAATATTAACAGCGGGATTTGCTGCACTAACAATTGGGCATCTCAATGTTATCTCTATTTCATTTGCGGCTCTATATATTGGTTTAGGCGTCGATTTTGCGATTCATGTGAACCTACATTACCGCGATGAAATCGTAAAAAAACATGATAATGTAACGGCCATTAAAAATGCATTACATAGTGTAGGCTTCTCACTATTTCTTTGTGCCTTAACCACCTCCATTGGCTTTCTTGCCTTTGCCCCCACTGATTACAAAGGCGTATCAGAATTAGGCTTAATCTCTGGCGTAAGTATGTTTATCGCCCTAGTGCTTTCTTTAATTGTATTGCCGGCATTCTTAAGTATTTTAAAATTAAAAGATGCACAAGCCATTCAACAAAACGCTCATTCTGGCGCAAAACAATTCCACCTATTTCCTTTTCGTTACAAAAATGCGATTCGCATTACCAGCCTTACACTAGGCGCTTTGTGTTTATTTGCTTTACCTTATATAAGCTTTGACTCTAACCCTGTGAATATGCGCAACCCTGACGCAGGTACAGTATCTACGTTTAAAGACTTATTGCAATCAAAAACAGATTCACCTTATGCGCTATATGCATTAACGGATAATTTAGACAATGCTCGCTTACTCAGTGAAAAACTAAAACAACTACCCAGTGTTCACTCCACCGTTTATTTAGAGAATTTAGTTGCAACAGAACAAGAAGATAAACTATTTCTTATCGAAGATTTAGGGATTATTTTAGGCTCACAGCTTAGCCAATTTGATAAAAATATCGCAGTTTCTGATACGGTTGAAGTTTTATCAAAATTTCAACGCACACTACAACAGCGTTTAGCTCAGCAAGAAAACGAGTTAGACCCACAATTATTGCAGCAACTATCAGATAGCATCACTTATTTTCTAACTGCAGCAGAAAATAATTCAGCATTGACAAAAAAACTTGATAACAACTTATTAAGCTTGCTACCACATACATTAAAAACTTTAGACCAAAGCTTGAATGCTTACGAGTTTAACTTAGATGATTTACCTACTGCTATTCGCGAGCAATGGCTGAGCCCTGCTGGACTTTATCGCGTTATGATTATGCCTGAAGAGGATCTAAATATTCCGGCTAATCTTAAACACTTTGCAAAAGCCGTTCAAAGCATAGAACCTACTGCTACAGGCTTACCCGTTGCTGATCTTGCATCAGGAGAGGCGGTCGTTTCAGCTTTTCAACAAGCCTTCTCGACCTCTTTTATACTCATTATTATTTTGCTTTTATTGATTTTAAAAAGCATCAAAAAAACATTTCTAGTCATTGGGCCTTTAATTTTAGCTGGTCTACTGACCTGTACAGTGAATGTTTTTTTAGATATTCCGTTTAATTTTGCAAACATCATCGCCCTTCCACTGCTGCTAGGTATTGGTGTTGATAGCGGTATTCATATCATGCACTGTCTGCACGATAAGCTGGATGACGGCAAACAATTACTACAAAGCAGCACAGCACGAGGCGTTATGTTTAGCAGCTTCACTACCATGAGTAGTTTTGTTAGTTTAACCCTAATCCCCCATTTTGGTATTGCTAGCATGGGAATTACGCTAGCAGTCGGCATTAGTTTTACACTGATTTGTACGCTAATTATTTTGCCTGCTTTTAGTAATAAAGCAATTGAACTTTAACCCAGAAGAGTATTAATAACGTCATGTCATTTAGTATTAATGAGCTTTTTTCACAACACAACTCAGAAAAGTTTGAGTTACACGAAAACTATTTGAACAAGCAAATGGTTCGCGTTCTGAAAACCATAGGCTATGACCGTAATTACACAAAAGCACTCGGGCAATATTTATACGATGAAAATAACACCCAATACCTTGATTGCTTAAGTGGCTTTGGTGTATTTGCTGTGGGACGTAATCATCCGACAGTCATCAAGGCACTACAAGAAACATTAACACTCGAATTACCGAATCTAGTACAAATGGATGTGTCGGTATTAAGTGGATTATTGGCCAAAAAGATTTTAGCGACGACACCTGATAACTTACAAAAGATGTTTTTTTGCAATTCAGGTACAGAAGCCGTCGAGGCCGCACTTAAATTTGCACGTTACACCACTAAACGCGAAAAAATTGTATTTTGTGATCATGGTTATCATGGTTTAACGATGGGGTCGTTATCGCTGGTAGGTGATGAAATTTTTCGTGAAGGTTTTGGGCCTTTGTTACCTGAATGCGCGTCTGTGCCTTTTAATGATTTAACTGCCTTAGAAGAAGCGCTAAAAAATAGCGATGTTGCGGCCTTTATTGTAGAGCCAATCCAAGGTAAAGGCGTCAACATTCCTGATGATAACTATTTGCCAGAAGTGCAGCGACTTTGTAAAAAGTACGGCACTTTATTTATTGCTGATGAAGTACAAACCGGCATTGGTCGTACCGGTAAATTTTGGGCGATTGAGCACTGGAATGTTGAACCCGATATGATTTGTATGGCAAAAGCACTGTCTGGTGGTTTTATTCCTATCGGAGCTGTCGCAATAACTGATAAAATAATGAATTCTGTATTTAATCGCATGGATAGAGCTGTTGTACATGGCTCCACCTTTTCAAAAAACAATATGGCCATGGCCGCAGGACTTGCTACACTGCAAGTGATTGAAGATGAAAAGCTCGTTGAAAATAGCGCCCAAGTTGGCACTGAAATCATCACGCAATTAAATGCAATGAATTCCAAATATGAATTTTTAAAAGAAGCGCGCGGAAAAGGATTAATGATCGCTATTGAATTTCAAGCTCCCAAAAGCTTAGCACTAAAAGCGGCATGGAGCGCATTAGAAACTGCAAATAAAGGACTGTTTTGCCAAATGGTTACAATACCTCTATTTAAAGACCATCACTTGCTAACTCAAGTAGCAGGGCATGGCATGAATGTAGTTAAATTACTACCCCCCCTTAATTTAACAAATAAAGACCGAGATTGGATTGTGACTTCGTTCGATCAAGCTATCGCAGACACGCATAAAGTTCCTGGCTCCATTTGGAGTCTAGGAAAAAATCTTGCAAGTCACGCACTCAAAACTCAAAAAGGGGCCTAAAGGAAGCATTATGAAAATCGCAGAAAATTACCCATTATTAAACACTATAGACCTTCCAGCAGACCTACGAAAACTTCCACGCGAAGAGCTAACCCCTGTTGCTAAAGAACTACGTGAATTTTTAACACATTCCGTTAGTTTATCGGGTGGACACTTCTCCGCAGGCTTAGGCACCGTTGAATTAACCGTCGCGTTACATTATGTTTATGACACGCCAAATGATCAACTAGTCTGGGATGTAGGCCACCAAGCTTACCCTCATAAAATCCTGACGGGGCGTAAAGAAAAAATGCCCACTATTCGTACCAAAGATGGTGTATCCGCATTTCCTAAACGTAAAGAAAGCGAATATGATGCGTTCGGTGTAGGTCATTCCAGCACATCAATTAGTGCCGCTTTAGGTATGGCGATTGCCGCTAAAAATAAAGGCGATGAGACCCGTATGGTCGCTATTATTGGTGATGGTAGCATTACCGGTGGTATGGCTTTTGAAGCCATGAATCATGCCGGCGCTATTGATGCTAACGTGCTGGTTATTTTAAATGATAACGACATGGCTATTTCGCCTAATGTTGGTGCTATGAATAACTACTTCACTAAGGTTATTTCTAGTAGAACTTACACTTCCGTACGTAACGAAAGTAAAAAGATTCTTAGCAATATGCCAGGTGCATGGGAATTTGCTAAAAAAACTGAAGAACATCTAAAGGGCATGGTAACACCAGGCACTTTATTTGAGGAGCTAGGTTTTAATTACATTGGGCCTATTGATGGCCATGATGTCGATATGCTAGTGGATACACTACAGTCTATTAAAGAAATGTCAGGGCCTATCTTTTTACATATTGTGACTAAAAAAGGTAAAGGCTATGCACCCGCAGAGAAAGATCCTCTGGCTTATCATGGTGTACCCGCTTTTGACCCAACCAAAGACTCTTTACCGAAAGCCAAAGCCTCTGCTCACCCTACCTATACTCAAGTATTTGGTCGGTGGTTATGCGATATGGCAGAAAAGGATCAACGTTTATTAGCCACCACACCAGCAATGCGTGAAGGCTCTGGCATGGTTGAGTTTTCTGAACGCTTTCCTGATCGCTATTTTGATGTAGCAATTGCCGAGCAACATGCAGTTACTTTAGCTGCTGGACAAGCATGCCAAGGCGCAAAACCTATCGTCGCAATTTACTCGACTTTTTTACAACGTGCTTATGATCAGCTTATACACGATGTCGCCATTCAAAACTTAGATGTCTTATTTGCAATTGACCGCGCAGGATTAGTAGGACCTGACGGCCCAACTCATGCGGGAAATTTTGACTACAGCTTTTTACGCTGCATTCCCAACATGCTCATTATGGCACCCGCTGATGAAAATGAATGTCGCCAAATGTTAACCACTGGTTATAATTATGAAGGCCCTGCGTCTGTGCGTTACCCAAGAGGCAAAGGTCCATGTAAAGCAGTAAGCACTGATTTTACTGAATTAGAGATTGCTAAAGCAGAAATTCGTCACCAAGGTGGCCGACTTGCTATTTTAGCTTGGGGCAGCATGGTAACACCGGCACTAGAAGCGGCTAAGCAGCTTGGTGCTACACTTGTTAACATGCGTTTTATTAAACCGATTGACGCCGATATGATTTTAGAAATGGCAAAAACACATGACGTACTAGTAACGGTTGAAGAAAATGTACTTGCCGGTGGCGCAGGGTCAGCTGTTAATGAATTTTTACAGGCAAATAAAATACTAATGCCTGTTTTAAACATTGCACTCCCTGATGAGTATGTCGAGCAAGGCACTCGTGAAGAACTCTTAAGTTTATGCGCTTTAGATAGCAAAGGTATTTTAGATAATATCGAACAATTCTGCGCTTAAGACCGTAAAACTTCTATGGAGTAGGATTACCACCTACTCCACCCTTTTTGCCGGCATACCTATTATCCTATTGTGTCTTACTTAAAAGCTTTCTTCGCTATCAACTTCCTGATTTTTTCAAGCAGTTGCCTAGCACATGGCGAAATTCTCCCGCATCAATCCGTTTGGGCTGCCTGGATTTATACGCCTGATGTAGCAATTCCCATGCTATTAACTCTCGTGGTCTACTTTCGCGGTCGCGTTGTTAGACGTGAGGCTGGACGACCTGTTGGTATCGGGCAAACGATTACTTTTTTACTCGGTATGCTTTGCTTTGTGATTGCGTTGCAATCCCCACTTGAGCCACTATCAGAACACTTTCTATTTTTTCACCAAATAGAACATTTATTAATGCGCGGATTAGGGCCTTTATTGCTTATTTTAAGTATGCCTCTCGCCCCTTTACTACAAGGTTTGCCCAAAAGCATTCGCCATAAGGTATTAACCCCTATCATTCGCAATAAAGTGATTCAGTGGGTATATAACTTTTTAGGCCACCCTATTATTGCCTCGCTCTTATTTATTGCTACGCTTTTAATTTGGCAGATTCCTGATTTACATAATCAAGCACTTGCTGATCAATCGTTGCATAATACTATGCACTTCACCATGATTATTACCGGTTTTTTCTTCTGGTGGTTAATCTGTGATCCTAGGCAAAAAACAGCGCGTATCCCCTTTGGAATCCGTTTAGTGATTTTATGGCTAGTGACTATTCCTAATACGATTATTGGGGCTATTATCACCCTTAAAAGAGATCAAATATATGCGGCTTACGATGTCTTAGATGGCCGTTTAGCGATAGAAATCATGCTCGACCAGCAATTAGGGGGCATTATGATTTGGGGGCCAGGAGGCATGATGGGGCTTATTGGTACAGGCGTGGTGTTTTTCTTAATGTCTCGTAAAGAAAGGAAGCTGCGATATCAGGCTAAAGCTGATTAAACATCAATGTTATTGACACACTATTTTTTCAAAGCACTGCAACATAATAATGCGTTGATTACCCTGTACCTCAATACTTCCCTGCAATATGCTATGAGCACCGTCTACTTTCCCGGTGGTTTTTGTTACACCATTGACTGTTTTTAGGCATGCTTCAGGATAAGAGAAACTACCTAGGGCACGCGTACGCGCCCTAGCCTTTGCAAACACCTCACCACCCGCGCCAATATTACTTCCACCAAAAGCACATTTTTCAGGATTCAAACCGGCCTCGTGAACACTGCGTAAAAAATCAAACTCTGCTTGCGTAACAGCCAAAGAGGGTTCTTTATTTGCGCAGGCACTCAATAACAAGCCAGATAAACACACTATAGCGCTTACTTTCACAGGGTTATTGAACTTTAACGTCGTTTAAAAATTTGCGGCTCTTGGGGTTTAGCCTTTTCTTGCAAACATTCATAAGCAGCTGACTCAAAGCGTATCCTTAACGATTGTGTCTGCTTATCTTCTTTTAGAAATTTTTCTGCTTCAACGGCGGTTAAATCAGCCATCATTTCCTTTGCTATGCACAAACATGGCTTAGTAAAACGCTTCCGATCATTTTCTTTATTTACTGAGTTTCTTGTCTCTCTATCGATACACTGCTCAGCGAATTCATGCTCAAATTTATGTTTTTCTAAATTTGTTGCTTCATCATGATCATGATCAAAGTCGTTATGTGTCGCAATCACACTTTTGGGTACTATTTTTTCAGGCTCATCATCTGAACAGGCAACTAAGCCAAAAACAAGCACACTACTGATCAAATAAGTTTTTAACGTTATTATTTTTTTATTTTTCATAATCATGGATAAAGAAATTTATTATTATTTTTGTATATACATTAAGTTAAAAGTAACGGGGACTGCGGCATTAATGCTTTTTAAGCGCGCTAATTCACGAAGCTCATTAACTTCTTCCAGTAATTCAAATTTCTGTAAATTAATGATCAATGGCTGATTAGCACTGACTAAGCGTTTATTTGTATCTAATGCAATCACTTGCAGCTGCACTTTTACAGTTTGCTTAACACCGTGAATATCTAATAGGGCATTTACCTCTAATTTTTTAATGTCCCCTTTTCTCATACTACTAATTTCATTAGAAGAAAGATCAATGCTAACCGTTGCTTGCGGAAATAATGGCGTATTAAAAAACAACTTTTTTAAGCGCTCATCTCTTATTTCAATTCCCGTAACAACACTATTCAGGTCAACATTTAAGGTCGCTATATTATTAGTAATTTTACCACTTAATTTTTGAAAACTTTGAACTTCAGTTTTGCTCGCATTTTTTGTGGTTGTAAAATTGAGTGTTGATATTTTACTTGATAGTACCCAGTTACCAGACTGGTTATCTGAATTTACTTGAGCAAAAGCAGACTGACTAATTAGCAATAATCCTAATAATATTTTTTTCATACTGTTTTCCTTAATATTGTTAATATTTAAAAGTTACTTTTGTGCGGTAAAAATACCATACTCAACCAGTTTTTGGTGAAATAAATGATGCTGCGCCAATCCCACTTTAAAATTAGCTGTTTGCGTAGCACTACGTAAGCCTAGCCAACTACTCAATTTTTGCACAGGCTCTAAGCGCTTAGTGACTTTAAACATATAATCGGCTGATGCCATCGTTTGCTCGGTAATATCGGTATATTTAACCTGAGAAAACTGATTATCCACTAATAGTTGTTCAAATTCACTACGTAAACATAAGTTAGGTACCGCCCAACCATCTAAACAATCAACAACTGCTTGCCAATCTTCATCAGCAATATCCCGTTGCGTGATAAATCCATCACAGACTACGAGTCTTCCGCCCTTTTTCAAAATACGGAATGCTTCACGAATAAAGTCAGCTTTATTTAAAGCATGGCAAACACTTTCTAAGCCCCAGACTACATCAAATGTTTCATCTGCATAGGGTGTTTTGCAAAAATCAGACACTTCAAAATCAATATTTTCAGCCACACCGTGTCGCTTTGCATGATCAGCCGCATAATACGTTTGTTTCGCACTAATGGTAATCGCTTTTAATTGATTACCATGATTTTTTGCCATCCAAATTGAACTGCCACCAATACCGCAACCGGCATCAAGCACAAAATCGTCTTTTTTAATCTCCGCCAATTCATACAATTTTTGATTTTTATTTAACAATGATTGACTGTGTGAGGTGGTATTTTCATCCCAATAACCATAGTGCAGTGCTAAATCATTACGGCTACTCCAAGCAAACAAATAGTCCCAGTAACAGGCATCATAATGTTTTACAGCGGCGGCTTGTAATGCTTCAGTACTGATATTCTCTTCACTTGCAGTACGGTAATCTTTATTCGGTTCTATTCTAGGCATAATATTAATTAACTATTCTCTCTACGCGCCAAATACGCTTTTTGACTCTTTCAAATAAATTTAATGCAGGCTGCGCTCCTGCCATCGCAACAGCATCAACTAAACAATACCACGCAGCAACACCACTAGGCGGATTTCCTTGCGTTAAACCCGATGCAGGATCTATTTCAGCCCACGCCCAAGTTCCAGCCCCAGTACCGACCAACTCCAACCAAGTGGTAATAAAAAATGCCCCCAAATATACCATAGGTGCTTTACCTTTAAACAGGTAAAGCAAATAAACTATAAATAAGATTGCACCTATTTGATCACTGCGTTCAGCATAAGGGCTTATGCCCCACATAGCCCACACACCACAAGTAATAACGACAAATAACGCAATCTTACGCGCATAACGCAGAAAAAATCCTGAACGCGCCAGAATAATCGCTGTTAAATACACCATACCGTGCCCAGCGGGCACATAAGGCGGAACGGAGCCAAAGCGGTAAATATAACCTTGCATATAAGGTGATGCAAATATCTCCCCTGCTGTCGCAAATAATAAAGCCACGACAACTTGCATACGCACTAATTTAGATTCGCGTGATAGTAAGCCAGCTAAAAATAGATAGCCAAAAAAAGCTAATACCCATTGTAAATATTGTGGAGCAAAACCGTCTAAAGTTAAACAAATTGCCGTACAGGTAAATGTAAATACAACAATTTGATAGTCTCTTTTTTGGTGCGGATAATCATTTTTTACTTCAGGAAAATGTCGTAACATTCAATTTATTCCTTGTTTAAAATCCATCATATAAACCAGTAGGCAATAAATAAATAGCGCACCAACTTTCCTATAAAAATAAGACTTACAGAAAATATTAGCGGTAATTTTAACCAGCCCCCCGCAAAACATAAAGCATCACCCACCACGGGCAACCATGAGAGTAACAAACTCCAACTACCCCATTGTTTTACCCACTTTAAAGCACGCTGTTTATTTTTATCTAGTATCGCTTCGGCTGGGTATTTTTTAGCTGCAAAATGCCCTAACCACCATGTCGTCAAAGCACCTAAGCTATTCCCTAAGGTTGCGACAGCCACAAGCCATGCGACCGGTTGTAACTGTTCAGCAACCATATAAGCCAATACGGCTTCTGACCCACCTGGTGCGATTGTTGAAGAAATAAAAGCACTGACAAACAGCCCCCATAATTCTAGCATTTTTAACTCTCTTTGCTTTTAACCATAAAAAAACCCCGAGTAATTTTAGTAATTACTAAGGGCTTTAAAATAGAACTTCTTTAAAATTATTTTTTACTAATTAAACCCATTACAGATGATACTAGCCACGAAATTAATTTAACCACTAAACTAATTCCAGATTGGGCTAATTCAAATATGTAACTGATAATTTCACCAACACTCATATCTTTAAACTTACGAGCAAGTAAGGGTGCAATTATTAACCCAATTGCTAAGCCAATAATAGTCAGTCCAGAAAAGAAGGAGTCATTACCTGCCACTGCTTCTGTAAGGTCTGCAACCTCTTCAACAATAACATCACTTAAGCCCTGAGCTTCCTCTGATTTATCCCAATAATCATCTTGAATAACATAGGAAGTTACACCAGGAATACTCGGTAAATCACCGCTCCCTTTACCAATTTTCAATTGGCCTTTCATCCCCTTTTCCATATGTTGTGCAATATCACAATGCACTAAATAGGTTTTATCACCCGGTGGAAAAATTAAAGTACCCGAAATCTTTCCAGGCCCAGTAAGCTCCATATGGAACATACCTTTTGGGTATAAATATTTAGGTAAGCCATGCATCATCCATTGGTGACGCACGCTATCATCATTAACAAAATTAATGGTTAATTTAGTACAAGGTTCAAACTGATATTCTTGTACATCAAATGAGTACATCCGCCCAGGAAACTTTTTAGCGTATTTATGCCCCGCATGAACGGTAATTTCTTTAGTCGCCGCAATTTTATCGCAACCACCCGGCAAAACATCTGTATTTTGCCCCATGATCATACCACCGGTCATATCCATTAAATGGCCATCACCGTGGTCCATCATATTGGTATGATTTTCAAATTCTTTCTCAGCCAATGCGGGCACTGAAAAAGCCAAACTCATTGCAACAATCGATAATTTTTTTAACATAATTATTTACCGCCTTTGAATGAAGAGATAACTGCTATCCACTTTTCGCGCTTAACGAAAGCTAAATAAACAAATAATCCAAAAAATAATCCAAAAAATAAATTTCTCATTGAATTATCTTCCTCTACTTTCACTGTTGCCGAGCCAGGTGTTACGTCTGCTGGAGCGGGCTTACTCGCTTCAGGCGCAACATAATTTAATGAATCTGGTTCGCCTAAGCTATTCCATTCATCAATATTTTGCCAAACAGGTAATTTACGCTGTTGAAATTTCTTGGTAAATAATTGCATCGGGCTTTCGCCTATGCCTTTTGGCATGCCAATTTCATCTAAGTACTTTTTATAAACTAGCGCGCTCACATTACCACCTGGGTTCATCCCATCCGTGGTGATTCCTTTCTCGCGATGGTCATGAAAAATCCAAATACCTTCGCCATAACTATGAAACCCATCATCTTTGGTATTGATTTTTAAGTCATTACGTTGAGCAGGAGCTAAATCATAAATATCGCGCGTAATTTGTGCAGATGGGTTATGTAAAACACCATCATAATGCGTAATAGTCCCTTTATGGCCATGGGTATGCATCGCTAAAGTTTCACCCGTACTATTAAACATACGTATTTTAATATTTTCATCTGGCTCAGTAACAATCATCGATTCCCTTAATGTGTAAGGAAAAGATCGGCCGTTTAAAGTATGGTAATCTTCTGTCGCTTCGGTCATATCGTATTCACGATTCATTTTCTTAGCGATTAACCGTGGATCATTATATTTTTGTACAATACTATGCAGCTCTTTATCCATCGCATGGTAGTGCAAATCATATTCACTATCGAATTCTTCTAAAATCGCTTTAGAGGGGTGACGAACCTGCCCCGCACCGACGTTAAAAGTTTGTACCCAATTATTAGGACGATTTTCTTCCACAACAAACATACCGACCAAGCCCATGGCTAAATGCACATGCGTTTGTACATGACAATGATAAGCAAAAGTTCCTGCTACACGCGGACGTATTTCATAAGTTTTACTTTGTCCCGGCAATACAAATTTATCACTGGTTTGTGGCACACCATCATTACCTTCACCCGAACTATCAACCCATGGATGATCAACCCCATGTAAATGAATCGTATGTGGGAAATAATGGGTATTTTCTAATTGTATCCAAATCGTATCACCTTGCTCAACACGTATAACAGGTGATGGCGCTCTTAATAGTGGATTAGCATCAACACCGACAAAGCTGTTGGTTGCCATACCGCGTGATTTTGGAGCAAATACCCACATTGCTGGCTGAATGCCTGGCGCAATATCAAACGTAGGTACGAAACCATTAAAGTCTGGTGAGTGGCCGTTTAATTCTGCAACTTCTAGTTTAATGATAATTAAGTCTGGATCGCCATCGCCATCCATATCATTTTTTTTAATAATCCCATCCATTGCATAGTGAGTATTCATCAATGCTTCCATTGATAAATTATTAGTACCTTTCACTTCTGCAGCGACTGAATAAGGATTATCAGGACTACAACGCAGAGACTCTTGAATATCAACACCTTCAATCGTTTGCGCTACTCGCCAATCAGGATTATTTTCATTACAAACCGCTTCAACTTCTCCACGATCTACTTCAACTGACTTAGGTAAGGCTGCTACTGCCTGTGTTGATAGCGACAAAAATATAATTGTCGAGCTAAGTAGCATTCTTAAAGGTTTTTTCTGCATTGTAAGATGCCCCTAAAATTTAAATATTAATCTTTGCATAAAGTAAGAATTAAGCTTAAAGCAGGCATTGCTATGCACCACTTTAAGCTAGCATTCAAACTTTCATTTTTTCTGGCATAACAATAAATTTATGCTTTTTTAAGACCCGCTAATATTTCATCAACTTTATTTTTAAAGCCAGCGTGCGATAAATATAAAATATAAAGACCTGCAAATAAGAATAACGCATACATGAATAGGTCAGTCATACTTGCAGCTTGTCCTGAACCCGCTGTAAATCCCATATGTGCATCTAATCTTTCGCCATTACCTTGTAACAAAGTAATATGAATTAAATATTTTCCTGCTTCAGGTACGCCATTTTGTAACTGTAGATTTACTGACCCTGATTTATGTTTTTTTGCTTCTTGGAAAAATACACGTGTTCCTTCTGGCTCTTTAGTTACTTCAAACTCTACCGCTCTACTACGGAATCTAACATCTTGATAATCAAAAACAAGTAAAGTCTTTGTGTTGATATTAGGAATATTTGAACAAAATTCTTCAGCAGGGTAAGCCGTAGGCTGATATGCAGTGTAATGAATCCAATGATCAGGCTCTAACTCAAATTTACATTGATCGGTATCGGTACCCGCAGCACCACCATGTGCCAAAATGCTAGCTGAAAAAAGTAAGCCTAATAGCCCGATAAAACTACGTTTCATAATGCTAGTTGTATTCATAAATTCCTTCCTCTTTTATAATTTTTATAATTTTAATAATGCTTCTCATTTCACTTAATTATAAAGCGTAAAAGCATATTCAAACTTTATCATATAGGTACCCACAAAGGAAGAATATTGGATATATTTTAAACACTCATTAGCACTAAATTTCAGAATTTCCTTATATAGCTATTGCTATAGTGGCCAGCATTTCGTAAAATTTTACTAATATTTACGCAATTTAAGGTCTTTACATGTCTCAACTAACTAGCTCACCTGAATGGTTGGCTTTAAAAGAACATCAAAAACACGTCGATAAATTACACTTAAGAGACTTATTTGCAGCCGAGCCTAATCGATTTACTCAATATTCCACTCAATTTGATGATTTACTTTTTGATTACTCAAAAAATAGAATCACCGATGAAACACTGCCTTTACTTTTCAATTTAGCTAACTCTATTAATCTTAAGTCGCTAATTGATGATATGTTTAGCGGTAAAAAAATAAATAAAACAGAAAATAGAGCCGTTTTACACACTGCCTTACGTAATCGTAGCAACCATCCAGTACTTGTCGATGGGGGTGACGTCATGCCACAAATTAATGAAGCATTACTTAAAATGCGTACTTTTTGTGAAAAAGTTCATTCAGGTGAATGGCTAGGTTATTCAGGCAAAAAAATTACTGATATTGTCAACATCGGTATTGGCGGATCTGATTTAGGTCCAAAAATGGTTGCAAGAGCCTTATCTCCTTATGCCATTGAAGGAATGGGCGTTCATTTTGTTTCCAATGTTGATCAAGCTGATTTAGTAGAAACACTCAACAAAGTATCTCCAGAGACCACTTTGTTTTTGGTTGCCTCTAAAACGTTTAGCACCCACGAAACCATGACTAATGCAAACTCTGCACGCACATGGTTATTAAAAAATACAACTGACTCATCAGCGGTTGCAAAACATTTTGTAGCGCTCTCTACACACAGACAGAATGTCATTGACTTCGGTATTGATCCCGATAATATGTTTGAATTCTGGGATTGGGTGGGGGGTCGTTATTCACTTTGGTCATCTATCGGCTTATCTGTTGCCCTGTATTTAGGTATGGATAATTTTGAAGGCCTACTCGAAGGTGCTCATGACGCGGATAAGCATTTTCAAAGCACACCACTTGAGGAAAACATCCCCGTCATCATGGGTTTATTAGGCGTTTGGTACAATAACTTCTTTAACGCCGAATCTCATGCAATGCTTCCTTATGATCATACTATGCAATTCTTTGCTGACTACTTCCAACAAGGCGACATGGAAAGTAATGGAAAAAGCGTTGATTTAGAAGGTAAGCCAACTGACTACAGCACTGGCCCAATTATTTGGGGGCAACCTGGGACAAATGGCCAACATGCGTTTTATCAGCTGATTCATCAAGGAACAAAACTTATTCCTTGTGACTTCCTAGCACCAGCACAAAGTCATCATGACCTAGAAGAACATCATGACATCCTTATTTCTAACTTCTTGGCTCAAACTGAAGCATTAATGAAGGGAAAAACAGCAGAGGAAGTAAGAGCTGCATTAGGTGATAATGCCTGTGAAAATGTTGTAGCGGCCAAAGTATTTTCTGGCAATCGCCCTACTAACTCCTTTTTATTCAAAAAACTAACACCGCATTGTTTAGGGAAATTAATAGCACTCTACGAACATAAAATCTTTGTTCAAGGAAAAATATGGAATGTTAATAGCTATGACCAAATGGGGGTTGAACTTGGGAAGGTACTAGCACAAAACATTTTCCCTCAGTTAGAGAGTGACAAGCAAGTGACCGCTCATGACAGCTCAACCAACGGATTAATAAACCACTACAAAGCAATTCGTTAGCCTTGCTTATTAAGCGACTTTTATTACTCTCTCTTATACTGTTTGGCAGTATTTCAGATGATAATAAAAAAGTCGCTTTTTATATTAATCAACTTGATCGTATAAAAAACACGGGGACATTAACCGTACTAACGCGTTACGATCAATCGACCTACTATGAAAATGCCGATGGATTTTCTGGTTTAGAGTATGACTTAGTCATGCTTTTCGCTAAACACCTCGACGTTAAAGTTAAGTTTACACTCCCGGACACCTTTCATGACATACTAAACCAAACTGAAAAAGGTGGCTTTGCTGATTTTTCCGCTGCCGGGATCACTATTACTCAAGATCGAAATGAACGTTTATTATTCTCTCCTGCGTATCAAAAAATTACCGAACAAGTCATTTACCGCTCCGGGACAAAACGCCCAAAAAAACCAGATGACCTGACTAAGGGTATATTAGAAATTGTCCAAGGAACTAGTCATAACGAATCTTTATTATTACTAAAGGAAGAGTCACCACAGCTTACCTGGCTCATTAACTCTGAACTAGAAACTGACGGACTTCTTTATCTGCTCAATGAAAGACTTATCGACTATACCATTGCAGATTCACACCAAATCAACTTATTACGCCGATTTTACCCAAAACTGTTTATTGCTTTTGACATTAGTCCTCCTAGGCGACTTGCTTGGGCTTTTAGAAAAACCAGCGACCTTAGCCTCTACAATGAGGTTACCTCCTTTTTCAAAACGATAAGTCAAAACAAAACATTAGACCAGCTGCTAGAGCGCCATTATGGACACACTCATCATGTTAGTTATGTCGATACTTGTACTTTTAAGCGCCATACTTCTAGCCGCCTACCTCTTTACCAAAATTTATTTAAGAAAATTGCAAAAAAATATCACTTAGACTGGCGCTTATTAGCTGCTATCAGCTATCAAGAATCACACTGGAATAAACATGCCGTTTCGCCAACCGGCGTAAGAGGACTAATGATGTTAACGCAAAGTACCGCAAAAGGGCTCGGTATTAAAAATAGAACCGATCCGCGACAAAGTATTGAAGGTGGGGCTAAATATTTTAAACAGCGTATCAAAAAATTTCCGATTAGAATCCCCGAACCCGATAGAACTTGGCTTGCTTTAGCCTCTTATAATGTCGGATTTGGTCATGTAAATGATGCTCGAATCCTAGCGCAACGCTTAGGAAAAAACCCAGACAAATGGCTTGATGTTAAACAAGTGCTCCCTTTACTTTCACAAAAGAAATGGTATTCACAAACTAGGCATGGCTATGCCCGAGGCAAAGAACCTGTCATTTATGTCACTAACATTCGTAGTTATTACGATTTACTGATTTGGAAAACAACCAACAAACAACTCACTGAAGAATCAGCCATGCCACTAATGCAAAAATAATAATCTAATTACGCTACAATCAACACTCCATCACTAACCTCTATAGGTCTTTATATGTTGCGTAAACTACTACTATTATCTATATCTTTCTCTTTTTTAACTGCTTGCGCTCATACGCCTGGCGGAGTTTCTGCATCAAACATTCCATTAGTACCTAATAGCTATACAGTATTAGGGAAAGTTTCCAGTTCTGACTGCGCTTATTCTCTTTTAGGGCTTATCCCTATAACCAGTGGTAATAAAACTGACAAGGCGCTAAATTACGCTCTAACAAAAGTTCCAGAGACAGATGCACTAGTACAAATCACTTCAGACTTCTACTCTCAATATTGGATTCTTTGGAGTAATAGCTGCACTCAAATTGATGCAACTGCTGTTAAGTTTAACTCTTAAATTTTTTAGCAACAGGGCTCTCCACTTATGGAGAGTCTTTAAGTGTTCAGTCTATTCACACAGCAACGCTCTAGCCTTCTCATATTCATATGTTTTTCTACCGTATCAGCCATTCGCTCGATTCCCTGCTCTGATAATACTGCAAAATCAACCAGCTCTAACTTATCGACCCCCGCCCATTCCAGCAAATAAGCACATGCACTGGGATCATCAAAAATACCATGTACATAAGTACCCATAATACTTTCATCTTCGGAAATAGCCCCCTCACTCTCACCAGACGCCATTTGCAATAAGGGCTTATCTAACGCTTCCCCCGTAGAAATTCCCACATGAATTTCATAACCAGAAAAAGTTGCGCCTTCCCTGCAAAAATTCCCCCGGACTTGTTTCAGCTGTTTTTCTTCATGTAATACCGTTTGCATTGCAAACAAACCTAAGCCTTGACTAGACCCTTGATCCCCTTCCAATCCTAATGGATCATGAATCACTTCACCGAGCATTTGATACCCGCCGCAAATCCCCATGACTTTGCCTGAATAACGTAAATGCCGATTAATAACCCGGTCCCAGCCTTGCTCTCTTAGCCACAGTAAATCAGCTCTAACTGACTTACTACCTGGTAGGATAATTAAATCTGCTTTTTTCATCTCATCCGGCGAATATAAAAACTGAATATTGACTCCCGTCTGTAACCTTAAGGCATCAAAATCAGTATGATTACTCATATGCGGTAAACGCGGCACAACAATACAAAAATCATCAACCTTTGATTCTACTTGACTGACAGCCACGCTATCTTCTGACTCCAAATACAGCCCATGTAAATAAGGTAACACGCCAAAAACAGGCTTACCGGTATAGTCTTCCAGCCAATCAATACCTGGCTGTAAAATATCTAAATCACCACGAAAACGATTAATCACAAAACCCACTATTCGGTCTTGTTCAGACTGACTCAATAATGCCAACGTTCCTACTAAATGCGCAAAAACACCGCCCCGCTCTATATCTGCAACTAAAATAACCGGGCAATCAACTACTTCAGCAAAGCCCATATTAGCAACATCTCTATCGCGTAAATTAATTTCTGCGGGGCTACCAGCGCCTTCAACAATAATCGTATCGTATTGCGCTTTTAAACGCTGATAGGACTCCAAAATTGCGGGCATTACCGTAGGCTTATAAAGATGGTATGACTTTGCATTCAGCGTTTTAACCACCTTGCCTTGTACAATAACTTGAGCTGCTGTATCTGAATTAGGTTTTAATAACACCGGGTTCATATCAGTATGCGCTTCCAAGCCACAAGCCTTTGCCTGCACTGCTTGCGCACGACCTATTTCTCCACCATCAACAGTCACCGCGCTATTCAACGCCATATTTTGTGGTTTAAAGGGCGCAACGGAAATTCCTTTACGTTTATAATAGCGGCACAAACCTGTTACCAATGCACTTTTTCCTGCATCTGATGTTGCCCCTTGTACCATGAGTGTTATTGACTGCATTATTTCCCTTTGTGACTTCATAATTACTAATTACCCTACTTACTTTACTTAATGTCCCTTTCTTTCACGATTCTTATTGCTTTATTACTTGATTTTATTTTCGCTGAACCTAAAAAGTGGCACCCCTTAGTCGGCTTTGGCCGCTGGGCAAACTACGTAGAAAATAAACTATACGCCAAAAATACAACAGATCGCCAACAAAAATGGCGTGGTTTGTGCGCCCTACTATTAGTCAGTAGCCCACTACTTATCATATTTACTATTTTAACTCAGCAAACCGCTTACCTTAACCCTATCATTGTTTATTTATGCATTGCGCCAAAAAGTTTAATACAACACACCTTAAATGTTTATCACCCGCTAAAACTAAAGCAACTAGACAAAGCTCGATTTGCCATATCGCGCATTGTTAGCCGAGAAACGACACAAATGTCTCCTTTAGAAATACGTAAAGCAACCATTGAAACCACCTTAGAAAATGGCGCAGATGCTATTTTTTCCCCTATTTTTTGGTTTATTATTGCCGGGCCTTTAGGTGTTATTTTCTATCGAATGAGCAATACTCTCGATGCCATGTGGGGTTATAAAAACTCACATTTCATACATTTTGGTTACGCCGCAGCTAAATTAGACGATATTTTGAATTGGATTCCAGCACGCTTAACTGCGCTCAGTTATTTAATCTTAGGACACTCTAAAAACGCATGGCATTGCTATCAACAGCAAAGCCCTTATTGTGAAAGCCCGAATGCTGGTGTTGTTATGAGTACCGGGGCCGGTGCTTTAAATACACAGCTGGGCGGCCCTGCGATCTATCATGGAAAACTCAAAAATAAAGTCATTTTAGGCTGTGGACTGCCACCAACTAATCAAGATATCAAGCGCGCTAATTTACTTATTCTGCTAACACTGTTATTTTGGTGCGCCGTTATTTTACTGGGAGAATCCCTTGCTTAAACATGGCGGGCGCTTATTAGAAGCAGCAGAACACTATCAAATCCCTTTAGAAAACTGGCTAGACCTCTCAACAGGCATTAACCCCAATGGCTATCCCATTCCAAATATTCCTGATGAAGTTTGGCTGCGTTTACCTGAAGAACAAGATAACTTAATCAGCGCAGCACAAGATTATTATCAATCATCTCAGCTACTCCCTGTCGCCGGTTCGCAAGCAGCTATTCAAACACTGCCACTATTACGCAAACCCGGCATAACGGGTTTACTAGCGCCTAGTTATGCCGAGCATGCTTACGCTTGGCAAAAAGCAGGACATACGCTACAGACTATTGATGCCTCTGAAATTAATCAAAAAATTCAGCAGCTAGATAATTTAATTCTGGTGAATCCTAATAATCCAAGCGCCCAGGTCTTTAGTAAAGATCAGTGCCTTTATTGGCTGAATGAACTTAACAAAAGAAATGGCTGGTTGATTATTGATGAAGCGTTTATTGATTGCACACCTGAACTCAGTTTAAGCGCTCTCAGCCCGCGAAAAGGGCTGATTATTTTGCGCTCAATAGGCAAGTTTTTTGGCTTAGCAGGTATTAGAAGCGGCTTTGTTTTAGCTGAACCCGCTATTTTAGAACGATTAAATGAACACTTAGGACCTTGGGCTTTGAGCAATCCTAGTCGTTTTGTTACCACTCACGCTTTGCAAAACACGCTATGGCAACAACAAACCCGCCAACAATTACAGCAACAAAGTTGCCGGTTATCTGAGCTACTCAGTAAAAACTCACTGTCACCCACTGGCTCAAACCCTCTATTTCAGTGGGTAAAAACACAACAAGCAAACGTAATACACCAAGCCTTGGCTGAACAAGGCATTTTTACACGCTTATTTGATCAGCCCAATAGCTTGCGCTTTGGCTTAGCTAAAACTGAAAGAGATTGGAAAAAACTAAGCATAGCTCTCACAAATATCGCCCAAAACTAAGTACTGTATTTTTCAATCAGAGCTTGTAAGTCGTCTTTATCCAATAAGTGGTTATCGACTTTCAGATACAGCACTTGCTCACTGCTCTGTAAAATATGACTGGCTACGCCTTTAACCTCTAAAGCCGCCACCATAAACAAGCTTAGTTGTTCATCCGCCATTTGTTCAGTCGACACTAATAAATTAGCCAGATATTGCGGTGGGTTCATAAACAAAGCAACGATTAACCACGTTCCCGCCGCTATAGCGCAAAATAAAAACACATAACTTGCGCCCCACTCACCATAAATCCAACCACCAAATGAACCACCTACAAAAGCCCCCATAAACTGAGAGCTCGAATAAGCCCCCATTGCGGTGCCTTTTAAGTTTCCCGGTGCTGTTTTAGAAATTAGCGATGGCAAAGTGGCTTCCAGTAAGTTGAAACCGCAAAAAAACACCCATAAACCAGCGACTATCGCCCACAAATTATCATTAAAGAAATACAAGCCAATATCTGCAATTAAAACCGTGGCAACCGCACCGACAAAAACCGCTTTCATTTTGCGTTTTTTCTCAGCAATAATCACAAAAGGAATAATCATTGCCATAGAGGTTAATAATACAGGTAGATAAACCATCCAATGGTCTTTAGGTAACAAGCCGGCATCTCGAATTAATAGAGGCGCAACAATAAAACTGGCAGTTAACACTAAATGTAAAACAAAGATTCCGTAATCTAAACGTAATAAATCTTTATTTTTTAATACATTAATAAACTGCTTAGGGTCTAACTCCGCATCTCTATGTACTTTTAGCTGCGTTGGATTGGGAACGATAAATAAAACCACAAAAATAGCTAAAAATGATAACACCGCGGTTAACCAAAAAACACCTTGTACCCCAGCGAAGCCAGCAACAATAGGTCCAATGGTCATTGCGACACCAAAAGAGATGCCGATGCTTGCACCAATCATCGCCATCGCTTTAGTTCGATGCACTTCATCGGTTAAATCAGCGACTAATGCCATAATGGCTGCGGCAATTGCACCACTGCCTTGTAAAGCACGGCCAATTAAAACGCCATAAATACTGGTAGAAAGTGCGGCAACAATACTGCCTGAGGTAAAAAGAATAAGGCCAATAATGATAATCTTTTTACGCCCAAACCGGTCAGACAATAAGCCAAAAGGAATTTGTAACAAGGCCTGCGTTAAACCATACACACTAATTGCTAGGCCAATCAAAAGCGGTGTCGCCCCTTCTAAAGTCTCCGCAAATAATGATAATACGGGCAAAATCATAAACAGCCCTAGCATGCGCAATGCGTAAATACTAGAAAGTGATAGTGTGGCGCGGCGCTCCTGCGCAGACATGGAGCTCGTTATATCTTGAACTTGAGTCAATGTAGTAAATCCCTATGCATTAAATTAAAATCCCAGTTATTTTATCATTTTTAAATCGGCAAATTATGTTTATTCAATGCCAACCACTGAATTGCAATAATCGGAATGGCAGACTCAATTCGTCCATCTTGAATCATTTGATAAGCCACCTCAAAGTCGACTGTTTTCACTAAAATATCTTCATGTTCATGCGCTAAACCATGTAAACCGCCAATATCATCCGCATTCACTTCACCATAAAATAAACTTATTTTTTCCGATGCACCACCGGGTGAGGTATAAAACTCATTAATATAGTGCATCTTCTTCACCACACAACCTGCTTCTTCTTCCGTTTCTCGGTAAGCCACTTGCTCAGCTGTTTCACCCGCATCAATAATACCTGCAACAATTTCCAGCATCCATGCGTTTTCAGGCTCATCAATCGGTCCCAAACGAAATTGCTCAATAATCACTACCTTGTCTTTGTTCGGGTCATATAGCAAGACAGCCACACAATTCCCTCGCTCAAAAAGCTCTCTCGTTAAGACTTCACTCCACCCGCCTGAAAATAAAGTATGCTGAATTTGATATTTATTTAAGCGAAAAAAACCGGCATGCATCGCCTCTTTATTCAGTATTTTAAATTCTTTTTTCATTTACTTAGCCTTTCAATATTGTAATTTCATGACAGCATCACCATATAAGTATAAGTTCACCTTGTATAAAAAATCTATCAGGTGCCTTTAATTTTATCCATCTCTGTAGGAGTTTAAATACTATGATGCGAATTTTTCTTTTTTTAGCCACTAATGTCGCCATTATGGCAGTTATTAGTATCGTTTTTAGCATTTTCGGCTTAAATGGTATTTTAGATGCACAAGGTGTAGACCTTGATTTAAATGCATTACTGGTTATGTCTGCTGTTATTGGTATGACGGGCTCTTTCATCTCTTTAGCAATCTCTAAATGGTCTGCAAAAAGAGCGATGGGCGTACACGTTATCGAACAAGCACAAAACCAAACTGAACAGTGGCTAGTCGATATTGTTGCAAAACAAGCGCGTAAAGCTGGTATTGACATGCCAGAAGTGGGTATTTTTGAATCCCCTGATGCCAATGCTTTTGCAACGGGAATGACTAAAAATAGTTCACTCGTTGCGATTAGTACAGGCTTATTACAAGCCATGTCTCAAGATGAAGTCGAGGCGGTTGTAGGTCATGAAATCTCACATGTTGCGAATGGCGATATGGTAACGATGGCGCTGATGCAAGGTGTTATCAATACCTTTGTTTATTTCTTTGCAACGATTATTGGCCATACGGTTGACCGCGTTATTTTCAAAAATGAAGAAGGTCATGGTATTGCTTACTTTATAACGCAAATGATTGCACAAATCGCACTTTCATTCCTAGCGTCTATCCTGGTTGCATGGTTCTCTCGCTACCGCGAGTTTAAAGCCGATGCTGGTGGAGCCAATTTAGCAGGCAGAGAAAAAATGATCGGTGCATTACGTGCTTTACAGCGCGCACATGAGCCACAAGAGCTACCTGGCCAGTTAGCGGCCTTTGCGATTAATGGATCAGACGTAAAAAAATTATTTATGAGCCATCCCCCGTTAGAAGAACGTATCGCTGCTTTACAAAACCAACGATAATTAATTGCCCGTCACTTAGCTTATTAAGTGGCGGTATTTTTCCACTCGCCAACACAGACTTATGGCCAAACATCAATTCATTCGCTTTCAATTAGGTATTAATGCCGATCAGTTTCTACGCGTTTACCAAGGCTCTGCAAAAAACATCTCCGTACGTGCGGACGATGGTCGCCTAATAAAATTTCCCGCACAAAATATAAAGCAATTTCTTACCCATGATGGTATTTATGGTCATTTTGAAATGGAACTGACATCCGAGCATAAATTTGTTGCTATTAAAAAACTCAATAATCTATCTACGCGCGCCTAAACCTTATAATCTATTTGCTGAACCGTCCCTACCGCGCCATTTTCTTGTACATAAATGCCAGTCGAACTGACCTCACCTTGCGCTATATTTTGCTGATTAGTTAATTGAAACGGCGTACTCACATGCCCCAAATAAATAGCACCAATACCCTTATCACCCAAAGCCATTAACTGCTGACTGCCATCGCTATTCTGTTGCCATAAGCGCAATTTATCGTAAATGGCATCAGCCTCATCAATAAAACCATTGTTATCGTCATCATATTCAGCCAATTCAGCAAACCCTGCACCACTGGTTGGTCCAAATAATATAACTAACCGAAAAATTAATACTCTCGCCACCCCGTGTTTACATAATACCTTCTGCAAAAAAATGACTTTGCTCCGATTCATACAAAGACTCTGTTTTACGATAAATCAGCCCAACGTCTGGCCTTGCATTCGATGGTGCAGAAACATCAATCGACAAGCTATTACATTTCCCTTTTAAATGAAGCACGGGGTACGCTGAAAGTGGGACTTTAG
>Ga0209081_1000287_pt1 | contig 30353 bp, 23 predicted proteins | sample GOMGulsemesocosm_4_FD_184636 | JGI IMG/M metagenome (GOLD analysis project Ga0209081, IMG submission 184636) | Methane-oxidizing microbial communities from mesocosms in the Gulf of Mexico - GOM15B Gulf of Mexico (SPAdes) (version 2) | ecosystem: Environmental > Aquatic > Marine > Cold seeps... | reverse complement strand
GCACTAATTAATAACAGCGGTTCTTTATTGTCGCCAGCCGCCTGTCTAAGCGCTTTTTTAATGGTATCCAAACCTGAGTTCACCAGCTCTTTGTCATTGATGAAAAAATGGCTGCGTGCATCAATGCTAATTTCTAACGGTTTATCCAGTTTTTTCTGTTCACCCGAGGCCTGTGGCAACTCAATCTTTAATTGGGTTTCTCGATCAAAGGTGGTGGTCACCATGAAAAAGATTAACAATAAAAAAACCACATCAATCAAGGGGGTTAGGTTGAGATCGAACTCGACTTTATTCTTTTTCCTAAAGTTCATCCTCTTACTCGCGGTCCCCGTGCATCATCTCAATCATTTTGACCGCTTCGTCTTCCATTTTAATCACCAAACCATCAATTCGGCCGGTGAAATAACGGTAAAACATTAAACTCGGAATCGCCACGGTCAAGCCTGAAGCGGTAGTAATGAGTGCCTGTGAGATACCGCCGGCTAACACACTCGGGTCACCGACCCCGTGCGAAACAATCGCAGCAAAAACATCAATCATCCCCAGCACGGTGCCCAATAAACCCAATAAAGGGGTAATCGATGCGATGGTACCTAAGGTATTGAGGAATCGTTCCAGTTCGTGCACAACTTGTCGCCCGGCTTCTTCGACACTTTCTTTCATCGTCTCGCGCCCGTGCGCTGCATTGCTAATACCCGCCGCAAGCACCCGACCCAAAGGCGAACTTTGCGCCAAGGTCTGCACCTTGTGTTTATCTAAATGCCCGGCTTTATGCATTTTCCAAACCGACGCTAACAACTGGTTAGGCAGGATCTTCTCACTGCCCAAAGACCAAAAACGCTCCGCGATAATCGCTAAAGAAACAACCGAGCAGGTAATAATAGGCAGCATCAACCAGCCACCTTGTTCTAAAATTTCAAGCACAATAGTCCCTATCCAACATAATTCACAATGCGCTCATATTACTTCATTTTCAGCTTATCAGCACCTACTCAACACCCCTTTAAGTAGCGTTTTATTCCTCCCAAGACCAAAACATCGAATGCTGTCGTCGGAAACTGCTTATCTCAAGCCGTTTATGCTGCAGAAAAGCCACCTCAATTGCGCCCTCTCGCCCCGTAGTAAAACCCTCGATACCACGTTGCTGATAACGCGCCACGATCTCAGCTTTCGGGAAACCGAACTTATTCCTATAACCGCTGGCAAATAACACATAACGCGGCTTCACCGCATCGATAAACGCAGCGCTTGACGAGGTTTTACTGCCGTGGTGTGGGGCGATTAATACATCGGCGCTGAGTTGATCGGCAGAATACTGTAATAAGGATTGTTCCGTCTCGCGTTCGATATCCGCGGGTAGTAATAAACGCCCATTCGGCGAACTCACTTTCAGCACACAGGAACCATTATTACCCTCGAACACCGAGCCTATACTCGGTGAGATGAATTCAAACACCACCCCATCCCAGCGCCAAATCTGCCCCTGCTGGCAAGCTATAGCGGGGTAGCCGCTGAATATGTCTGGCACACTGGTATATAGCTTGCTGACTGGCAAACCGTTAAGTACCGTGTTGGCGCCGCCTGCGTGATCATTATCAGCATGGCTAATCACTAGGGCATCGAGTCGTTTTACCCCTTCGCCCTTTAAATAAGGCATCACCACCGATGTGGCCAAATCTTTGCCCTCACCGTAACTAGCGCCAGTATCAAACAATAAACTATGCTTCGCGGTATGCACCACCGCCGACAAACCTTGACCGACATCCAGTAATAGCAGTCTAAACTCCCCATCCTGTAAGGGTGTTGATTGCTGCGGCCAAAATAACGGCAGGAAAAGCGCGCACGCCACTGGTTTCGCAATAAAGCCCCTCGGTAGTAACAGTAATAAGCTTCCCATTAAGGTCATCAGGACCACCCAAACAGGCACCTCGCTAACATAGACACTAGCAAACTCGGTGTCCGACAAATAGCTTAAAACATCCCATTGATAGCCCAATAAGTGATCAGCCAACAGTAACACCTGTGCCGCTAAGGCATCATTCAATAACGACAGCAACATCGCCAATAACAATAAGGGCACAATCACAAAACTGGCCCAAGGCACCGCTAAGGCATTTGCCAACGGCGCGACCAGTGATATCTGCTGAAAGAAGTACACCAATAAGGGCAATAAACCCAGCGCCAGCCAGAACTGTATTTTTAGCAATTGAATAAACCATGAGGGACGCTGCATTCGACCCACAAAGGCCAAGATGATCACCGCCACCGCGGCAAATGATAACCAAAAACTCACCGACATCGGTGCCAAGGGGTCGTACAGCAGCACCCCAACCAAGGCCAAAGAAATAATATGGAACGCGCTATAGTGCCGCTGCCAGTACACCCCCGCTAACACCAAACCCAACATCAGCAAGGCGCGCTGGGTTGGCAGAGAAAAACCCGCCAGCGCCGCATAAAGTGCCGCCACCATAAAACTAGACGATAGCGCCAACGGTATCGTATAACGGCTAAACCTCTTACTACGAACCGTGACATAAGACACCAGCATAAACAGCAAGCCCGCCACCAAGCCGATATGCAAACCGGATATAGCGATCAGGTGCGACGTTCCCGTAGCCTGAAAAACCCGCCATTGTTGTTGAGTAATAGCACTGCGATCACCCACCACCAAGGCCTTGACCAGCGCAAGCTGTGGTGCACCGGCCAGTGAATGGTCAAGGTAGTCCTTTATCGATTGTCGCCAAGAAGCCAACGACCAAGTGCCGGCCAGCGCGAGACGCTTATTATCCAAACTGTTACGGACATAGCCCGTCGCACCTATTTGTTGCTGGAACAACCACTTCTCGTAATCGAAACCATGCGGGTTAGCCAAACCATGAGGCCGTTTTAACTTCACCAATAATTGCCAAGTCTCACCTGAGCGTAAGGTTTCAGCGCTGCCGTACCAATTCAAACGAACCGTCTTCGGAAAGCCCGCAATAGCCGACGTCGGCTGGAATAAAAACCGCGTCGCTCGAACATTTTGAAGCGGCAAGTCCAGTATCTCCCCGACCAACAATATTTCCTGCCCTTCTAGTTCTTTGGATAGCTGATGTTCGGATAATGAAGTAGCGTATAGCGCAGCCCATAGCAGGCCCAATACATATAAGCTCAAGTAGCGTGCAGGCTTGTACAAGCCAATCAGTAAAATCAGCATGAGCCAAAGTACGTTATTTGCGGGTATTTCAGTAAAGCCTTGTAAGGACAAAATGCCCGCACAAAAAAACCCCGCCATTTTCTGGAAATTATTCATTTAGCCGCTTCCCTGCTCTGCTACACTAACCAAAAAATCACCCGACTGTATGCCGAAACGAATCATAAAAAAATTCTTCCCTGATCCGAAAACGATCAAAGAACATAAACACTTACAAGTGTTTGGCAGCCTGTTGCATGATCAAAACCTATGGCATTTAAACCGCCGTTCCTTTGCGGGTGCCATCGCTACCGGCTTATTTATCGCATTTATTCCACTGCCTACACAAATGATTATTGCCGCCGCTGCGGCCATCATCTTACGCGTCAACTTACCTATTGCGGTGGCCACCGTATGGGTCACCAACCCCATCACCATGCCGCCGATGTTTTATGCCGCTTACTGGTTAGGGGCTACTTTAATGGATATTCCACCCGATAGCCAAGCGTTTGAGTTGTCAGTCGAAGCGCTGATGTCCAGCCTCGGCACGAGCTGGCAACCCTTTTTGCTGGGCTGTTTAATATTAGGCCTTATATCTGCCGCACTGGGTTACGCCTTGGCGCGCGGGGTTTGGCGTTGGATCGTGGTAAAGAAGTGGTCGTTACGGCGACAAAAAAAATAAAGCCTGAGCGCCTTAAATCACTTTCGAAAAGCGGGCCGTCTTCTGTGCTGAGTAACGATCAAATAGCATGCAGATATTGCGAATCAATAAACGCCCAGCCGGCTTAACAACAATACCTTGCGGCGACATCGTTAATAAACCATCTTGTTGCATGACGCCCAACTGCTGAAGCGCATCGGCAAAGTATTCAGTAAAAACAATGCCGTACTCTTGCTCAATAGCTTGGTAATTTAGCTCAAAATGACACATCATCTGGCTAATAATAGCCCCGCGCAATTTATCATCGGCGTTGAGCAACATCCCTTTAAACACCGGTAGCTGATCTTTTTCAATGCTCTCAGCATATTGCTCTAATTGCTTAACATTTTGTATATAAGCATCACCCACACGCCCAATAGAGGTAACACCAAAACCAACCATATCGCACTCAGAATGGGTCGAGTAACCTTGGAAATTTCGATATAAACGGCTTTCACGCTGCGCGATAGCGAGCTCATCATCGGGTTTCGCAAAGTGATCCATACCAATGTAGACATACCCCGCGTCGAGTAAACGCCGAGTAACCATTTGTAGAATATCTAATTTAACGGCCGCACTCGGCATATCCGCTTCGTTCATCTGCCGCTGTACCTTAAACATCGCGGGTAAATGCGCGTAGTTAAAAACCGATAACCGCTCTGGCTCAACGGCCAATATCTTATCCAAAGTGGCACTAAAGGACTCGACTGTTTGCAAGGGCAAACCATAAATTAAATCCATACTACTGGAGCGAAAACCAGCCTTTCTTGCGGCGGTTAAAACTGAAAAGGTTTGCTCTTCTGTTTGCAGGCGGTTCACCGCTTTTTGCACCGCAGGATCAAAATCCTGTACCCCTAAACTAATACGGTTAAAACCTAAACTGCGGAGCTGTTGAATAGTTTCGTCATTGGCTTCACGCGGGTCAATTTCAATCGAGTACTCACCGCTATCATCGTCACGTAAATTGAAGTGTTGCCGGGTCACATCCATTAACGCCTGCATTTGTTCGACGCTCAAAAATGTTGGTGTTCCACCACCCCAGTGCAACTGATCAACCACGCGTTTTTTATCAAACATCGCGCCTAACTTGGCAATTTCACGGTGCATATTTTGTAGGTAGGGAACCGCGTGTTGGCGATTTTTAGTAATCATTTTATTGCAGGCACAGTAATAACAAACCGTGTCGCAAAATGGCAGATGAAAATACAGCGATAATGGCCCGCCTCGCTCATTCGACAGACTAATTTGTTGCTGGTAATCCTCGGCGGCAAAACCCTCATGAAACTCAAGTGCCGTCGGGTAAGAGGTATACCGTGGCCCCGCTTTGTCATAACGATTAATTAAATCAATATCAAATTGAATAGATTGCTGCAAGACAACTCCTAAGCGATTATAAAACGCTCTATTTAGTTTGATTCATCGGCACGAGGGCGATTGAAGAGACCCCTACCATTACAAAAGGGTCTAAAACCGATGCTCAATACCGCGAACATGACTTACACTTTCTATGCTTGCAAACAGCCATCGTCAAGCATACGTACGCTGTCCATTTTCGCGGCCAATTGTGCGTCATGCGTGACCAACAATAAACTAATATTAAAACGTTGATTTAACGACAGCATTAGTTCATAAATTTGTTCGGCGGTTTTTTTATCTAAATTGCCGGTCGGCTCATCGGCCAGCACACATTTCGGTTTAGTGACTAGCGCACGGGCAATCGCCACACGTTGCCGTTCACCGCCCGAGAGTTCACTAAAACGGTGTTCTATTCGATGCTTCAAACCTACTGCATCGAGCATTTCAAAGGCCTGTTGTTTGGCGGAGGCCACGCTTTGCCCCCCAATCAACAAAGGCATAGCCACATTTTCGAGTGCGCTAAACTCAGCCAATAAATGATGGAATTGGTAGACGAAACCCAGGCATTTATTCCTTAACGCCGACAGTTTTGCCTCTTTCAGCTCACTTAGCTCATACCCATCCATCACCACCGAGCCTGCGCTGGGCTTATCTAAGCCGCCAAGCAACTGTAATAGAGTGCTCTTACCCGAACCGGAGGTTCCCATAATGGCCAAGCGCTCGCCCTGTTTTAACTCTAAATCAACACTCTGCAATACCGGCACTAATAAACCTTTTTCGCCAAAGGTTTTACTCAAACCGGTACAACTCAAAATAACTGAGTTACTCATAACGCAAAGCCTCCGCAGGATTCACACGGGATGCTTGCCATGCTGGATAAATCGTTGAAATAAGCGATAACACAAAGGAGTAAATGGCAATCGTGCTGACATCTGAACTCTCTAATTTTGAAGGTAAATCACTAATGTAATAAATATCTGCGGGTAGGAACTGTACCTGAAAGAAGTGTTCTATCGCTGGCACGATTGTTTCAACATTGAGCGCCAAAGCCACCCCGGCTATCACCCCGACGACCGTGCCGATTAAACCGATCAGAATACCTTGCACCATAAATACCGCCATCACCGAGCGTGGGGTAAAGCCTAGGGTGCGTAAAATAGCTATTTCTGAACGCTTATCGGTCACCACCATCACCAAGGTAGACACTATATTAAATGCCGCTACCGCAACGATTAACATCAAAATAATAAACATCACCCGCTTTTCCGTTTTGATCGCCTTAAAGAAATTTCGGTGCTCCATGGTCCAATTAGAAAGTCGATAATTCGGGCTGAGTAGCCTCGCCATATCCCGCGTAACTGTAGGCGCTTTAAATAAGTCGTCTAATTTAAAACGAACCCCAGTCACCCCCTTATTTAACCGCAATAACTTCGAACCGTCATTGATATGGATCAAGGCAAGGTTACGATCATACTCATACATGCCCACTTCAAATACCCCACGCACGGTGAAACGCTTCAACCGCGGTAAAATTCCGGCAGGCGTTGGCGTCACTTGTGGGGTGATGACGGTAACTTTATCCCCCAGCGTCACGCCTAGAAAACGCGCCAACTCAGACCCCAAGACAATCCCAAAATCACTCGCCTGCAATGACTTCAATTGACCTTGCAACATATTGTCTTGAATATCCGACACCGCGCCTTCACGCTCAGGCAAGATACCGCGCAACAAGCTACCACTGACCCGCTGATTAGCGCTCAGCATCACTTCGGCTCTGACAAACGGCGCCCAACCAATCACCGAGTCCACCTGACTAAAAGACTCCCCCAGTTCGGGCCAGTCTTGCAGAGCATTCTGGTACTCAGAGACCGTCACGTGCGAGGCCATCCCCAGAATTTTTTCGCGTAACTGGGCTTCGAATCCATTCATCACCGATAACACGGTAATCAGCGCCATCACCCCCAGCGCAATACCGAGCATCGAGGTCATGCTAATAAATGAGATAAACCCAGAGCGCTGTTTCGCTCGGGTGTAACGTAATCCTATAAAAATTTCTAGTGGTCTAAACATAGCGGAGAATTAGAGCATAAATTAGTACTTTTAACCGCTATAAACTAACAATAGAATGTTACCAGCAGGGGTAAAGCTGCTATATTTAGCAAAAATACTGTCGCTGGAGACACTTAAATGAAGTTCAATACAATTTTCTTAGCCACGCTATTATGCGGCGCATCCTTTAGCCTCAGTGCCGATGTATTATTAATTGATGTCCTTAATAAGGAACCTGTCAATTCCGCCACTGGCGTCCTCCGCCCCGTGAACGGACAATCGATGGCACAAGTCCGTACGCAATATGGAGAGCCCGATAAAACCTATGCTGCCGTTGGCAAACCACCGATTACACGCTGGAACTACGGTCAATTTGCGGTTTACTTTGAGCATCAACGGGTTATTCACAGTGTACTTAACAAACCCGCCAAAGCCCCTTAAGCCATTTATTCAAATAAATGGCCAGGTGCCTTCGTTTGAAGGTAAAACCGGTGTTTTTTTTGCAATGACTAGCCGTCAGCTAAAATGCTACCAATTTCTAACACTAGCTTAAGCCAGCGGCTACTTAAAGCTGGTGTGCAAGATGAATTCATCGGTTTTTCCCAACGTTAGCTGCGTTTAAGAACTTAGTCAGTCATACCCGTTGCGCCTGATTTCATTCATTTGTCATATAACCCCGTTTCGCTTTATGAGAAAATACGCTTTTCTGTTTTTAGCTAAAGCACCGTATGTCAAAGACCCAGTACCCCTTACCCAGCACCCCTAACGACAACCTTATATGGGGTGAATTGGACGGTTGCGCCGATGCGTTAGCCATCGCACAGGCTGGCAGCCAAGCAAAAAAGCTGCTCGTCGTTATCTGTTGTGACACCCAAGCGGCGCTTCGTTTAGAACGCGAAATTCCATTTTTCCTAGACAACGATTTACCGGTATTTTGTTTCCCCGACTGGGAAGTTCTACCCTATGACAGTTTTTCCCCCTTAGGTGAGATCATCTCCGAACGGTTGCAAACCTTATATCGCTTACAGAGCCAAACGCGCGGCATCCTCATCGTTAGCGTCAATTGTTTATTACAACGTCTGGCACCTCGCGAACAATTACTCAGCGAGTGTTTTTCCTTATCCATTGGCGACTCGTTGAGTCTAGAAGAAACCTGCTTAAACCTAGACACATTAGGTTACCAAAATGTACACGCAGTACAAGAGTACGGTGAATACTCGGTGCGCGGTTCAATCCTCGACATATTCCCGATGGGCAGCAAAAGCCCCTACCGTATCGACCTACTCGATAAGGACGTCGATTCGATACGGACTTTCGATACGGAAACTCAACGATCCATTCAGAAAGTCGACGAGATACGCTTATTCCCCGCACGCGAGTTCCCCGTGAACGAAACAAGCATTCAATTATTTCGCCAAAAATTTAGGCAGGTTTTCCCTAACGTTTCCGACAAAAACCCCTTATACCAGCAAGTCTCTAAAGGCAATATGCCAAACGGGGTGGAAAATTACTTACCGCTTTTTGTGGAAAACACCGAATCATTTTTTGACTACCTACCCAATGCCTGCTTGTTATTGCACGGCGAGGTAAGCACCGCTGCCGAGCAATTTCTAACTCAGGTAGACGAACGTTTTAAACACCGCCTAGGGAACTTAGATCGCCCCGCGTTATCACCCGAGCTATTATTTCATCCGCTAGGTAGTTTCAAACAGGCCATTGCAGATTACCCCTCGGTACAGCTACAAAGCTCGATCAATGAAACCGCTAAAACCGCGCTCATCAACAATAATCAACATCAGGATTTACTCGATCTACTCGCCCGCCCTCAGCATAAAACCTTGTTTATCGCCGAATCGGCTGGACACCGCGAGTCGATCATCCAACAACTACAGAAATTATCGATTCGACCAAGCATTGTCGCTAACTGGGGAGATTTCATTGCCGCTGAGAACAGCCCCTGCATTAGTGTTGCGCCGATAGATGAAGGCCTGAGTTCCGATGCTATATCCATTATTACCGAAAATAATTTATTTGGTACCCGTGCGCAACAACGCCGACGTAGACGTTCATCGTCAAGCCAACGCTTAGAAAATGTCTTCAATAGCCTCGCCGACTTAGAAATTGGCTCGCCGGTGGTTCACCAAGAACACGGCGTAGGCCGCTATATCGGTTTAAAACATATTGTCATCGACGGCATCGAAACTGAGTTTCTCAGCTTAGAATACGCTAACGACGACAAACTCTACGTCCCGGTTTCCTCGCTTAATTTAATTGGCCGTTACATGGGCACCCAAGGCGACACCGCCCCGCTACACCGTTTAGGCAGTGATCAATGGGATAAAGCGCGTAAAAAGGCACTCAAACGGGCACGCGATGTCGCCGCTGAATTGCTCGATATTCATGCCCGCCGCGCCGCCAAACCGGGTTGCGCCATGCTCAGTGAGTCGGCCGAATATGACACCTTTGCTCGCGCCTTTCCTTTCGAGGAAACTGAAGACCAAGCCACCGCGATTGAACAAACGTTGCACGATATGAGTCTCGCTAAACCAATGGACCGTGTGGTTTGTGGGGATGTCGGTTTTGGCAAAACAGAGGTCGCCATGCGTGCAGCCTTTACCGCTGCCAATAACAGCCTACAAACCGCTATTTTAGTACCGACCACCTTGCTCGCGCAGCAACACTTCCAAAACTTCTCTGACCGCTTTGCCGATTGGCCGATGCGGGTGGAAGTACTCTCTCGTTTTGTTAGCGCTAAACGGCAAAAACAAATTATCGAAGACACCGCCGCGGGACAAGTAGATATTCTAATCGGCACCCATAAATTATTGCAGAAATCGCTAGTTTATAAGGATTTGGGGCTAGTGATTATTGATGAAGAGCAGCGTTTTGGTGTGCGTCATAAGGAACACTTCAAGTCGATGCGTTCTGAAGTCGATATGCTGACCCTGACCGCCACGCCGATTCCAAGAACCTTAAATCAAGCCATGTCGGGCTTACGTGATATTTCGATCATCGCCACCCCGCCACCGAATAGGCACGCGATTGAAACCTTTGTTTCTGAATGGAATAGCAGCCTGATCCAAGAAGCTTGCCAACGTGAAATACGCCGCGGCGGGCAATTGTTCATCTTGCATAATGACATTGCCACGATGGATAGGATTATCCGTGAGATCCAAGAGTTAGTACCTGATGCAGACATTCAAAAGGCTCACGGGCAAATGCGCGAAAGTGAATTAGAGCAGATCATGCTCGATTTTTATCACCACCGCTTCAATATTTTGGTATCCACCACCATCATCGAAAACGGCATCGATCTACCCAATGCCAACACCATTATCATCAACCGTGCGGACAAGCTGGGTTTATCCCAATTACATCAACTCCGTGGTCGTGTTGGTCGCTCACACCATCGTGCGTATGCCTACATGATTGTGCCGCCCGAAGGTATCATGACCAAGGATGCGAAAAAAAGAATCGACGCGATTCAAAGTAGCGCCGATCTGGGTGCCGGTTTCAGCTTATCCACCCACGACATGGAAATTCGTGGTGCCGGCGAATTACTCGGTGATAACCAAAGTGGCGAAATTCAAGAAATTGGTTTCACCCTCTATACCGAGTTGCTGGATAACGCGGTTGCCGCGATTAAGTCGGGTAAACAACCTGAGCTTGAACAACGTATCGATAGCGGGCCTGAAATTGACTTACACGAAAGCGCCTTAATACCCGAAGACTATCTACCGGATGTACATACCCGCTTAGTGCTTTATAAACGCATAGCCAGCGCCGACAACCCCGAAGAATTACGCGAGTTACAAATCGAGATGATCGACCGCTTTGGGCTGCTACCTGACAGTACAAAACACTTATTTGGCATCACCGAACTGAAACAGCGCGCTAGCCAACTCGGTGTCGAGAAAATTATTTTTGCCGCATCGGCCGGACGAATACAGTTCAATAGCGAACCCCAGGTAGACTCAGGAAAGCTGATAGGCTTAATTCAACAGCAAAGCCAAATTTTTCAGCTCGATGGCCCACAAAAATTACGTTTTACTAAAAAACTTGATAACACCGAACAGAAAGTTGAGTTTATACTCGACCTACTCAATTCAATAGCCCTAGACACCCCCTAAGTATGCCTAATAAATTTTATTCAATTTACGCTCTCAGCCTTCTACTATTAAGCGGTGCCGCCTTTGCCGAGCAGCCGAGAACGTGGTATAGCGTTGAATATATCGTATTTGCCAATAAACCCTTAGGTAATCAATACTTAGAGCCTTGGAGCAAAGCGGCCTTTAGCATGCCTGAAAACGCCCGAGTGTTGAACCGACGCAGCCCGCCACAAGAGTTCTCCCTGCTCAGGGTGAACCAACAACAGCTACACGGCGTATTCGCTAGACTTAAAAGCCTGTCGGCCTATCAACCCTTAGCGCACGGCGGCTGGATTCAATCCCTAGGCAGCAATCACAGCCCAGCGGTACAGATCAGCTACCAAACAGGCAAACAAAGGCTAGAGGGCACACTCCGTTTTCACCGTGGTAAGTATTTGCACTTAGATGCCGACTTGCAACTCAGCGATTTACCCGAGCTATTGGCTGATGATCAGACTTCCGCGACACGTTTATACCGCTTAAAAGAAACGCGGCGGATAAAAACTAGAAAATCAAATTACTTTGACCACCCGCGTTTTGGCATCATCACCCTCGTAGAAAAAATTGATTCGCCAATGGCGGCCAGCCCGACGGATGATATCATCGATAAACAAGCGCCAAAGATCGAGCCGCTGATAAACCCAAATGCACCGCAGCGGTTACCGGTACGCAACGAAAACTAGCTTCTATAGGCTTGCTTAGTCGCGTCGTACTCTGCCACCAATTGATCGATAGCACCTTGTTCATACGGTCTTAAGCCACTCACCACCATACTTTTAGTGCCATGGCCGATATTGTTGCCATCGACGTTCAAATCAAAATTCAGTTTCACACTGCCTTTTTTGCCCGCTACGTCCATCGTCGCGCCAGAAAAATTCAGTTTTAATTCACCACTGACAAAGCTGTTAATCTCTATTGCCATGTCCTTATAAATTACCAACGGGCGAGCGGGGTTAATCATCACACCCTCTTGGCGCATCAATTCAACCAGAATGTCGGGGAAGGTACGCCCAGAAAACTGCACATAACGTTCAATTAAACCCTCGATAAAGCTCGCATCATGGCTAACTGAACCAGCGCTACGAATTGTCAACTGAGGTTTGTTATTTTGATCCAAGATACTAAACTCTGCCGACAATGCTTGCGGCAAACTCAGCAGACTTTGATCGGTCACCATGCTGTCAAAACTAAACTGCATCGACTGGCTCAGACCCAATTCATTCAAAGTCACCGCAAACAATAAGTCACCGGGCACACAAAAACGCTTCGCCTCGGTATCATGCAGCGGGTTAAAGTCGCCGGCAATTGATTTTGCAAAGTGGCTTGCCTGCTCACGAGCAACACTAAGCTGTTGCTTTTCAATACTATAAAACTGCTGTAATTTCATTTACCCGTTAGATCCTTATTTTGTCCTGCAATTATACGTGATCAAGCTAGACATAGCTTTTCATTAACTGATCCAGCACCCGCTGAAATGTCGTCATTCCTTGCTCAGCAAAGGCCTCTATCTGCTGCATACAGATCTCCTCACCGTCCAAACCAGCCGCCCAATTAACCACGATCGCGCAACAGGCGTAGTTTAACTTCAATTCTCTAGCCAACGCCGCTTCCGGCATCCCCGTCATCCCGACGAGGTCACAACCGTCGCGTTCAAGCTTGACAATTTCCGCTGCCGTTTCCAAGCGTGGGCCTTGCGTACAAGCATACGTCGCCTTATCAAATATAGGCCCACCGGTTTGCCGTATCGCTTGCACAATATGCTGCCTTAAGGCTTCGGTATAGGGGTAAGTAAAATCGATATGGGTTACTTTCTCCAGATCTTCTTCAAAATAGGTGGCCTGTCGACCCCAGGTGTAATCGATCAACTGGTCCGGTAACACCACGCTGCCGGGTGCCATGCTTCGATTAATCCCACCCACCGCAGCCACCGCGATAATGTCGGTGACTCCCGCTTCTTTTAAAGCCCAAATATTCGCGCGGTAATTAATTTTATGCGGCGGAATTGTATGCCCATACCCATGCCGCGCCATGAAAACAATTTCCTCACCGTTAAGTTTGCCAAACGTTAACGCTGACGAAGGTTCCCCATAGGGCGTTTTGATCACCCGCTTATGTACCTCGCTTAGGTTAACCATCTTACTCAAACCGGTACCGCCGATAATACCTAGTCTTGACATAATAACTCCGCTAAATTATGTGGGCAGGCGTATAAACCATTGACGTTGCGCAAATAGCCTTTGTAGTCCATACCTAAACCATACAAGTATTGGTTCCCTGCTTGGTAACCAATAAAATCAGCCTCGATCGGCTTTGCACGCGAGAGGTCTTTATCGACCAGTACCGCGCTATAACAGTGCGCCGCACCTTGTTGCAGGCAGTAGGCCTTGATCATCGCCATCGTAATGCCTTCATCCAACACATCATCGATGATAATGACCGTTCTATCGAGCAAGGAGGTACTTGGCAATTGCTTCCAAACCAGTTCCTTACCGCTCAACTCGCCTTGGTAACGTGTTGCATGAATATAATCTATTTCTAAGGGGAAATTTAAGCGCGGTAATAACATCCCCATTGCCACCACCGCACCGGTCATCACACATAATAATAAGGGGTTGTCATTGGCGCATTGTGCGCTGATATCGTCCGCCAATTGATTGAACATCTTTTCCACGCCGGCCTCGTCTAATAGGCACTCGCTATGCTCGGTTACCCGCTTAATCTCACTGAGCTCAGGGCGCATTTATGACAACTCCTGAATGATTTTTTGTGCAGATTGCCAATTGTCGGTATCGCGTAAATCGCCATTCAACGACCATCGAGATGGGCGCATAGCCATCAGTCGCTGAATAGAAGCAGACTCCGATTTATAATCGGCCAAACCATCAATGATTTGTTCCGCCGCGGTTCGATTATTACACACTAGCGCCATATCCCCCCCCGCCTTCAATGCCTGCCGTGCCCGTTGTTCAAAGTCGCCCATGACACTAGCACCGTGCATACTCAGGTCATCGCTAAAAATAGCACCTTGGAAACCAAGTTGTTGGCGTAACACGGTTTGCAGCCAATATTCAGAAAATCCAGCGGGGTTTTCGTCCAACTGCGAATAAATCACGTGCGCTGGCATAATGCCTTGCATGCCCGCCTGAATAAGTTCTTTAAAGGGATAAATATCGTCCGCGAGAATGTCATCAAATGGACGTTCATCGATCGGTATTGCAATATGCGAGTCTGGCGCTACCGCCCCATGCCCAGGGAAATGTTTGCCAATACTGGCCATTCCCGCCTCTGCCAAGCCTCGCTGAAAAGCCATTGCCACTGCGGAAACCACTTTTTTATCCGCCGAAAAAGCCCGGTCACCAATCACCTCGCTACAGCCATAATCCAAATCCAGTACCGGCGCAAAACTAAAGTCGACCCCAACTTGGCGCAGTTCAGCGGCCATTAACCAGGCCAAGGATTGCGCATACTCTTCGCCACGCTGTTGCTGCTCGTTATAGACTTCGCCTAAGGCTTGCATACAAGGAATTCGACTAAAACCCTCGGTGAAACGCTGCACTCGCCCGCCTTCATGGTCGACCGCAATTAACAACGGCTCCTCCCTAAGTTCATGCACCTGCTCACATAACAGGCTCACCTGCTCAACAGACTCATAGTTCCTAGAAAATAGAATCAGCCCCCCAACCAAGGGGTGCTGTAAAATTTCTCGGTCAACTTGTGATAACTCAACGCCATCAATATCGATCATTAAAGGGCCAAGTGGCATAGGCGATTTCATATTTATGGTTTATCCTTATTTATTAGTTTCTTATTTAGCATAAACCTGTGGAGATTCATTATGCGTTCCGTTATTTTACTACTTAGTTTATTGTTACTGAGCCCGACTGCGTTTGCCGAAGACAGCGAAGAGGAAGAAGAAGCGGCACCCGAAATAATATATATGGCCTTAACCCCGCAATTTACCGTTAACCTGCTCGGCAATAAACATTATTTACGCGCCTCGATTCAACTTCAAGTCACCGATAATGACACAAAAAGCGCCATTCAAAAAAATGACCCCGCTATTCGTCACACCCTCATCGTACTATTAAGCAACAACCTAATTGAAAACATTTCAAGCACCACCGGTAAACTTGAGTTACAAGATAAGGCGGTCATCGAGCTCAATAAAACACTCAAAAAATACACTAACAGCAGTGGCGTTGAAAAAGTATTTTTTACCGAGTTTGTCGCCCAATAGCGGCTTATTCGATCATCACCCGTGTCGCCACCTCGACTCGTTCATACAAATCAATAATATCCTCATTGAACATCCTGATGCAGCCATGTGACGATGGCTGCGGCAGGATTAATTCGTCTGGCGCGCCGTGGATATAGATATACCGACGCATCGTATCCACCGAACCTAAACGATTGCGGCCTTTTTCAAGGCCAGACAACCATAAAATACGGCTTAATATCCAATCTCTGTTGGGCTGACTAGCAGCCAGTGTCGGCTGATAGATCTCCCCCGTTAACCGTCGCCCAACAAACACACTGCCCAGCGCCGCGGCTCGACCTATTTTTGCACGAATAATATGCTCACCGCGTGGTGTACATTCACTGCCAGACTGCTCACCTAAGCCGTTTTTTGCACTGCAAATTTGATACGACTTTATTAAACCATTGTTATCAGACAAGCTCAGTAGTTGCTGCTGAATATCGACCTTTATAAATGGCAACGACGGCATCATTTATTTTTCGAACAAGGCGATCGATTCGACGTGCGAGGTATGTGGAAACATATCCATCACCCCAGCTTTTTTCATCGTATAACCCAATTCATTCACCATAATCGCCGCATCACGCGCCAGTGTTGATGGATTGCATGAGATATACAGCACCTGCTTAGCGCCCCATTTAGGCAAGTAATGCAATATTTCTTTAGCGCCTAAACGCGGTGGATCGATCAATACTTTATTGTATTTTTTGTTAACCCAGTCATCATTGGGCAGCTCTTCCATTAAGTTTGCCACATGAAAATCAACATTACTTATGCCGTTTTTATCGGCATTCTGTTTCGCGCGTTTAATCAAGTCATCGCTACCTTCAACCCCCGTCACTTGCCCAGCAACACGCGCCATGGGTAAGGTGAAATTACCTAAACCACAAAATAAATCCAACACCTTATCGTCTTCATTCAACTGTAACGTTTCCAACGCACGGTTGATCATCTTGCGGTTGATTTCTACGTTCACTTGCACAAAATCGCTCGGACCAAAATACAAGGTGACATCATTCGGTAATTGATAACTCAGTGCCGGCTTTTCACCACTGATCGGCTTGATAGTATCGGGGCCTTTCGACTGACTATAAATATCCACCTCGGCAGACTGCTCAAAAGCTTTTAATAAGTCGAGGTCATTATCACTCAAGGGTTCTAATATTCTAAACACTAGGGCGGTGCGGTTATCGCAAATAGACACTTCAATTTGTGGGATTTTATCTTTAATCGATAACTCACCAATCAATGTAGACAAGTCCATCAAGCGCTTACCAACTGCGCTATGTAAGACCTCACATTGTTCAATTTCAGCGAGGTACGGGCTCGCTTTTTCCCTAAAGCCGACCAATACACGGCCTTTTTTCACCACGTCTTTAACCCCTAAACGGGCACGGTGGCGGTAACCCCAGTGCGGGCCGCTCAATGCGGGCCAGAGTTCAATGTTTTCCAGCCTACCGATGCTCTTAAACTGATCGATAAGAATCGTTTGTTTCGCTAGAATCTGTTTCTCAGGGTCTAGGTGCTGAAAACTACAGCCACCACAAATATCGTAATGCTGACAGCCTGGCTCCACTCGGTCGGCGGATGCGCTGAGCACTTCGGTGACACGGCCTTCGGCGAAGTCTTTCTTCTTTTTACTGTATTCAAAAATGACCTCCTCACCCGGCAAGGCTCCGGCAATAAAAACTGCCTTATCATCTACGTGGGCAACCCCTCGTCCATCGTGAGCCATCGACTCGATAGTCGCTTTCGCTGTTTCTGGGGGTAAATTCTTACGTCTGTTTCTACGTCTTGCCATGTCGCTGTTACAACCATTTTGTCAGTCATTAATGAGCGATATTTTAAACGCTAAACGCTCATTAGTCTGGAAAAATACCGGTCGATATATATCGATCACCACGATCACAGATAACCACCACGATGGTAGCGTTTTCAAGCCGTTTTGCCAATTCCAAGGCAACATACGTTGCACCACCGGATGATACCCCACAAAAGATGCCTTCTTGTGCCGCCAGAGCTCGTGTTGTGTCTTCTGCCTGTTGTTGGTCAACCTGCAAAATCTCATCAACTCTAGAGCGGTCATAAATTTTTGGTAAGTACTCTTCCGGCCAACGACGAATACCCGGGATTTTCGACTCACCTTCCGGCTGCACCCCAATAATTTGAACCGCTGGGTTTTGTTCTTTTAAAAACATCGAGGTCCCCATGATCGTGCCGGTGGTCCCCATCGAACTGACAAAATGAGTCACCTCGCCAGCTGTATCACGCCAAATCTCTGGCCCAGTCCCTCGATAATGCGCCAGCGGGTTATCGGCATTAGCAAATTGATCCAACACCTTACCCTCGCCATTGGCTTCCATTTTTCTAGATAAGTCTATCGCGGCTTCCATACTGCCCGCCGCAGGGGTGAGAATAATTTCTGCACCATAAGCCTTCATCGATGCCCTGCGCTCGGCGCTCATATTATCGGGCATGATTAAAATCATTTTATAACCCTTGATCGCCGCCGCCATCGCCAAGGCAATACCGGTATTGCCACTGGTGGCTTCGATCAAACAATCACCCGGCTTAATATCACCCCGTAATTCAGCTTGCTGGATCATGCTCAAGGCCGGGCGATCTTTCACTGAGCCTGCTGGATTATCACCTTCTAGCTTTAATAAAATAGTATTGGAGGTCGTATTTAACCGCTGTAAACGCACTAGCGGCGTATTACCAACAAAGTCTTCAATCGTAGGGTAGCTCATGTTTTCTCTGAAAAGATCAATAAGTGCGCCACCGTACCACACCTGCTCCGCTGCTTTTAATAGTTTTACGTTATGTGCTTAGGCCTAGCTGACTATGTTAAAATCTTTTATAAACAGCACCTCATTAACACCTATTATAAAGACCGCCTTAGATGAGCCCTCCACAGCTACTTATTACTTTTCTAGCCAGCCTTGGCGTCCTCAGTTCATCACCATTACTCGCGCAACATAATGCTGATATAGACTTTTTCCACGACGAAGCTCCCGTGGTCTTGTCTGCCACTCGACTTGCTCAGCCTCAAATTGAAGCACCGGCAACCATTAGCATTATCGATCGGCAAATGATTCAACTCTCTGGCGCTAAAAACATAGCCGATCTCTTTCGCCTAGTCCCCGGCATGCATGTCGCAAATTTTCGAGGCAATCGAGCTATTGTCGGCTACCAAGGCCTTAGCAGTGAATACCCACAAGGCGTACAAGTACTGATTGATGGGAAGTCTGAATACAGCCCATTATTTGGTGGGGTTAACTGGGCCAACTTCCCATTATTACTGGAAGATATTGAACGCATTGAAATAAGCCGCGGACCGAATGGTGCCACCTTTGGTTCGAATGCCTTCCAAAGTGTCATCAACATTATGACCAGCCATAGTCAACAATTACAGGGCAGCCAGCTTAAAACCACCCTCGCTAATCGAGGTTATCAACGCACTATTTTCCGGCATGGCCTGCACACCCAGCAACTAGACCTTCGGCTCAGCATCAGCCAACTTGACGACGCTGGTTATGCCAATAATTTTGATGACACGCGACAAAGTATGCTCAACACGCGCGCCGATTATTCATTTAACCAACAAGATAGCCTGCAAATAAACCTTAATGCGCTCAATACACTACGAGAAACCGCAAACCCAGACGACCCCAATGATCCGTTTGACCCCCGACGTCAGCAAGATGAAAGTTATTATTCAATAGCCACAAAGTGGCAACGCAGCATCAATTCGGACGAACAATTATCGGCAAAACTGTCGTATACCTTGATGAACAGCAAGGATGCGTATAGCCACGATGCCAGCACATTATTTGGTGCCGGCGCTAGCTACTCCGCAGATCAAAGCGCTAGTTACGACCGTTGGGACTTTGAATTCGAACAACTCACAAAACCCAGTGACAACACTCGAATAGCCTGGGGCTTCGGCTTACGTAGCGACCGTGTTAGCTTACCGTTTTGGATCGGCGACGACAAAAAATACGATAACTCCTTACAACGTATATTTAGCAATATTGAATGGCGAGTCAGTCAGCAGTTGATTATCAATACCGGTGCATTATGGGAACATACACAACTATCTGGTCATCAGCTATCCCCCCGCTTCGCGCTCAATTATTTAGTGAATGAGCAGCAAAGTTTACGACTGATTGTCTCACGCGCCTATAGAAGCCCCGTCCCCGTTGAAAATCAATTCAACGCCGAACACGTCATTCAAACCGCCAGCGGCGAACTACGAATCCCTGTGCTGAAAAATAACGGCAATACGATAAGACCCGAAACCATCAATTCCTTGGAGCTTGGTTACCATGGGCGGTATTGGCATAATGCTCTGGTGGTTGACTTTAAGCTATTTCGAAATGAATATGACCACCTAATTGACACCGAGATGAGCCGTCAAGCAGACGCCATCACACTCAATGGCCTCGCCGTCGCTAATAGTCCGTTAACGCCCAATCCCGCGCCCGTATTAAGCATTCATAATTGCCAGGCTGCCGATGTTAATGGATTTGAATTAGAGTTAAACTACCGGCCTAACCGGCAGGATTTATTGCACCTGACTTATAGTCACAATCACGTGACAGCCAACGCAGATCCCGGGCTACAAGCATCCATCCCCAAAGACACTTTCAGCCTGCTAGCCGCGCATCACTTTAATGCTGAGCGATGGGCTAGCGTCGCCTTTTATTACACCGGCAGCATGCATTACAAAAACTCTGGGCAACAGCAAGGGCCAACGAGACGACTGGATCTCAACGCGGGCACTAAGCTAAAAGTGTCGGCGCGACAAAGCATTGACATCAACCTTGGTTTGCAACTCGCCTTAGATACTAATACTGACTTTTTAACCGCGTTCACACTTGATAACCGTGCCTTCGTTGAAGCCAGTGTTAACTTCGACTAAAGATTAATCATCGTGCCTGTTTATTTGTCCGCTATAATCCCCTGAAAATACCGACCCCCTACTCAACACTCATGAAAACACTCTCGCTATCCACACTCGCTGCGCTTTTTTGCTCGGCAACGCTGGTATCACCCACCGTTACAGCTAAGGATAGCGCCGACTTGTCTTTTTTTGAGCAAGAAATACCCATTGTATTATCCGCGACCCGCTTAGCTCAGCCACAAAACGAAGCACCCGCCACGGTTAGTATTATTGACCGTGAACTCATTAAACTATCAGGTGCAAAAAGCATCCCTGAAATTTTTCGTCTAGTGCCTGGCATGCACGTGGGTTATTTCCGCGGAAATAATCCCGTTGTCGCCTACCAAGGGCTGTCCAGCGAATATCCGCAAGGGGTACAGGTGCTAATCGATGGCCGTTCAGTTTACAGCCCCCTATTTGGCGGGGTTGACTGGGCAAACCTACCCTTACTTATCGAGGATATCGAACGCATCGAAATCATTCGCGGTGCTAACGGCTCCTCTTTTGGTTCCAACGCCTTTCAAAGTGTTATCAACATCAGCACCAGCCACTCGGTGCAATCAAACGGCTTGCAAGTTAAGTCGGTACTAGGTGAGCACGGCTATCAACGCAGTGTCCTCAGAGCCGGAGGCGGGGCCGAGGACATGAATTTCCGCATCGGTGCCTCGCATATTGATGACTCGGGTTATCGCAATAATCATGATGACAATCGACAAGACACCATCAATGCACGCATCGACTATCAGCTCAGCGCCAACGATTCGCTACAGCTCAACATCGGTGCCGTTAACAGCCTAAGACAAACTAAAAACCCTGACCAAACCCCAGATCCATTTGACCCCGCTCGCCAAGTTGAAAGCTCCAATTACTCTGCACATATAAAATGGGAAAAACAAACCGCGGACCGGCAGCAGTTTACCACTCAGTTTTCATACACCCAACATCAGCAAACTGACAAGGTCAGCTCGGTATTTGACTCAGGTATTCCAGGAGTCGGTGATGTCAGCAACCAACTCGATTACAGTCAATATTACGAGCGTTATGACCTTGAATTTGAACACCAGTTTGAAGCCTCTAAGGCACTACGCATATCATGGGGAGTCGGCAATAGAAACGATCGTGTGTATATCCCTCTATGGCTCGGTAGCGATAAAACCTTTGATAACTCACTGCAACGCGTCTTTAGCAATATTGAGTGGCGACCCTTTCGCCAAATCGTGGTCAACCTAGGTGCGCTTTGGGAGCAGAACCAACTAAGTGGCGATGATATATCTCCTCGAATAGCCGTTAACTACTTGCCCTCCAAACAGCATAGTTTCAGACTATCTGCCTCCCACTCCACTCGTGTGCCGGTACTAACCGAAGAGCACTTTCAGGCCGACCTAGTGTTTGAGTCGGTATCGGTACCCGGCCTACTATTTACCCAGCCTGTAGGCAGAAGCACCCAAGAGCTTGAAGCCGAAAAGGTGGATTCATTTGAACTCGGTTATCACGGCTTATTTATCAACAACGCGCTAAGCCTCGACATCAAATTATTCAGAAATGAATACGATCAATTAATCGACACCCGTGATATAGACACCCCCCTTTATATCAGTCTTGATGGTAAGCCCCTAACTCCCTTTACAATTGATGCGGGCAATAAAATAAAATCATTTGACAACCTTTATTACGCCAACATAAACGGCTATGAATTTGAACTAAACTACCGCCCGAATAAAAACAATTTAGTGCATATTGGTTATGCTTATAATCACGTCAATGTAGGTGGTTTAAACAATAAGGATATAAGGAACATCCAACGTTCCGTCCCCAAAGATATATTTAATATGCTATTGGCACACACCTTTAATAATGGGCTTTGGCTCAGCACGGCCTTATACTATACCGGCAGCATGGAGTATTTAGACTCCGGTAACCCGCAAGGCCCGATGCGCCGCTTAGACCTTAATATTGGTCAAGCTATTAAACTCGATGCCGGGCAAAATCTAGACCTATCGTTCAGCCTGCAATTAGCACTCGATAAAAACAAGGATTTCCTAAACGAGTTCCACCTCGACAACCGCGCATTTATTGAAGCGAACTACAGCTTCGAATAACAAATAACTAATACATGGACCGTATCATTACAACAAACAAGCACGGCAGAAGCACTCTCTTTTCGAGCGTGTCAAAACCGTCTAACCCGCGCTCAGCCCCCCTGCTGAGCAGTGATCGACTTACCTGCTTATTTCTCTGCCGGTACACTGGAGTCGCTAGCCGTGAGCACGCCGCATGAGCATATTAGCTAACATGCTTTTAAATAGCTTACGTCGCCCCCTCACGCGTATATTCTGCGCCATTATACTGTTGTGTCCCTTTAGCACCTTTGCGCTCAATATTAGCCTGATTTATAACCCCGAAAGCTCTTACCAAACTAGCTTTCTACATGCATTATCTGGGCATTTAACGAGTAGCGATAATATTCAGCTTGAGAAAATCCCCAGTACCGAACTGTCTTCGGTTTCATTAACACCCCTCTCCACCGATGCACTCGTCAACCTTGATAGCCACAGTATTGGCAAGGTTCTAACACTGGGTTTACAAAGACCGACCTTCCACGCGATGACGACACTGGCTAACGCCCGCCGTTACGCCGCCTGCCTGCCTAATTGCCTCAACAGCTTGGCGCAGCACCGCTTCTTCGTATTCGACCAACCAGCCGCCCGTCAACTTGATTTAATTCAATTGATTAGCCCCGTATTTAACAACATTGGGGTCATCGTCACCGACTACTCTTTGCCCCACTTTACCGGCTTAAAAAAACTAGCCTCAACCAGGCAGCAAACCGTTACCCAACATTTAACCAGTTCAGCCAACCTCCGTTACAAAATCAACGATATCTCAAAAACATCCGACATCATCTTGGCCATAGCCGACACGCGTATTTATAACGCCTCATCATTGCCACAAATACTGCTAACCAGTTATCGCCATAAAACCCCCGTTATTGGTTTTTCTAAGGGTTTCATCAAGGCGGGCGCCATCGCAGGGACGGTGAGTAGCTTACAACAACTCACCCAGCAGCTTAGTGAACGCTTATTATTAGTACACGACTCGGCCGTAGAGTATGAGGATGGTAACTTAGTCTACCCAAAATACTTCGATGTACTGACTAACCGTCATGTCGCAAAAAGTTTAAACCTCCACTTCCCCAGTGATGAGGAACTAAAAAAGCAACTGCTATCTCATGAAGGCTTATAATAAACTCCCGGTACAAAGCAAACTACTGCTGCTCGGCGTATTACCCGCTGCAGTCGTTGCCATTACCTTAGCGATATACTTCACCAGCACTCGTTTAAGTGACATGTATGACTTATTGCATAAAACGAATCAAAATTTAGCCAGCTCAATCGCCGAAGCCAGTATCAACAGTGTATTCACCGGCAATATCAAAGCCCTAGACGCCATCATCAATTCCTATGAAAATGAAGCCGACGTCATTTCCATCAGCATCACCGATGAATTTGGTAGCCTGTTATCAACCAGCCATACGGTTAATAATACCCCCGGAGCGGTAGCGCCCAATACAAAAATTTCGCAGGCGATTCAATTAAAAAGTATTTCCGCAGACGATGGCTTTGATAGCTTACTCGTGGGAAGCCCCCCGCAAAAGAGCCATACCATTGGTTATGTTTCCATCGCCATTTCTTACCAGTCGATCCAGCAACGGCAATACGACATCTTGTTACGTAGCCTTTACATCACCGTGATACTGTTGATTATCATTGGCTTCATTACCCGCTATATCAGTAATTCCCTCGGCAAACCTATTCTCGACTTAGCCGATAATGTAAAAAATATCACCGATGGTGACTACCACTTAGCAGACATTGACTACCATAGCCCCGATGAGATATCCACGCTCATCTCAGGTGTTCAGAAAATGGCCTTAGTTATTGAGCAGCACCAAGATATATCCGCACAAAACGTCCGTATGGCCACCCAGGAATTACGCCTACAAAACGACAAGCTCTTTGATGCACAAGAAAAGCTGATTAAAGCCGCCCGAGAAAAGTCTCGGTTCGTTTCGCATATCAGCCATGAAATCCGCACCCCCCTCAATGGCATCATTGGTTTTCTTGAGATCATCAAAAAAACGCCACTCGATGAGGCACAAATTAAGCTCATTAACTCCTCATACCTTTCGGCTAAAAATTTACACGTTATCATCAATGAGGTGCTTGATTTAGCACAATTAGAAGTCGGTAAGGTGAAGATTAACCGCAGCGACTTTAATCTTCGAGAATCGATTGAGGATACCTTAGCTACCCTGTCAGTATTGGCTGACAGCAATGGTGTCACCGTGCATTACCAACACGACCCAAATGCCACTAAAGTCATCAACCAAGATCGCGTAAAATTTGGCCAGGTACTGCTCAACCTGGTAGGTAATGCGATAAAATTTAGCCCAAATTCTATCGTCAAGGTTAGCTTAAAGGCCGATAAACCGAAGAAGAACCATATTGAATTATGCATTCAAGATCAAGGGATTGGTATTAGTCAGGAAAATATCAGTAAATTGTTCCGCTCCTTCTCTCAGCTAGATGATGCAACTAGCGTACAGGGTACCGGTTTAGGTCTTGCCATCACAAAACGCATACTTGATGCGTTGAACGGCAACATTAACGTACAAAGTACACTTGGCACTGGCAGCCTGTTTTGTTTTTCACTGCCATTTAGCGACGCTAGAACAATTATACCGGCTCAGTATTCCGCCGATACCTGCGACTCCAGCTACCCCGACCTGTCTTCAATAAAGATATTAGTCGCCGATGATAATGAAATTAATCGTTTATTATTAACCCATTTATTAGAAGATCAACACGCCCAAGTCAGCTGTGCCAACGATGGCCAGCAAGCGGCTGACTTGGCAGCCAGCCAAGATTTTGACTTAATGCTGCTAGATCTTAGAATGCCATTCAAAATGGGCAATGAAACGCTGCACGAAATTCGCCGCGATAGCCAGCACCGGAACCACACCACACCGGCTGTTGCAATCACCGCACATATCACCACCGGTGAATTACGCGCTAACCACATCAGCGCCTTCGACGGCTATCTCACCAAACCGATTGATCATAGTGAGTTTTTTACGCTTATTGAACAATTGCTAAGTGAGCACGATAGCAAGGCCAAGCCTTTTATAGCCGTTAGCGAATATCAGCAAAAAACTAACTCCAATAAGGTCTTTGACTACGAACGTGCAAAGAAAAACATGAACGCCGACAGCCAGTTACTGAATATTATTATGGCTAAGTTCTTTAGCGAGTTACCGCTGCTACAAGCGAAAATTTCAACCCACTTAAAGCAGGAAGATTGCTTAAGTGCCGCTGAAATCGTACACAAGATTCAAGGGTCCTGTGCTTATTGCGCGGCAAACGCGCTACAAACCGCAGCCAAGCAATTTGAAGTTAGTTTACGCGACGAACAAAACAACTTACTAGAAGAAAATCAGCAACAGTTTGAGGCCGAAATGGAACGGCTACTGGCTGCACAGCCCCAGATAATGCGTGCATTAAAAACGCCCACCGAATAACTCAACACACCTTACTTTGAGTATCCAACTCTGTTAGTCACTCGATAGCTCTTGTTTCCAACCAATCACCGCTGTTATCACACCGAACAATATATAAAATATAATTTCGGCAATATTCAAATTAAAAAATACCGTCACCGGCGTCACCCCCGACAAGCCATACACACCCATGATAATACAAAATGGCCCAATAATTTGATTCATCAAACTCGCGTAGGAACCATCAAAGAAAATCACCGAGGCCAGCAAACACATCCCGGTAATAATATGCCCGGTACACTGTAATTGAGTGAGGGTAAAAAAAATAAACGTCTCGCCTGCAAACGGGATACCGGCCAGTCCAATAAGGATCAACAGAAAACCCACGTACTTCGCATATTCAATATTCAGGCTATGGTGATCCGTCCATAATTTGTGCACCCCATCATCCACATGAAGGTGCGCGTGCCGCTCAATAGTTGTACCCATACAGATTCCTCCTAAATACGCCAAAGCCACCGTAAGACAATCACCTGCTAGTGAAGTTCCCTACCGTCAGCGACTACAGCAAGCATAAAAAAGGGCCGAGTAGCAAAGCTACTCAGCCCTTTTAGCCCCGTGGTGGCGACTATTAATACATTTCTGACCTAGTGAACAACATAATCGTAGAGGTCTGAAATTTCTTCTTGAGACAGTTTTTCACCCCAAGCAGGCATTTGCCCCTTGCCTTTAGAAACAGAGTTCATAAAACGCTCTTTTTGTCCTTCTGGAAAGGTTCTCAAGTCATACGTTGTACCTGATGTTTTCATCTTAACACCATGACAATGCGAACACGTTTGCTCATAAAGCTCAGCACCATGTTTCACCGAAGCGCTCCATGTTGTTTCATCATCAACGACGTCCGCTTCAGCTGACTTAATAACCGGAGGCATAATTGTCTCTGCAGCAACGGTACTGTTATTGCCTTCACCTAAATCAAACACCCAAATAGAACCACCGGCATTTACATTTTTAAGCTTAGGATCGCCTGAGAATGCGTTATACACGCCACCAATACCACTCACTACGGCAATATACTGTTTGCCATCTAATTGATAAGTAATTGGCGGTGCAATAATGCCAGAACTGGTTCTGAATTCCCAAAGCTTCTCACCCGTTTTCGCATTGAAGGCATATAGCTCACCCGTTTGCGCACCAGAAAACACCAAGTTACCCTTAGTCACCAAGGTTCCGCCATTCATCGGAATGGTTGATGGGAACTGCCATACCGTTTTACCGGTGGTTGGCTCAATCGCTTTCAAATAACCCTTAGGCTCATCTGGCAACAACCATTCAAACGTCATGCCAATATAGAAAACACCCGGTTTATATTCTTGTTGAACCGGTGTGTATTTCCAACCAATATTGAAGGTATTAGCATAAGCCAAGCCTGTTTCTGGGCTGAATGACATCGGTGCAACATTTTTACCACCAAAAGCAGATGGCCAAATTTCAGTTTGCTCGCCAGTGGCAATCATGTTTTTCACACGTTCAGCACGAATTGGACGCCCAGTTTCCATATCAATACCGTCGGCCCAGTTGAGCTTATCAACGTATTGATTCGCTTTTAACAACTCACCGCTTACTCGATCAATAACATAGAAATAACCATTACGGTTAGCTTGAATAAGCACTTTTCTTGGTTTTCCATCGATATCAATATCGATCAACATAGGGTCATTGACACCATCATAATCAAACGGATCATTCGGGGTAAATTGATAATGCCACACGAGTTCGCCCGTTGTCGGTCTAATCGCAATAATACTATTGGTATAAAGGTTGTCCCCAGGGTGCATCGCCGCATTCCAAGGTGCCGCATTACCCACACCCCAATAAACTAGGTCTAAGTCTTTATCATAAGAACCGATCAACCACGTTGGGCCACCGCCTCGTTTCCAGTCATCACCTTCCCAAGTATCACCGCCTGGCTCACCGGGTTCAGGAATGGTGTAAAAGCGCCATAATAGCTCACCCGTTTTTGGGTCACGGCCATCAATAAAGGCTCTAACCCCAAACTCACCACCCGACATACCGGTAATCAGCACACCATTGGCCACTAAAGGCGCACTGGTCATGGAGAAACCTTCTTTCACGTCAGCGGCCACTTCATCCCAAATGATCGTGCCATTTTTAGGGTCCATCGCTATTACGTGGTTATCAAGCGTTGCACGGTATAAAACACCATCATGGTAAGTCACACCACGATTAGTAATACCACAACAAGTCACGGTATCGGCTGGATATTCAATCATCGACTTCCACAACTGCCGGCCTGTTTTAGCATCAACCGCAAAGGTCGAGTTATGATTCGTCGCATACATGATGCCATCAATCACAATAGGCTGGGTTGATTGGCCACGGTTATCACCCATGGATAACACCCATGCCGGCTTCAAACTGTGTACATTCTTATCATTGATTTGTGTCACTTCAGCAAAACGCTGCAGATTTTGTGCTACGCCGTAAAATGGCACCGACACATCAGCCTCAATAACAGGCTCAACACTTTTCTCAGTCACCCTCTCTTGTTCAGGCACTACAGCAGCAGCCTCGTTGACTTGGCTGGGCGCTACTTCAGTCGCCGCCTTGTCATCACTACAAGCCACCAAAAAGGTGGCCATTAAAAAGAAAACTATTTTTTTCATTGTCCCATATCCCGTTTATATTTATTTTATTTATAACAACAGCTAGTTTTATCAGATTTCCGCAAAGAAATATACCATCAAACTAAACAGTTCCCGCGCATAATTATGCCAATAACAAGGCTAAAATATCGCGAGTTTTCTCTTTCATCAGCTCGACATCGCCTTTCGACTCGACATTCAAACGCACCACCGGCTCGGTATTTGAGCGTCTCAAATTAAAACGCCAACAATCGAATTCCACCCCGATACCATCGGTAAGATCCACCTTAACAGCCTGTTCTTTATACGCTGCTAATACTCGATTGATCGAACCTTCAGGGTCGTCTAACTTACTATTTATTTCACCCGATGATGGGTACGCTGCTATCCGTTCCGCCACCAATTGTGACAGATTTTTATTTTTAGCATTCAATAGCCCTGCCACTAATAACCAAGGAATCATCCCACTGTCACAATAAGCAAAGTCTCTAAAGTAATGGTGAGCACTCATTTCCCCACCGTATACCGCATCTTCCTTACGCATACGCTCTTTAATGAAGGCGTGCCCCGTTTTACTCATAATAGCTTCGCCACCGGCCGCCTCAACAATGTCGATGGTGTTCCAGGTTAAACGCGGATCATAAATAATTTTCGCTTCAGGGGTCGTCGCCAAAAAGGCATCGGCCAATAAACCGACGATATAATAACCTTCGATAAAGTCACCGTTTTCATCGAACAAGAAACAACGGTCAAAGTCGCCATCCCAAGCAATACCCATATCGGCGCCATGCGCTTTCACTGCCTCAGCGGTCGCAGGACGATTCTCAACGAGTAAGGGGTTAGGGATTCCATGTGGAAAGGAACCATCGGCTTCATGGTGGATTTTTATAAATTCAATCGGTACCGACGCTTGCTGAAAGCGCTTTTCCAGTTCATCAATCACATGACCTGCAGCACCATTACCGGCGTTAACCACGAGCTTTAGCGGTTTTAAATCATCGGTATTTAGGTAGGTTAATAGATGATCGACATACGCAGATAAGGTTGAAATATGTTCGGTTGTCCCTCTTACTTGGCCGGCAATTTCTTTAAAATCATTCTGTTCGGCGAGCCGCTGAATATCGTTTAACCCGGTATCACCACTGATCGGTTTTGAATCCTCACGTACCAACTTCATTCCGTTGTAGTCAATAGGGTTATGGCTTGCGGTGACTTCAACCCCACCATCGACACCGAGATATTTGGTGGCAAAATAAATTTCCTCAGTGCCAACCATACCAATATCTAATACATCAACCCCGGCATCTTTCAAACCATTCGCCACCGCGGCCTTTAATGCGGGGCTGGTTTCACGTATATCACCACCAATCACTATTTTTTTTGCCTGTAAATATTGGCCAAAAGCACGACCAATTCGGTAGGCAATATCTTCATCTAATTCTGTTCCAAGCTGCCCTCTAATATCGTAGGCTTTAAAACAACTCAATCGCTCAGTCATATTT
>Ga0209081_1000284_pt1 | contig 30550 bp, 22 predicted proteins | sample GOMGulsemesocosm_4_FD_184636 | JGI IMG/M metagenome (GOLD analysis project Ga0209081, IMG submission 184636) | Methane-oxidizing microbial communities from mesocosms in the Gulf of Mexico - GOM15B Gulf of Mexico (SPAdes) (version 2) | ecosystem: Environmental > Aquatic > Marine > Cold seeps... | reverse complement strand
TCTGGATAGGGGTAGGAGTGATATAACCCAAGTCTTTAATAGCTTGTAAAATAGGATTAGATAATCCAAGGTTTGAAAATGACATAGAGGCCTAGGTAAGTTGTCGTAAAGAGAATGGAGTGCATTGTAACAGTATGGGGTTTCGGTGAGTGGTGATCCACTATTTAGGACACAAAACCTAATGATTTCTATATCAAAAGAGCCTGAAATTTGAGTATGAAGAAGGGATTAAAGGGGGGCAGCGGCACCCTTTAATTTTAACTTATTCCAGTGCTTTTTGAAATCAATGGGTGCCGCGGCCTTAAACCAAAGAGGAATACTCCCTTAATTTTAGCGTTACAACATGCATTGGTTGATGAAAATCAAGCTCTGAGTTAGCTTGTTCTTGCTTAAGCAACCTGTATGACGCTTTTAAATTCCACTATGCTGGATAGTTATAATATGAGTCAGTATACTGAAAGTTACAGTTAATTTATATATTCGGGGTTGTCGTGTCAAAAATTACTACAGTTGATCTTTTTTGTGGTGCAGGTGGATTTACCGAAGGGTTTGCTAAGGCAAAAGGTTTTGATTCTGTTTTAGCAATAGACTTTGATAAACAAGCAATTGATACTTTCAAACATAACCATAAGGGTGTAAAAGCTGTTTGTGAGGATATTAGCAAACTTGATAAAAGCAACCTTTTAACACTGACTAAAAATAAAAAAATTGATGTGGTTGTTGGTGGGCCACCATGTCAAGGTTTTAGCCTAGCTGGGAGGCGACTACCTGATGACCCTAAAAATCAATTATTTAAAGAGTATGTTCGTGTTGTAAAAGTATTTAGACCAAGTGTTTTTATTTTTGAAAATGTTGTTGGATTAACATCTATGCAAGGTGGTCTTGTTTTAGAAGCAATCTGTGAAGAGTTTTCTCGTATAGGATACGAAGTATCTTATGATATTTTAAACTCTGCTGATTTTGGTGTTCCACAAGCCAGACCAAGGTTTATTTTGATAGGGGCAGATGGTAGCAAGGCTATAACCCCCCCTTTGCCGACACATGCAAAAAATGATAATTTTGACTTGTTTAATAATTTAAAACCACAAATAACCGTTAAAGAAGCTCTTTCTAACCTCCCAACGATTGAACAAGGTCAAGGCTATGAGGAAATGAAAAATCTAACCCCACTTAATGATTACCAAAAATCACTATCGGGGACTAGAGAAAGAGATAGTTTATACAACCATAGAGCAACTAGACATAGCGATAAAATAGTAGAACGATATTCTCATATGCCTCAAGGTGGAGATATAAGATCATTACCAGAAGAGCTAAGAACTAAGAAAAATAATGTATTTAGACTTTCCGATTCAGTGCCAGCTAGAACCATAACCTGTAATTTTAGAACAGATATAATACACCCTTGGATACCTAGAGGTTTAACCACAAGAGAAGCAGCACGCCTGCAAAGCTTTGATGATGATTACCAATTTTTTGGCAATTTAACACGAAAAGCTAAATACCTTACACAAGATGATCAAGTTGGGAATGCAGTTCCACCTTTACTCGCAAAGGCACTAGCTGAACACTTAAAGGTACATTTATGAGTGCATCTAGTGGGCATAAATTAGGTCAGCTTGTTGGTGATTGGTTTGAGGAAAAAGTTGCCACATATCTTTTAACTAGAGTTGCAGATGAGCTTGATTTGTACCTAGATCACCGTTTTAAGCCTAGAGAATGTCGTAGTGGAAAAATAATATGGAGTGATCTTGATGGTAATAATGTTGATTATGACTTTGTATTAGAGCTTAGTGGAACCGAAAAGGAGAAAGGAATACCACTTGCCTTTTTTGAGACATTTTGGCGAAGAGGAGCTAGGCACTCTAAGGATAAAGCAAGAGATGACTCTGGAAAGCTCTTACCTATGAGGAGCACCTATCCCACAGCCAGAATATTAGGAATTATCTCCGCTGGTGACTTTACTAAACCAGCGCAAGAATTAGTTCAAAGCCGTGGAATTGATCTATTTTATATTCCTAAAGCAAATATATGCAAAGCTTGGGAACTGTCAGGTATACAAATGGACTACGATGATGGTGCTACCGAAGCAGTTAAAGGGGAAATAACAGCTTTAGTTGTACAACAACTAACTGAAATCAAAAAAGAAGAAATATTTTCTAACCTTCTCGCTTCTGTTGGCGAGGCTTTTTTTACATCATATGTAAAACGAATAATAGCTGGGATAGCATCAATACCTATTGAATATAGAATTACGAGCATTTTTATACAAAAGCCCGTTGTTTTTTCAACCTATGAAGATGCTGAAAAATATCTTTTAAGCGATGATGAATGTGAAATAACAACTGGTAATCATCTTTTTCGATATGAGGCAGTATTTAGTGAGGGCAATATTTTTGAGAGGGATAACCTATCTTCAAAAGACGCTCTACAATTACACTCTACCGTGGGAAAGGTTACTAATTATTTTACAGCCCATCATGATAAAAATTGATCGGAGTTAACATTTATCCTCTTTCGTCTAACGGCAGTCGACAATAACAGTTTTTTTGGACTTTAAGGGGACGCTACCCTTTATTTGCTTTAATCGGTCGCCCTTGCGGTTTAAACCTTAAAGCATAATATGGTTTATTTTATTCTGACCCTAATTATTTTCGACCCTAATTATTTTCGACCCTAATTATTTTCCATTAAAAATGAAGTCCCCTTATACTTTAAGGGGACCCCTTGAATTTTCAAACTTTATTTTTTTTAACTAACTATTTTGCTGAAACCTTCGTGCGTTTATAAGAACTACTATACCCAATGCGACGCTGTGTGGCAAGATCATAATTTAACTCACTTTGAAGCCATTGCATGTCGCTCTCTGTAGGCTTAAACATATGTAGTTTATTCATAATAATTAAATCCAACACTTTCTGAGCCACTATATTGGCTTCACACTTAAGATAAATAGACTTAACTTTACTTCGCTGTATAGGTTTGTGATTATCCAGTGAAATCGCTAAATCGATTAACTCTAAAGCCAATGTTGAGTCAGCATTTACTGCAACAGGTATATCAGGCATCAACACTGCTGAGTTAATTACCTGAGCCGTCTTTATAATAAAAGCACCAGAAATTCCCTGTATAATCCGTGACACCGTTAGGCGAGCAATCGAACTTCTTTCTTCATTAGAAGTATCACTCGACTTTTGTGCAATACCCTCATTAATCGCATCGACTAAAGTGTTAGGATTCGACTCCAAGAAGTTGTAGAAATCTTGAAGTGCTCTCAGTGGCGCAAGACATACCGATTTTATTATCTCAACCTTTTTTGCCCTTTCAAATTTTGTTGGGTTTGATTTAATTATTTGACTTAAAATATCTATTGTTTTAAACAACATTGTTAGTTTTGTAGCCAAATCGAGCTTACTCGGATCCTGTTCTTTTTCCTTTAAATGATGACTTGGACGCCCCCTATCGATCGCATCCCTTCTCTCACTTAGCTTTATTCTATTTTCATAAGGGGATGAATCAGATTTATACTCCAAGCTTGGAGCGTGCTGTATAAGCTCTTGTATGACACCACTCCTCCCATTAAAATCAGCTGCTAGGTTGTTACTAAAAAGCTCATCTGCTGCATGCTTCATCATAACCAATATATTATCTGAAGATGAGTGATGAGCTAGAAACAAAATAGTATTTGCATTTTCCTTGACATACAAATGTTCAATATAATGAGAGATTTCATCTTGTACACTATCCTCCAAAATATTTTTGCTAAGGTACATACCCAATAAATAGTAGTAGTTGTATAAGTACCTGAATTGATAATCGCCCCCTACTTTCTTCAGAACTTTTGCCCTAAGTAAAATGCTTTCCTTTTTTTCAAAACTTGTTTCTTGCCAAGTATTAGAAAAGTATTCATTGAACTCTTTTAACTCACCGCTAGTAACTGAGAAAGAGCATTTTTTATTGAAAAAACGCGCCAAATGCATTACATAATCAAGTTCCTGGCCGATTGATTCAGGACTTACACCCACATCAAGAAAACTTGATGTAAGCAAGAACTTATAATAATGACCCAAAGCACTATCGCTCAATTGAGTAGATGTACCTGTTTCTATACTTTGAAGAAACGTTAGTAGGTAGATAGGATGAGGCGAGATTAAACTCTTATCCATTACTGTATCCATTAACTGCTCGGCAATATTACACTTCCCAATAATTTCAGCCTCACTTTCATGGTCCTGCTGCCCAACTGAATACCAGTTATTAATTAACTCTGTCCGTTTTTTGTAACCAAACAATTCAATCTTATAGTGATCAAAAGCACTACTTGTAGACCTCCCTTCGAGTGACGTCAATTCACTAACTTCAAACATGCTATCAACAGTAAGTATTACCTTCTCAAACTTACTCATCAGGTATGTCAACATTTCATTCCTTGAATTCTCAGATCTTACTCTTGACTCATCAAAGTCATCTATAAATAAAATCTTTTTATTTATAGATTCTTGAGCAAAAACCTCAGAAAAATTAGCTTCTGCATATTGATCATTTAAAGCCCTTTTGATCTGTAAATCCAAATTAGATACATGCTTTTTTCCAATATCCTTCCCTCTTAGCAATACAGGGAAGTAACCTTTAGATGCATACTCCATAATCAAAGAATATACTAAGCTGGTGCGCCCTATATTTTCTTCTCCACTTAAGACAACTCCCTTTGAATACTGATCAATAGAAAGAAGAAGTTTTGACGACACACTATTCACTTTACTTTTCTGACTTGTCTCATTCTTTATATTTGGATAAACAAAAACATCAGACAGTTTCAAATTGGAAGCATTACTATGCTTAAAATTTCCACCACTATCCTCTAGCTTATCGATATAGTGATCTGTAAATTTAAAATACTTTTGAACTCTGCTATTTACATCAAGTAATTTTTTTGATGCTTCTAATACATAACGTTCATCAGTTTTATTGTATTTATAAATATGGCAATAACTATCTTGCTTCAAAAGATCTAACGAAACCACATTGAATGAAGAGTTACAAATGGATGCCTTGCCTTGTAAAACCCCTCCCTCTATAACTACAGTTTCACCTGATTCTACATCATCATGGTTTATTACATTATTGACATGTTCATGCCCAGTAAAAACCACGTCAGAAATGCCTCTCAAGTTACTTCTAAAATCTCGATAGGAATCTTGATTTAACCAATTCAAAGGATGGTGCATCAGCGATATTCTCATGTCAGCATTTAGTTCTTTTTTATTAACATAACAAGAGAATGGAAATAATAATTGACCTTGTTGCTCATCCTTATTTGAAGCCCATGACAAGTTCACAGATTCAAAAACAATAGCCTTCCCGCCAACTTCAATCTTTTTAGTTGCCCACAGTTTATCGTCTTCACATAAGTTCGTTTCAAAAATACTTTTAAATAAAAAGTACTCCTCTTGGTGTGTAGTGCATGCTTCAAAAACCTCATAGTCGATTTCTGATAAATCACTACTCTGCATTTTTTCTAAAATAAAACTTCGAGTCGCATTCCGAGAAAAATCACAATCATGATTGCCTGGGCACATCACAAAATCAACATCGATAAATTTTTCTTTTTTAATATTTCCTTCTATTTCCTTCAGAAAACTAGTCGCTAGCTCGTATTCGTTTTTTTGTCCTGAGTATGCAATATCACCCGATATTAAAACTATAAGGTGGGACTCATCATCAATGTGTCGATATAAAGCTTTAGCTATTAGAGGTGCATTCTTAAGAACTGGGTCTTCATCATTCTTAATATGAATATCACTTAAATGTAAGATTACTGCTTTCATTTTATTCCTTTAATTTTAAACAGTTTCAGCACCTTCACGTGCTGAATGATCGCTATTTGTTTCCTATAGTCGAGTACTCTTACAACTAAAACCTAATAGGCACTTTTTCGTAATCCCTAATAGTATTTAGGGAGCCACCCAACTGATCATCTACAAAAACCAATGGTTTAACCTGTTTGATTTCAAGCCTAACCAACCCCTACCCACATTTACTATCCGCACAATTCAAACACGTCATACATCCATCCATTTGGATAACGGCTGTCACTTGGCATTTGCCACAAAGCTGCGCACCCGCTGGGAATTCTGTGCTTTTTACTTCTTTTTCAATATTGGCTTGTTTGCTTTTTTCTTCAAACTGGGCACGCTTTTCATCCAGTATTTTTTGTTGGTGTTCGTTAATTTCATCTGCTTTGATCATGCCGATCATTTTTAGATGGGATTCAACCACATCGCCAATTTCAGCAACGAGCGATGGCATAAATTTACCGCCTTTTTTGAAGTAACCACCACTCGGATCAAACACTGAACGTAGCTCTTCTACAAGGAAGGTGATGTCCCCGCCTTTTCTAAACACGGCCGACATAATGCGGGTTAGCGCAACGATCCATTGGAAGTGATCCATGTTTTTGGAGTTAATGAACACTTCAAACGGGCGACGCTGTTCGTGGTCGGTATCTTCATTAAGAATGATGTCGTTAATGGTGATGTATAGGGAATGCTCCGACAGCGGTGTTTTAATTTTATAGGTTGAGCCTAGTAGCATTTCTGGCCGTTTAAGGCTTTCGTGCATTTGAATAATGTTACTTTGCTCTACTTCAGGTTGCTTTACTTCTTCGTCTTTAACAACTTCGTAACCGGTAATGCTCTGAGTGATTTTATGTGTCATTTGAATATCCTGTCCGTTACCGTTAATTAAAGTTTACCGTAGTAGCCTTCTTTTAAGGCGTCGTATAAATTGGCTGCTGTGTGTGTTTCGCCTTCAAACTCTATCATTTCATTGCCTTTGGCTTCGAGTATTGAGCCATCTTCTAAGTTGAAGCGATAGGTGGTATTTTCCAGGTCTGATTCTTTGACTAGAACACCTTGGAACACGTCTGGATTAAAGCGGAAAGTAGTACAACCTTTTAGCCCTTTTTCATGTGCATATAGATAGATGTCTTTGAACTCTTCAAACGGGAAGTCTGTTGGTACGTTGGCAGTTTTTGAAATAGATGAATCTATCCACTTTTGCGCTGCTGCTTGAATATCTACATGCTGCCTAGGGGTAATGGTTTCTGCGGTAACAAAGTACTCAGGCAGTTTTTCATCGGCTTGTTCTGAATAAGGCATCGCTTTGCTATTGATCAGTTCGCGGTACGCGAGTAATTCAAAGGAGAATACATCGACTTTTTCTTTTGCCTTACGGCCTTCACGAATAACATTACGCGCATAGTGATGAGCAAAGCTAGGCTCAATACCATTACTGGCATTATTCGCTAATGATAATGAAATGGTTCCTGTGGGTGCAATTGAACTGTGGTGGGTAAAACGTGCGCCTACTTCTGCAAGCTCGGCCACTAACTCTGGCGCTTCTTCCGCTATTTGCTGCATATAACGGCTGTATTTTGCATGTAGGATGCGGCCTTTAATGCTGTCGCCCAGTTTATAGCCATCATCAAGCATTTCTGGACGTTTTAGTAACATGCTGCCAGTAATGGTGAAGTCTTCATCCATTATTGGTGCAGCACCTTTTTCTTTCGCTAGTTCAAGCCCTGCATGCCAGCCTGTTACTGCTAATTCTTTACTCACTTTTTCGGTAAATTCAACCGATGCTTGCTCACCATAAGGAATACCTAGCATGGTTAAGCTTGAACCCAAGCCTAAGAACCCCATACCATGACGACGCTTATTTTCAATCGCTTTGCGTTGGCCTTCTAGTGGTAAGCCGTTAATTTCAACCACGTTATCTAACATACGAGTAAAGATACTCACTGTTTTACGGAAGTTTTCCCAATCAAATGCGGCTTCTTTGGTAAATGGATTAACCACAAATTTTGTAAGGTTAATTGAACCCAATAAGCACGAACCATACGCAGGTAATGGCTGTTCACCACAAGGGTTGGTGGCACGAATATTTTCACAGAACCAGTTGTTGTTCATTTCGTTAACTTTATCAATCAAGATAAAGCCCGGCTCGGCGTAATCGTAGGTGGATGCCATAATGCTTTCCCATAAACGCTGCGCTTTAATGGTGTTATAAATGCGGCAAGCCACCTGCCCTACTTCATTCACTTTGTAGCCTTCGGTAATTGGCCATTCACGCCAAAGTACTTTGCTGGTATCGTTTAGGTCAATATCACCTGTTGCTAATTCTTTTGCTGATAGAGGGAAAACGAGAGGCCAATCGGCATTGTCTTTTACCGCTTGAACAAAGTCATCGGTAATCAGTAAGGAAAGGTTAAATTGGCGTAAGCGACCATCTTCACGTTTAACACGTACAAAATCACGAACATCAGGATGCGCTACATCAAACGTTGCCATTTGTGCGCCTCGACGGCCACCGGCAGATGACACGGTAAAACACATTTTATCGAATATATCCATAAACGAGAGCGGCCCAGAGGTATTTGCACCTGCACCCGATACATACGCGCCTTTAGGGCGTAGTGTTGAAAATTCGTAGCCAATACCACAACCTGCTTTAAGGGTTAAACCCGCTTCGTGTGTCTTTTTAAGAATATCGTCCATCGAGTCGCTAATAGAGCCCGAAACGGTACAGTTAATCGTTGATGTTGCTGGCTTATAAGCGCTAGCACCGGCATTTGAAATAATTCGCCCTGCTGGAATAGCACCATTTTTTAATGCCCACACAAACTGTTCGTGCCAATGCTTCTGCTTTTCTTCAGTTTCTTCAACCTCAGAAATGGCTGAAGCAACGCGGCCATAAGTCTCTTCAATTGAGGAATCTACAGCGGTGCCATCTTGCTTTTTAAGGCAATATTTCTTGTCCCATATATCCAATGATGCGGATTGAAAAGCAATATCGGCGGCTTGATCTTTAACGACCTTTAAATTAACTGTAGTCATGATTCCTCTGAGGTTCTGTTTTTATTGGCTCGCAACGAAATCCATATGCTGCTGAGTGTGTAGATTAAAAGCTTTTACGACAAAACACAAGATGATGTGTTTAAAATATCCAAAATAACCATATCTAGTATTTACACAAAAAAGGCTTGCTTTATAAAATAGCCTGAAATATCAATTCCTTAGCTTATAAACGAGAGTAAACACCTCAATAAACGTGTTTTTCTAACCATTATTGTCAACACAAGTGATGCACAAGCCGCATAAAACCCTAGTAATAAAGTAACAAGCCCACTCCTACTTGGCTTCGCTACAAACGCACCTTAAATTAGTGCTAAAAATACTAGCGCATCCAATGCTTTTTAATTGGCTATATGAAATAAATATGGCATGCTCTTGGGTCATCAACCAAATAGAGTAATCAGCAATGTATTATCTTGAAGACCTAAGCGATGAGCTTGTGTTTAATTTAGGCTCAACCATCATTACTAAAGAAGCGATTATTGATTTTGCCGAAAAATATGACCCACAAACCTTCCATTTAGATGAAGAAGTCGGCAAAGAAATGTTTGGTGGGCTAATTGCTAGTGGCTGGCAAACAGCTAGTTTATGTCACCGTTTAGTGGTTGATAGTTTTCTAAAACAAACGGCTTGCATGGCCTCACCCGGTATTGATGACATGAAGTTCATTAGACCTGTTTTTGTGAACGATAAACTAACCGGAACTCTCACCGTTGTTAGTACTCGACAATCCAAAACAAAACCTGACCGTGGCATTGCTAAACTACGCGCCGAATTATTCAATGCAAAAAGAGAACCTGTATTGAGCTACATTGGAAATGTAATGGTTTCTTGCCGACCCGTTCAAAAATAACGGCTTATCACTTACACCCTTAACTAGCAGGCAAAAAAAAGCAGCTAGATGTAAACATCTAACTGCCTTCGTTTTCTTGTATGGTGCGCCAGAAGAGATTCGAACTCCTGACCGCTCGGTTCGTAGCCAGATCCAAACATAATATTTAACTTAATTATCAATGACTTAAAGCGCCCGCCCAATTCATTTTAAGTCTAAATGAGTCCTAATTAGTCTAAATAAGCGCCAGTTTCGCACATTATCCGGTACACCCACCCTTCACTACCAACAAATAAACCCAAGGCCGCCACCTGCTTTAGGTAGCTCTAAGAAACATTATTTCAAAACTGTCGAGAAAATTACTTGACCACTGTAACCATTTTTTATGGCTAACATAAAACATTGAAAGCACCTATTACCCTCAATGCCTTCAACAACACTAACTCGCCAAAAATACGTGTACTTCTTCGCATCCTGTTTCAACGGTAAATATATTCCCGTTTATCTCCATGTCTCGCGCCATACTCACATAATCTATATAAGAGACTAAGTGCCTAGGTACTTCGCTAGCATCCGTGGTTAGCTCTTCGGCATAATCTGCAATGGATGAATAACAACCGCAATAGTTTTCTTCTAAGGCTTTTCTTGCATCGTCCAGGTCATTTCCAAAGTGCGCCAGGACGTCGCCTGCAATCGCTCCGAACTCTTCCAAGAAACCAGCCACCTTACGCACACCTTCTAAGCCTTCATATTCACTAACTTTATAAGCCCCAAAGCCCTCATAATCATGAATTGCATACTCTTCCGCCACTTCGTCACAGGGGCTGGTTTTTAACATCTCAGCCACCTGCTCCTGCATGCCCTCTAAATCTTGTGTCGCATCAACCCAAACACCATGCAAACAACCATTGTTATACGCTGCTAAATCGGCAACATATACTCTAACTTCTTCGTATTCGTTTGTTTTCACTCTCATTGTCTTAGTCTCCTATGTCTAAAAACACACCCCTTTTGGGGTTAAAAACCCCAGACAAAGAGCGAGAGAAACGAGTAAAAGATCATGTTTTCTTACTGGAGTCAAGGCAAGGGGAACCACCCAGTCTGCACGAAGCAAAATGTTTTCTTTGCGAAGGAAGACTGGGGGATGCCTTGATGGAGGGAAAACGCGTGATATTCTTTAGTCGCCCCAAAAGGGAACTTACTTAAAAACCAAGCGAACTCGTACAAGTTCTCCAACCCATATAATATATGGCAATAAATTTCGCTTATTGATTCAAAAAAATAAAAATACAAGTTTTTGTTTGATGTAAAGAAGAAAAAGAAATTGGCTTGGCTAGCGCTTCATTTAGAGCTGGAGTGTAATTGTCATGATAATGTGCCGAAAGCTTTTTCAGGCTACTTAAACGAGAGTGTATTCGCCGAATAATTTACCCAACGTGCGATAACTCTAAAAGTAATATATTATTTTATATAGAGTTGCTTTATAACTCAGATAGGCGTCGTAGTTACACTGAGTGTCACCAAAAGGTATTTGAAGGCAACTATTTTAAGAAATTAGCGGGCGTCTAAACAACCAGGGCTATTCACTGATAACTTGCCCACTTGAGTTATAAATTAAGGAAGGTAATAGCTATGTATATTGGATTGTTAATTTTGGCAGTATTTATAACTATAATTCAGCTTGGTTTTGAGTCAGTTTCAAAACAAAACACTTCGCGTAAAGAGGCTAAAGATAGTAGGGATGCGCAGTTGTATTTATTCATTAAAAGGAGGTCATGCATATTAGATAAAAATGATCGTATAAAAGCTGACATAATTGAGGTGCAAAAAATATTGAGTGGCCGTGGTGCGATAATTAAAAATAAAGATGTTTTATCTTATTGGGATGCCGTCAAAACAGGAGATAAATCTGTAATAAATGATGAAGATTATTTTAATAATAAATATAGATATGATCGCTTTCAACATATAAATGCTGAAAATGATGAGTACTGGTACTCATTAGTGGATTATGATCTCTCTACAGACCCTGGCTATGATATTGATAGGGGTTTTTAATTTATTAGAGATCATGGTGTAATCAGCAAGCCCTTATTATCAATAAGGGCTAACTGGTTTATTATGCATCAACCAGTCACTGATAAAATGAAAGAATCCTTGCTTAAGTCCCTCTCCGAGAGATTCAACTACAGCAAATCTCTTTCCCCAATCCTAGAGTATGATTTCTACGCCGTAGACTCTTGGTTTTGGATAACGTGCCAATGCTCAGACTTCCGAACAGCACTACTCACTACTTATCTCAAACACTAGACCACTTAGAAAGCGATGGCCACATCACCTCAGACAAGAGCAAGATGACTTTTAAACTGACAGACAAAGGGCTTGAGCATATTAATCCAAAACAATCACTGACACTGACAACCCCATGAGCATAAAGTCCTTTATGTTTTTGGTCGCTGTTTCTGTTACTGCGGGGCTTATTGTTTATTTTGTCACGATTTAATCGTATAACAAAAAAACTGACTGGGACACCTACATATTCCGGCCAAAAGTGAACCAGCTATGGCATCTGCATTTTACTTTTAAACACATACCCCCTACAAACCAAGTAAGACCTTGCTATTCGCAAGTAGTTATCATCTAATCACAACACGGTTTTGACAGCCTTCTTTCAACAGAGGACTTTCACCTCCGCTCACTCCCATACTGGGCGTAAACAAGACACTCAACATTGACCGCTTTTATATGACGCTTCGCTTTGTATAAAACGGCAAGTTAGCTTAATGTAAAAAAGGTGAACCAAATTACACACACAACCCTTAATATTTTAAAAAACTGGAACCAATCTGTTTTAAATGACTTGATATCATTATTAAATAAACAATCAATAGTCTCTGATGAAGATGGTACAGGCCTGTCCTCAACAATGGTTGAGGGTTGGAACTCTGATTGCTGTTCGTTTTTAAAGAAAAATGGCTACAAAGGAGAAGACTTGTCTAAACACGCTCTTTTTTTCGAAGGTCATGGCGCAGTGTATGTTCTTTACGATAGTAATAACGGCATCACTCAAGAAGATGCCGAAAGTTATATGAAAGAAATTGCAAGCTGCAACTAACGTCCTTTAAATCATCCAAACTTATTATTCACTCCACATACCCCATCATTCCATCAACATCGGTTGATTTTATATAGCGAGCTGGGTTTTCAGCATCTTTTGCTATTTCATCAAAATGCTTCTCACCACATTTGATCTTAGCGCCTTCCTGATGGCGTAGATCATCCCACCATGTGCTGCCTTTTGTTTCCACAACAAAGTAAAGCTTTTCTTCACCATCACTATCAACAACAACTGCCCAGTCAGGGTTATAAGTTCCAAGTGGTGTTGGGATTTTGAACCACGACGGCAGTTTGGCATAAACTTTAACCTGCTCATTCTTTTCTAGGTTTTCAGCAAAGCTTTTCTCTATACCTGCTGAGTCATAGACCACATGGGTATAAACTGATTTCTGTGTCTCCAGTGTATTTTTAATATAGCCCTTCAGTTCTTCCTCCTGGAATAGTTCTTGAGCATAAAAGTGATCTTCACCTATTTTGGTGTATCTAATCCCATCAACAAGCGCCAGTCGTTTGGTCCGATTTATTGCCTCAGCACAATAGTCCATATATTGCTGTGGGTTACGCGCAAAGTCCTGTAAACGTCTGCTATCTATAAGTATTTGCACAATACTTTTACGTGTTAACTGAGTCTTATCCTGAAGATCTGTAATGATGTCAGGCAGCTCAATATCATTCTCGTGAATTGTCGTAAACCCAGAGGTAGAGGTTTCTTCTGCTATTACACCGCCCTTTCCGATTGCAATATCAGCCTTTCGAAATTGTGCACGTGTTTTTGTAATAGGCGGGCAATCTCTAATAGCCTCCGCACAATCATTAATTAGCTTCAGGTTGTCGAATTCTACACGGTAAGTGGTTTTATACTTGATGCGCTCCCATAGCGCTTTGAACTCTTCTGACTGAAGTACAGCTTCACGAGTCGTAATCGTTTTACGGTCGTCTGCATTTTTTATATCAAGCTTACCAGCAAGTTTCCGTAGTACGCTTCGAATATCAGTTGAAATTACCTCAGCTTGGCCTTCACCATGTGCAGCGGCTAACTCCTCATTAATCTCAGCAGGTAAGTTAAAACTTCCTTCTTTTAATGCTACTCGCAAACTATCCTGAACCTTACCTTTGGCATCAACATAGCCTTCATCGTTCAGGAATTGCCATACTTTCTTCGATTGCTCAAAGCCTAGAGCCTGCGGTTCACCTGAACTTGTAATAACTTTTATATCCGCGAATTGATGCTCCTCAACTATGCCAAAGCGGATACCTGTATCTTGTTCTATTTCTTTTTGTAAGTTTTCAGCAAACTTCTCATAGTTCTCTGTCGCTATAACCGTCAGTGTATTAATATCACTACCACGCAAACGTTCACCTTGCTGATTTACACAAAGACGTAAGCCTCGCCCAATGGTTTGGCGACGTTCACGTTCACTCCCCATATCGCGCAGGGTGCATATCTGGAAAATATTGGGATTATCCCAACCTTCTTTTAGGGCGGAGTGAGAAAAGATGAACTTAAGCTTCGTATCAAAGCTTAATAGCTTCTCCTTCTCTTTCATAATCAAATTATAAGCACGCTCTGCATTATCACGGTTCGCCTGATTATTTTCGGCAGTTTCTACTGAGCGCCCCTTTTTATCTATCGAGAAATAACCGTTATGTACTTCTGAGGCATCTGTATCCAAGTCAATTTCTTTAAAGAGGCTCTGATAGTCAGGTGAATTAGCCAGTTTTCGGTATTCTTCTTCAAACATAACCGCATACTTACCCTGCACAGAGTTACCCTCTTCATCGTACTGCCTGTAATGCTCAACTGTATCGATAAAGAACAGGCTCAACACTTTGATAGGCAGCTTGTTGATAGCAAAAGCTAACTCTTTATCAAAATGCTCCTTAATGGTACGGCGGATCATTAGTCTCTTAATTTCATCAGGATTCACACCGCCAATTGCATCGCCAGGTTTTAATACTTGATCAAAACCATCACCTTTAACCTCAATCGATTCATTTTTCTTACCGCAAGTGATCGTACCAATTTGCATGTTCTCATAGAGAGAACGCCGAGTGATTTGCTCAAGGTCATCACCATCTTCAACGGTTAAGAATTCACGCTTTATATTCTTACCCCGCTGAACGTCTATCTCAATTTTTGCGGTGATTGAGCCTTTTCTATTATTCGTAGATTCCAAACGGATATAGGGCTTATTATTCCCACTGTCTATTTGAAGGGAAGCAACCTCGATTTGCTTCACCAAACCACGCTCATAAGCATCAACCGCATCAAGCCTGTAGGTCATGTGATGCTTATTAATATGAGTAGCGGAGTAACGAAGCGTGCAAAGTGGGTTCATGGCACTCAAAGCTTCTTTACCTTTACCCGTTAAGCCCCCATCAACACTCTGTGGCTCATCAACAATGATGATCGGATTTGTAGCCTTTACAAGATCAATCGGTCTTTCACCACCCGTATTTTCGTTCTGTTTATATAAGTTGTTTACATCTTTTTTATTAATTGCGCCAACGGTCGTCACCATAATCTGAATATTAGAGCTGGTAGCAAAATTGCGTACCTGACCAAGCTTTGATGAGTTATAAAGAAAATACTCATAGCCTTTAGCTTTTGGATATAAACCTTCGAAATGCTCTTGTGTAATCTGTAAGGTTTTATAAGTCCCTTCTTTAATTGCAACCGATGGCACAACGATCACGAACTTGCTGAACCCATAATCTTTATGCAACTCAAAAATAGTGCGTAAATAAACGTAGGTCTTCCCCGTACCTGTTTCCATTTCAACAGTAAAATCACCACTAGCGAGTTTTTCTGTAGGTCTCAAGCCATTGGTTACTTGAATAGAACGAAGGTTGTCTTCAAGCTCTTCATCAACCAGTAACAGCCTGTTTCCGATACCAAGCTGGCTATCTTCCATTCCCAGTGACATATTTGGGCTGGTATCAGCCTGAAATGTCACGGTAAATTCTGAGCGTGAAATTTCTTGTCCTTTGAATAAGTTAACCACCGACTCAATGGCCGACTTCTGATAACCTAGATCATCTTCAAAATGTAACTTCATCTCTACAACGCCTCCAGCTGGCTCAGCCATGCATCAAAACCAGAGCACTTTTCTCTCAAAACTTCTAAACCTATATCTAGCGCAATATTGGGACCGTGTACTGTCTTTATATAACTGGATTTTTTTAGTAATCGTTTTGATGGTGCTGTATTAACTGAATCATTTATGCGCTCAGGGTTTCCATCAAAATCGTTGAGAATGGCTGTTGCCCAGTCAGATAAACCATTTTCCAGAATATTACTTTCAATGGCATCTGGTGATGAGAAAAGCAAACCTTCAAACTCATACATCTGAACATAAGGGATAATACGATTACGCAAGGGAATTGCCACGCTATCCACTATTTTTTGTTCTAACGATTCCTTATTATCTGCATCACCTTTTCCTCTGAAACCATAAAAGTCATAAAGTGTTGTTACCTTATCGAAGCTTTTAGCTAAATGATTCAAATCTTTCTTTATTCGCGACATTGATACATCACCACCTGAACGACCTAAAAGCATTGGGTTGGCATAAATATCACGACTTGCAAGATATGGAGCCATTACCTTATGAACAAAGCGCTCTTCCGTCGGACCTTCTACTGATATAGCGAGCCTTACCATGCTGGCCGCCCTCCAATCAAGTTCTTAGCCCAGATATCGCCCATACCATATTCTTCTAGCCAATGATCAAGCGCCTCATTTTCAAGCCGTCTAAATTGAGACACACCATCTTCTGTATCCGCCACAATAAATGCTTTTGGTGCAAACAAATTCGCAAACGCCACCGACTGCGTTGAGCAGATTACCTGCGTACTCTTAGCTGTTGCATGAATAATATCAGCAAGTACGTCTAATGCAGCAGGGTGCAGCCCAAGTTCTGGCTCATCAAGAATGATGGTTTCTGGCCTGAAAGAAGGGTGCTGTAAAAAGAGCGTGGCAAGACAGATAAACCGAGCTGTTCCGTCCGATAGCACATTGGCACTAAATGGCGTCTCATGCTTAGCGTGTGTCCAACGCAATAGAATATTCTCATCACCCTCCTCACCCGTCGGCTCAAGATGAAAATCGTGAAAGAAAGGAGCCACCGTCTGAATGGCCGACACAATCTGCCTATATGATTGTCTATACCCCTCATAACTGCTTGTTTTAAGGAAATAAAGAAATGGGGCAATGTTTGCCGCATCTTTTTCAAGAAAATGATAGTTTACAAGCTTATTGGTTTTCTTAAATCGTGCTTGGCTGCTCGAATCATGAAAGTGATACACGCGGCATTCTTCAAGAAATTCCTGCGTATACTTTTCAACATGAGCTCTTTCAGAAATTTGCTCCCTAATAAATCCACTTTCACCCCTTTTCGGTTCCAACGGCCAACGCCTAGAGGACGTATCAATTGTGCAGTACTCTTTGCTGAAGACTAAGGAGTCATCATCCAGGTTAGGTGAAAACTCCGCGTGGTATCCATTCATTCCAACCTTTAGGTCAAACACCATTTGGCTGGTATGTTTAGTCCCAAAGTGAAAAAAACGTTCTGCACCACCCTCAGTCTCCACATAGTTTCTTAATTTACCTTTAGATAGGTGGCTTAGAAAAGTAAACACTGAAATCAGGTTGCTCTTACCTGCGCCATTCGCACCGATCAAGATATTAATATTTTCCATAGGTAAATCAAGCTTGGCGATAGACTTAAAACCCTCGATCTTAATATGCTTCAAGTTTTTTGATTCAATAGTCATACAAACTCCTACAAGCTGCGAACATGGGTTATACCGTTCTGTCCGAGAATGGCAGCCATATTAGTTTTTGAAACATCATCACGGAAGGCACTATCGCGGAAGAAAACGTGAGTTTCTGAGCTCGGGGCTAATTCGGTATACCAGTCGATAATTCCTTGGGCAATATTTTCGACCTGTTCACTGGTAATAGACTTATCAAGGCAAGCAAAGAGCACGCCGTAGCCAATGCTATAGAAATTTTTGCCTGATACTTCACGGCTTTCAATAGGCACGGAAAGGTCTACACCACGCTTTAAAAGGAGTTCATAAAGAACATCTTGCTCTGTTCTTCCTTCGATCAGATGTTCCTCGTGGGAGAGAAGACTTTCTTCTATGTTTGCTCGGTCAGGGTTCCAAACTGTAATATTTGAGTTTGAAAGCTTAAATACTTTAAAACCTAAATCACAACCAGACTCTGGGTGATCTTCTTTTATTTTTATCCCCGCCCTTCCGATACGGCCTTTTGAAATATCAGCTATAGTTTCATAGCCAGCCTTGGCAGCATCTGATTTTTCATCCAGCGGCTCAGGCAATTGAATTGAGATAAACCTTCTATTCCCATTGTCTTCGGCATTTTGTTTCATTACTGCATGTGCTGTAGTGCCTGATCCAGCAAAGAAGTCTAATACGACAAAACTTTTCTTATCAGACGTAATTTTCAACATTGTATCAATTAGCCTTACTGGTTTTGGGCCATCAAAGTACCCTTTACCCTCAAACAGAGCCTTAACTTCTTGTCTTCCTTCTTGGTTGTGACCAACGTCTCTATGTAACCAAATCGTATTTGGCCGCAGCCCAGACTGAACTTCTGACAAAAAGGTTTTTAACCTTGGTATTCCCTCACAGTTTTTTCCAAACCATATTCTGTTATCGCGCACTAACTCTTGAAACTTATTTTCACTAACCCCCCAGAAACGACCATCTGGTGGTATGCAAACCCTGCCGCTTGGGGTTGTTATCTCATATTTAAGTTTTTCGGTTCCAGATTTTGTTGATAGCACTACCGATGTCCATAGCCCTCTTTCATCATTATCTAGATTTCCGTAACCACTAGGAACCTCCTCACCCCTAGGTAATAAATTCAGCACCCAACCTTGATCCGTTGAGGAACTTTTTGCATAGCAAAGGATATGGTCGTGCATTGTGGAGAAGTATTCAGCATCATTTGATCTTGAAAATTTCTTTTGCCATATAATATTTGCGATGAAGTTCTCTGCGCCGAAAATTTCATCACAGACCTCACGAAGGTTTGCTTGCTCGTTGTCATCTATAGAGATAAAAATCACACCATCTTGAGAAAGTAAATTCCTGGCAACTTTAAGGCGAGGATAAATCATATTTATCCAGTTTGTATGTTGCCTACCAGAAGATTCAGTGTTTGAGGAAAATTTCATACCCTCATCATCCAACTGACCTGTATACCTTAAATATGTATCTAAATTTTCTTGGTAGTTATCAGGGTAAACAAATTCCTTACCCGTGTTATATGGTGGATCGATATAAATCATTTTCACCTTGTTGGCATAGCTCTTTTGTAAAAGCTTTAGTACTTCAAGATTATCACCTTCAATAAACAAATTCTTGGTTGTATCCCAGTCAACACTCTCTTCTGGACAAGGTAATAATGTGCCAGTAGACGGCGTTAGTGCGATCTGACGAGCCTTCTTCTTACCGTGCCAATTAAGCCCATATTTCTCTTCACCTTCATCGAGGACTTTGGCATCACCCAACAATTGACGAAGCGTGTCAAAATTTACGCCACCTTCGGCAAAGGCATCTGGGAATATATTTTTCATACGCTCAATATTTTCCGAAACAATATCCGTGCTTTGCCCATCTTCCATTTCTACACTTTTCATTTTGTTATCTGCCATGCCTTAGTTGCTTTTTAATTTGTTTTAAAGATTACCTTTTATTTGAGTAATCTCATCATTAATCATCTTAACTTCTGTATTTAACTCTATCTGCCTACCCATTTGTTTTTCTTTTTTTAGCTTGGCTCTTATAGCAGATTGCCTTTGTTCTAACGTCTCAAGGTCTCGGAGCAGGATAAGCCTACTGTCCACACTTCCCCCTTCACCACCCGAGCCACCAAGTATGTAGTCTCCAGTATGGCTTGCGCACTTAATTGCTATAACACGCTGTGTTAGAGATTTGTAAAACTTGAAGAAATTAGTAAAAGAAAGGTTGTTGATAACCATGCTATCTAAGAATCTCAATGATGCCTCACTCTTATCAGAAAGGTTTATCCAATCTGTTAGTACAGAGTCTTCCACAACCCACTTTTCTTTATCCGCTTGGTTTACTCGTTTATCTGCAAGGCCAATCAACAAATGAAGATGACCTTCAATATTGCAGGTAAAAATCAATAACAATGGATAAGGGATAGAGCGTTGTATAAAACTGGCTATTCGAATGATGTGCTTAGCATTGGAAAGCTCTATGTGCAAAACCGCTACTTCTGGATATTCACGCTCACTGTCTTTGTAAGAAGCGATATTGATCGTGCTTGGTTTGAGAGTATAGAGCCAGCGTATTTTCTCTACATCATTTTTCAGATAATTTTTATCAGTAGCATCCAAAATACCGTTTTCAAGAAATAGTTTTTTGAATAGAGGCTTACTCAACTCACAGGACTTTGGTATTGAAAGATGTTCGAGAAACCCCTCTAAGGTCGTTATAGCCATGAACTAACTACCCTCTTCAATAATAATGAGGTATGAGACCACTGCAAAATCCTCAATGCCTTGACTGCTAGTTGCAGATAGAACTGTACCACCCTTAGAAAACAAGCTTTCTACGCCCTTTTCTTCACTCTTACCGGCAATACTATCAACAGCTACCGCCAATAAGTGCTGATAATGTTCCATATTGCGACCCTGCTTTGTGACCCTGTTAACTTGGTCAATAGCAGGCTTATCAATTCCTTTTGTGTTTAACGACGTCTGCTTCATTAGATCGAGTACTTTCTTACTTTGAGTGAAATTAAGCTCAATAACAGCATCACCAGACACATAAACAAGGAAATACGGTGCAAGTGGATAATTAGCATCCACCTGTACCGCTTGATGGCCTTTCTGAATGTTTTTTAGACAGAATATAACGCCACTGTGAATGCCTTCTTCTTGTAGCTCTGCATCTAGCCTTACTGCCGAATAAACGCCCAACGGGGCTTGTTCTAACGCTCCGAGGTTTTGCTTCATGTATTCCGATAAATCCATTCGGAAGTCATTGAGGGTTAAATCTGTAATTGAAACTCCACCCGCCATGTCTTCCAGATCTACAACAACATCTTTAAGTTGCTGAAGCTGCTTGCGTCGGTATTCCAGGTCGTTCATTTCCGTAGCGGTTTCATCTATTACATTTTCTTCACCTGTAGCGGATATATCCAGCAGCACCATGCGCCCTGAAACTCTAGCTTCTAAATTTATGTATTCATCCAGTTCCATATTCGGCCAAAAATTAATGAGCTGAATCTGCGTGTTTATTGAGCCTAAGCGGTCTATTCGCCCAAAACGTTGGATAATACGCACGGGGTTCCAGTGAATATCGTAGTTAATAAGCGTGTCGCAGTCCTGTAGGTTTTGGCCTTCACTAATACAATCAGTAGCAATCAATAAATCAATTTCTCCAGTAGCATCTGGTGCAACCTTATCGCGCTCTTTAGATCTAGGAGAAAATGCGGTCAATAGGTTATTCAGATCTGACCCGACTCCTTTAAGCGTGGTTTTGTTCGTGCCTGAGCCCGTAATTAACCCGCTATGAATCCCTAACTCTTTTTGCGCCCAATCAACCAAGTTGAGGTAAAGGTATTGAGCGGTATCCGCAAAGGCGGTGAAGACAATAAGCTTTTTATTATTTGCGTTAAGAGGTGATGCGATTTTTTTTCGAATTTCCTGCTTAAGCTTCTCCAGTTTTGCATCGCGCTGCACTGTTACCTTTTGCGCATCAGCAACGATGCTTTCTAGCAATACTCGATCCGCCTCCAGCTCTTGGCGGAAACGAATTAAATCCATATCTTGAATGAGTACTTTCGTCTTTTTATTCCCTAGTAAGTAGGGCTCGAATTCAGGTGCATTGAGTTCCACATCTTCAATTTCTTCAATGCTTAACTCAAATACTTCATCACCTTCATGAGCATCTATTTTATCAAGGAGATTTGTTACTTGGTTAGCAAGCTTGCTGGCTGTCAATGTAAACGAATGAATAGAACTTTCCATACGCTTTAATAGATTGACTCGCATAAGGTGAATTAGGCTTTCTTCTCGATCAACCTGTCTAAAGACACTTTTACCGCCACCTACAGCTCTATCGTAGCGTCTTGCATATTCCCCTTTTAAGTTGTTTCGCACAAACTTAAGTGGCGAATAACCTGCCAGTGATAAGCGCCTGATAGTTTTATTAACTTCCTTTAAGGCTGGGAACTCATTAGAAAGATCAATATCAGCATAGATGTTCTTTGGTGGAAGGCGAGTTGGAAATTTCCCTATATCTGCTGTGCCGTAGTACTTTTCTATATGCTTTCTTGAACGTGCAATCGTTACAACATCTAATAGTTTGAAATAATCAAAGCTCATACTGTCTAGCAACGTAGCCGTCGTGCGATTCTCAACAGGCTCTTTCGTCCATTGATTAAATTGCTTTTGCGCTAGCCTCAGTGTGCTATCAATATTCTTGATGCCAACATCAGTGAAAGCATCATCTTTACCTTCCGTGATGAATGCAACCTGGTTTTTAAGATCATTCATACGGTTGTTAACTGGCGTTGCAGAAAGCATTAACACCTTTGTTTTAACGCCCGAGCGAATAATGTCATTTAACAACCGCTCATACCGTGTCACCCCTTCCGCTTTGTTTGGATTATTACGGAAGTTATGCGATTCATCGATAACGATAAGGTCGTAATTACCCCAGTTCAATGTTTCCAGGTTAATTTCACCTGATAAGCCTTTAAGGCGACTTAGGTCTGTGTGATTAAGAACGTCATAGTTAAAGCGGTCATTAGCAAGCAGGTTACGCTTGTCATTTATTGTGTATACCGTCCAGTTGTCTCTTAACTTTTTGGGACAGAGAACAAGTACACGATCATTGCGCAGTTCATAGTATTTAATAACAGCTAATGCCTCGAAGGTTTTACCAAGCCCCACGCTATCCGCAATAATGCAGCCATTATGTTTTTCAAGCTTATCTATTGCGCCTAATGCACCGTCTTTCTGGAATTTGTATAATTTATTCCAGACGATTGTGTCTTTAAATCCCGTCTTACTTTTGATGATACTGTCTTCATCAATATCTTCCAGAAAGTCTTTGAATATATTGTAGAGTGTTAAAAAGTAGATGAAGTCTGCAGGTTGATCTGACGCAATAAAATCAAGTTTATCAATCAACTCCGCTTTTATATCTCTAGCGCCCGTTTCATCAGCCCATATTCCATCAAACCACGTTAATAGTTGTTTTGTAGTCTCTGTATCGGAGATACCGGTATTCATTTGAAGGTCACCAGAACGCACATCACCAAGCCCGATAGGCGTGATTGTTGCGCCGCCATGTACAGCAAAGCTACTATTATTCGACTGAAGGTGAATCAGGTTCTGAGCAGCTTGAGGTGTAATGCTGGCTCTAACATCCACCTTCTCACGCAACCACTTTGCACAGTCTGCCGCAATTTTCTTCTGATTAAGCTTGTTCGTCAACCGAACTTCTAACTCACTACCTATATAGGTTTGAAGGTTTTGATCTCGCCAGTCAGTTAGAAACAACCTGGCTTCATTAAGTTGAGTGAGTTCTTTTTTTAATATTTCAAACCCGTAAAGAGTAAATAAGCTAGAAAGCACTGATAGCTTTGACTTATCGAAAGAATACTTCTTTAATTCATCACCGACATAGCCACTATTTTTATTATCCAATAACACGCGTACCGTTCCTTTTTTATTTGATTTAAATCCTTTTTTACAATCTAAAACTCTACAGCCCACCTAAAACCAATAGAGTTAATCTAGGTCACTAAACATCAACTGCATTTGAAAATGCAAACACTTATCTTACACCACACAACTTCTCTAAAATATCAGCATTACTCTTTCTAGTTTCAAAGGGCATCGCCCTTACACCATTTGATCTTAAAAACTCGGTACGATGTCGTCCATTGCCGAATGTAACACCATGTCTCGTTCCTCGGTAATTCATACCTAACATATCAAGAAAACGATCACCTTTTTGCTGTAATGGGAAAACTGAAACCCTAGGTAAATTAACAATCCCATATATGCTTCTATTCGGGTCTAAAGCATCTACAAAAACCTCATATTTACTTTCTTCCCAACCATCGGGGTAATAGGGCCAACGCTGCCCACCTTGCTCCGCCAGGTTGCGAACTTTATCAATATCTAACAGAACAACAACATAAGGATCCTCTTCATCCCAATGTTCGCGCTCTGAAATCATCGTCACACTTCCATAATCCAGATCAGAGTTGAGTAATGGGATTTTGTATGTTGTGTTATTGTTATTGTTATTGTTATTGTTATTGTTATTGTTATTGTTATTGCTTAGTATATTCATAGACATATTTCCTCAATTAATTCATTTTCAATTGCATTTTGTTTTTCACCAGAATGCTCCATAATTTGTTGCTCAAGACTCGTTCTATTATCAGTGACAATTACCGTTTCATGCTTTGCCCGGCTAATTGACACATAAAAAGATTTTTGGGATGCTAAATTTCGCCTGAAACTCTCTGCGTGATAAAACACCCTATCTGCCGTCATCCCCTGACTAGCATGTGCGGTTGTTACGTAGTCATAACTCCAGTGTTGTTGTGCAAACTGATCTAGATTCAATGTTCGACTCATACCATTTTTAAAATTAACGTCCACTGTCTGAGTATCAGAATCAACATTAACCACACTACCCTTCACCCCATTCGTTAAACCAAGAGCTTTATCGTTATGAGTCCATATAATCAAGTCGCCTACGCATAGCTCATCCTCTTGCTGGCTAAACACCTGGCAGGCTTGACCCCACGTACCATCTGGGTTCCAGATTATTTGGTCATCGTTTTCATTTTGTAATATTAAGACATTCTTTTTAATGTCTATATCAACCACATTCCAGTATGTATTCTTAGCCACTGCTTGGCGTTTGTATTCTTTCCCAAATTTAATCACGTTGCCTTTTTTATAATTCAACGCATCTTTTTTAGTCGATTTTGTATGATCAACCCGCTCCAACCTTACGGTCTCTATCGCTGATGTTTTTAATTCTTCTAATGCCTTTAACTTTGAACGCAACAACAATGACAGTTGCTGCCGCCCTTCACGACTGGGGTCAATAATTAACGCTTTATTTCTTTCCTCTTTGGGCAGTTTAATAAAGCTTTCGATGATTGCTTCATATCTACAGCTCACGTCACCAGAGGCTTCAATAACATTACCGCCAATACCATCTAGTAGTGCCAGAGCTTTTCTTACTTCCCCATCAAGAGCGGCATATACTGCACCTAATGCGTTATGGTTTTGCTGCCTAACAATTTCATCCAATTCAAAAGTTTTCAACTCATTATCTTGAAGTTGCCGATATGCTGCCCCAGCTTCTACTGAGCCCAACTGCTTAACATCTCCAACCAAAACCACTTTTGCTTTCCTATCTTCTGCTAACTGAAGCAATGTATTCATGTCTTTTGTTGATAGCAAAGATGCTTCATCAACCAACCATAACTGCTTTCTCTTAGCCTTCGAGTTCGACTCAAAAGAAGATTTAATCAAATGGCTTGCAACTGTCACCGTTGACTGTAATCGCGCCCCATCTTTTAACGACTGGCAAGCGGATGCTGAAGGGGCCATCCCCACCACTTCATAACCTTTACCAAGAAATGATGCTGATAGCTCTCTTAGAACCGTGCTGGTTTTAGCTGTTCCTGCATACCCTTGTATTCCAACAATTGCATCGTTTGATGCTAAAAGCCCTCTCATGGCTGCTTGCTGGCCAATATTCCAAGCACTAAATCCTTCCTTAATACTTCTTATATTTACAGCATTAATAGTTGCCTCAACCTGCCCTTGCGTGAATTCTGACTTAGCCGCACCTTTACTCCTTACAAGACAATCAAGCAGCTCAACTTCCAACGCTTCTATTTCTGGTGTTGTATATGCGTCCACTTCACTCCAAGTTTTAAACTGACTTGAATACTCTCGGGTTTGTCTCGTCAGTAACTGTTTGCTTTTCTCAAGATTGGCAACATGCATCTTTACCAGTTCACTGGGAATACCATAGCCGACAGCAATACTGTTGATTTTAGATTCCAATGTTGTCACTGAGAAAACAGCATCTCGTTCAGACAGGTCTAGAATCACCCGCTCTGAGATTTTCTTTAGCTGATTAAAGCCATCGTCACTTAACCGATCATTAAAACTCATCGTTCGAGACTTGATTAACGCTTGTTGAACAAGCTCTTCACTTTTAAACCCATGCTCTTGTTCAATATCATTCCATTTCTTTAAAATGATGCCTCTATCAACATGACTCTTCTTATCCCTGAATCTTCGCGCTATTTTTTCTTTAACACTCGCTGGCGCTGATTCTCTTGTATAACCCTGCTTTTCAAGCTCACGATCGATAGCATCTCTTCGTTGACTAAAGGCATTAATCAGTTCTTCAGGAACGCCTTTTATTTCAAAACTCGCATCTTGCTTTCGTTCAAGCTCATAGCCGAGCAACTTCAAACTTGAAGCTAACTGTTGACGGTAATGCAACCCTATCGCCTTTTGCTGACAATAAAGGTGTCTCGACTCGATACTGCGCCACTGCCCTTTTGATACCTCAGTTGCATTCAAAACAACAACATGCGAATGGAGTTGCGGCGATAACGTCCTAGACGTCTCATGCTGAAATACCGCGCAAAGCAAATTACCAGTATGAACATGATCAAATACATCCCTACCGGACGCATCGGTTCCATGCTTTCTAAAGTAGGCCGCTGTATCTTCCATCTTTTTAATCGCAGCATTAATGGCGTTATTGTGCGCATCAATGATTCGGTTATCACCACCGACCAGAGCTAATACACTCACTGATTTTGGAGGCGAGATAACACAATCGACAGCTGGTTTTCTAACTTGCTTTCCAGCTCGTGTGGTGCCTAACTGCTCACCGCCAATCTCACCATTGAGATACTTAACAAACAGCTCTCTTTCGACAGAAGCCCCATTAATTCCTAATGACTTCGCAGCCTTTCCAGCCCAAGTTGAAGGGCATTGCTCATCACGAGTATAGTAATCCGCATGATCACTTTGCTCATAATAAGTTGCCGCATGCTCTGTAGACTTAATCGGTGCTAATGTCATCATCATTTAACCCTCAAAACGATTGTATCTTTTTTTCATTTTCTCAACCCTATACTTAATATCGTCAGCCGAAAGCTCAGAGCCCGATTTTTCAGCAGCCTCAGTAGCCATTAATCTAGATACTATTGACGCATGTAACGTTGCTTTGATCATTCTGTCTATCTCTCCTAATTGAACGCTCAAGCTATCATCATCTTTAGATAGCCCACGGTCGATTAGCAACCTAGCTGCTGCACTATCGCTAAGCCCGCGCTCTTCAGAAAAGAGCTTTATTTGATTATGCATCTGCTTATCACAGTGAAGCTGAACTCTATACGGATGCGCTTTACTCATAGCTCACACTCACTTTTGAGTCACTCACAAAGCCTTGTTTAGCAAAGGTGACTCGTAAGTGACTCACCATCAAAATATTAGTTTGAGTCACTTTAACAACCTGCTCCTCCAGCTTTCCACACACCGAAGTAAGTGTGCGTGAGGTGTCCTTTATACCTGTAGCGTCAGCTTCTGGAATAACCATTACATTAGGGGCCCCATAGCGCATGCTTTGGGGATTGAGTTGAACGCGGCTATTACCTGCCACAACCGTACTTATTGAAGTATCTTTAATCAACATAACAACCTCCTACACATCATCAATTGAGAGAGGTGAAGAACCGTCACCTCTGGGTTTTTCACTCGACTGATAATCTGTGAGTTTTATGTGTAGAGTGTTTCGTTTTTGAAACTTGATAAAAGGAACTCTTAACCTCGACCAACCTACACCACTGATTTTAATAAACCCGTTTAAATCATTGAGCTCAGAAATTTCAGAAGGTAAAACAGCCCTTTTGGTCTCTCTTACCTTCTGAATATTAACGCCATTACCTTTACCCTGTGAGCTCACTTGCTCTCGCTCAACCTCAGTATCACCTATACATTTACTAAGATACTCAGCAGTATCAGGGTCAGGTGACCGCAGAATCACAGTGTGCCCCACACTTCCTAAAATCGAATGTGTTTCATCTCGCCCATAGCTTTGATGAAGCTGTGACAGGTTTTGTACCGCAAAAACAAAACTCATCCCGTATTTTCGTCCTCGAGAAACCGCTTGGCTTAACCCATCTATAACGCCATTTGAAGCTAGTTCATCAAGTACAAAACAAAGCCTCCTTTCAGGATCAGGGGCCAAAGATAATGTCTCTTGTATCAATATATTCATCCATACAGCTCTCAATGAAGCGCTAGCTATAGCTGAAGAATCGTCATAGATTAACCAAAGGTTACCGCAACCAACATCATTCTTAACCCATGACTTCAAACTAAAAGAGTTCCGGCCCGCATCAGGAGAAAACATACTTAAAGGTTTTAAGTGCTGACTAATAATGCCCATAATGTCATCAACTTTCTTTTCATTCTTACCCTCAAGTATTCGTTGAACTGCTGTGCCTTTAACTAATTTTTGTAATGTTTGTATATCGGCATCACAAGCAAAATAAAGTAAATCTTTATTCGTTGTTTTAGATAACTCAAAACACCTCTCAAGAATTACGATTAACACATCTCGTGCATAACCATTCCACGCCTCCGTATCACCAGACCCTTTCGGAATAAAAGAGTTAGCAATAATATTGCAGTCTGACTTTTTATGAATATCCGCAAAAGGAGAGTATTCAACTCCTTCTTCATGAGTCGCTGAAAGCACCGTGTCATCAGGGTTACCCAAAGAGCCGTAAATATCACCACCAACATCTAGACAAACAAACTTATCTGAACGCTTGATAAGGTCACTAATTATTCTAAGAATTATTTGTGTTTTCCCGCTACCCGGTTCGCCATAAATTGCCAACGACCGAGTTTCTAACTGAAGCGGCATAAAGAATTGCCCAACTTTAATTGAATGCTTTGCTTTCGTTAATTTATTAAGCTTTTGCCGATATTCAGCTTCAGTAACGAGGCACGTCCCCCTTAGCACAACAGCACTTATACCCAATATCATCATCGTAACGAGCATTGCTAGTGCTGCGAATAGCCCTAAAACAGTAGAAAGCCATAGTGCAACACTGTCAAAATCTGTGAATAGCCGCGGCTCAAGGCTGGCAAACCAATTAATAGCTAGATAGTAATTATCATTACTTTGATAAAGTTCAGACAATGCTACAGCCAATTTAAGCCGGCAATAAACAACGACTACTACAAAAATGAATACTGATATACCACCTTCCAACTTACTACGTTTTATACTAAAAAAAAGCACCCACGCATAAACTAGCAAGGTGATAAGTTGCACTATATCTATATAAGTCACACCGTCTAACATCTCAGCACTTCCTTACACTTAACAAAGCTATGAACACATTAAAATTGCTTAGCCTTTTCAATATTAAAACCGTCATATCTGTATAAACCTCTTTTTCAAAATTCAAGCTAAGTAACCAAAAACAAATCCATTGATTTAATAACTTATTCATGTTAGCTATTTTAACATTTGAAATAGATACTGTGAAGTTACAACAAGAACCAACGATTTTTAAGCCTAATAGGCCTTAAAGCACGCTCACCCGTTCATGGCCTAAGTTACGTTAAATCACCGATTCGACAGCTTAATGAATCGCCTAACGAGAACCCAGCTCTCAAAGAGGCGCACGGAGGAGCCATAAAACAATTAACTGAGGTCAAACTCTTCTCCGCCGATAGTTTCAGCTAGACGCACTATTCACATGCGAATTTACTGCTAAAACCGAAACAGGTAAAAAAAAACCAGTGGTTGATACGGCACGGTCGCGCCTACTCCAAATATTTTGAGAGCAACCACCGTTAGACCCAGTCCAAAGAACAGCCTACAACATGCAGCAGCACTCGAATTACCATGAGTTTTTTATTCTGATTTTCCTACGCTTCACAGTATTTATTTCAAATGTTAAAATGACTAACATGAATACAATATCAATACAACACATTGCCGCGCTTTTCTTCTCACCAGTAAGGTTGATCTAAATACTGCACCGCAATGGAAACATTAACACTTAAAGAAGCGGCATCATTTCTAAAAATGCACCCTCAAACCTTAAGGACACGTGCCATCACAGGCCTGTTACCTGGGGCTAAAATTGGCAAGTCATGGGTGTTTATTAAAGAAGACCTTGCACACGTTATACGCTCACGCTACATTAGCTCTGGGCGGGCGCCTTCAAGCAAAGGAGACAATTTATGCTTTACAGACGACCCAATAGTAAACAATGGTGGTGCCGATTCACCGCACCAAACGGAAAAGAGGTACGAAGAACTACTAAAACCAGCAACAAAAAAGAAGCATTAGAATTCGAAGCACTGCTTAAAGCCTCTCTATGGCGAACTCAACACTTAGGTGATAAACCTAGGATGACATGGAAACAAGCTGTTGTTAAATGGCTTGGTGAAACGAAAGTGTTACCAACAATGCAAAACTGAGCCACCCCAACGGTTGAAAAGTGAGCCACATGACTCACACTGATGCTTTCCATAATGAGGAGCATCATGATTTCAACAGAGGAACTCATGACCATTAAAATCTT
>Ga0209081_1000283_pt1 | contig 30610 bp, 16 predicted proteins | sample GOMGulsemesocosm_4_FD_184636 | JGI IMG/M metagenome (GOLD analysis project Ga0209081, IMG submission 184636) | Methane-oxidizing microbial communities from mesocosms in the Gulf of Mexico - GOM15B Gulf of Mexico (SPAdes) (version 2) | ecosystem: Environmental > Aquatic > Marine > Cold seeps... | reverse complement strand
GTTTCGAATGTGGCTAATGTTGGTACATGCTGACTTTTGTGTTTTTCGGAACTTTGATAAAGTCCTTATATTCCAATTGCTTGGCTTCGACTTGGAACTCAGGCTGGGGGTGTTGCGGGATGACGTCAGGCCTTAGATAGGCGACGACCTCTCGGCCATTACATAGTTCTCTTATGCAGAACGCACGAAAAGGGCTACCCGCAAGGGTAGCCCTTTTTTTGTGTCTATAGGTTTCGCTGGGGGTTGATCGAATCCTTGCTTTCGCAACACACTCATTAATCAAAGACGCTCAGTTCAGCCGCTATATGCAGTTTATTCATTGGCGAGTGAGTAACCCGGCTAAGAGCTCCATTCGGGCTGCTCCCGAATATTCCGCAGATGTGGAATACCTTCCCTATAAATAGCTCTGTAGTGATATCTTCAGCGCTTTGCTATGAATTATTACTGTTTTTTTGTACAGTGTTGTTGCGGGAGGCTGTAGCTCACATTATGTATCAAATGTAAGACCTACCCCCTCGACTGATTGCCGCCGCTAGCCTTTTATTCGACCACCTCCGATCACATTAGAACCGAGCTGTTATGAGCATAGAATCCATCACCATCAAAGGCGCCCGCCAGAATAACCTCAAAAATCTGGATCTCGAGCTGCCCCTCAATGAGCTCATTGTGGTAACGGGGGTCAGTGGCTCGGGTAAGTCGACCCTGGCTTTTGATACCGTGTACGCAGAAGGGCAGCGCCGCTATGTGGAGACTTTTTCTGCCTATGCGCGTCAGTTTCTTGATCGAATGGATAAGCCAGCCGTGGACAGCATCGAGGGCATACCACCAGCCATCGCCATAGATCAGGCCAACCCGGTGCGCACCTCGCGCTCCACCGTGGGCACCATGACGGAGCTGAACGATTACCTGAAGCTGCTGTTCTCGCGTATGTCCCAGCTCTATTGCCATGACTGTGGTCGCGAGGTCAGCTGTGACAGCGCGCAGGGTATCGTCGATGCGCTCTATCAGAAAGTGGCGTCTGGGGAGTTCGAGGCAGAGCAACGTTTGATGCTGTGTTTACCGGTTGCGGTGCCGTCTAACTTCAGCGACGCGGAAGTGTTGCAGCTGCTCAATCAGCAGGGTTATACGCGTATTCACCTGAAGGCCAAAGATCAGGTGGAGGTGGTGCAGGATCGTTTAAAACTCACCGAGGAAAACCGCGACCGTTTAACCGAGGCGGTAGAGGTCGCACTAAAGCACAGCAATGGTCGTGTGAAGGTCTACCCGCTGGTCGTTGACCCTAAAACTGGGGAGCGAGAAGCCGCCACAGCGCTGCGTTTTTCAGCCCATCACCACTGCCCGGATTGTGATCTGGATTTCAGTGAACCCTCGGCTGGCCTCTTCTCATTCAATTCACCGATTGGCGCCTGCGAACCCTGCAAAGGTTTTGGGCGGATTATCGGCGTGGACTTTGGGCTGGTGATTCCCGATGAGCGCAAGTCGCTCAAAGACGGTGCCATAAAACCCTTTCAAACCGCCAGTAATTTGCAGATTCAAGATGAGCTGATTCGCCAGGCCAAAAAGCGCAAGGTGTCCATCACTACTCCCTGGCAGGATCTGAGTGAGGAACACCAGCGATGGGTGTTGGAAGGCACCGGCAGCTGGGATGAGGGGCACTGGTTTGGTGTGCGGGGTTTCTTTAAATGGTTGGAGAGTAAATCCTACAAGATGCACATTCGGGTGCTGCTCTCGAAGTACCGCGCTTACACCCCCTGCCAAAGCTGTGAGGGTGCGCGTTTAAAACCCGCAGCCCTCTGGTGGCGTTTGGGCAATAAGGCCAATGCCGAAACCGGCCTGCGCGGCAGACTGCGTTTTGTGCCCAAGAGCAGTGCTTTAAGCCCTGCGCGCATCAAAAAACTGCCGGGCTTGAACATTTATGATGTGATGCAGTTGCCGCTGGATCAGTGCGCCGAATACTTTGATCAACTGGTGCTGCCGGCGAACCTTGATGAAGCCGGTGAGTTGGTGCTCACTGAGATTCGCTCGCGCCTAAACTACCTGCTGGAGGTGGGTCTTGGTTATCTCACCCTCGACCGCCAATCGCGTACTCTCAGTGGCGGTGAGGTACAGCGCATTAACCTGACCACCGCGCTGGGCACTTCCTTGGTCAATACCCTGTTTGTATTGGATGAGCCGAGCATCGGCCTGCACCCCCGTGACATGTTTCGCATGGTTAAGGTGTTGCACCGTTTGCGCGACGCCGGCAATACTTTACTGGTGGTGGAGCACGACCCCCAGGTGATGTTGGCCGCAGACCGAATTTTGGACATAGGGCCGGGCCCGGGCAAGCTTGGCGGTGAGATTAATTTCTTTGGTACACCAGCCCAGCTGATGAAGAAAAAGGATTCTTTAACGGCGCAATACCTAACGGGTAAGAAAACCGTTTCGGGTTCAAAAGCAGAGCCGACAACACAGGGCGATACTTACCTAAAGGTGGCGGAGGCGAGCGGTGTTTATGATGCAGCGCTTGGCGCTGAGCCACTTGTTAACCCGCAACCCGTGTTTAATCCTAAACGGGGTATCAAGATTGACGGTGCCCGCGAGCACAATCTACAGGGGGTGTCCGTTACCGTGCCGCTCAATGGATTGGTGTGTCTGACAGGTGTCAGTGGTTCGGGTAAATCCACCTTGATGCGCGATGTGCTCTACGGCGGTCTGTGCAAACACAAGGGTAAAACCATAGAGTTTGTCGGTGCACATCAGTCGATCGAGGGCCATGAGTTGGTTGAAGACGTGGTGCTGGTGGATCAAAGCCCTATAGGTAAAACCACCCGCTCGATTCCGGCTACCTACGTTGGCGCCTTTGATACTATTCGTAAATTGTTTGTTGCCCACCCGCAAGCGAAAGAGCGGGGTTACAGCGCGGGAACCTTCAGTTTTAACTCGGGTAACGGCCGCTGCCCGACATGCTCTGGCAACGGTTTTGAGCACGTAGAGATGCAGTTCCTGAGCGACGTTTATTTGCGCTGCGCCGATTGTGATGGCTCACGTTATCGCCATGAAATTTTGGAAATAAAAATACAGAACCCGGATCAACTACCCAAATCCATCGCCGATGTACTGGCGCTGACGGTGGCTGAGGCCATCGACTATTTTGCCGATCAAGCGGACGTACTGCGCAGCTTACAACCGCTGGCGGATGTGGGGTTGAGTTACGTCGAACTGGGGCAGGCGGTGCCGACCCTCAGTGGCGGCGAAGCCCAGCGTTTAAAGTTAGCCGGACATCTGGCCGCGACGGCGGAGAAAGCCGCCAAGGCCGAGAGGGCTAAAAAAGCCAAAGCGAAAAAAGCAGCGAAGGAATTGAAGGCGAGCGCTTCAAATGTGTTGCCCTTTGCCGCTGAGCAGGCCGAACCCGGCATTCTTTTTCTCTTTGATGAACCGACCACCGGCCTGCACTTTGATGATATCGCCACCCTGATGAAAGCCTTTCAGCAGCTGATTGCCGCCGGGCACTCGCTGTTGGTCATCGAGCATAATCTAGATGTGATAGAGGGCGCCGACTGGCTGATCGATATCGGCCCAGAGGGCGGTAATGGCGGAGGGCATTTAGTTGCCGAAGGCACCCCAGAACAGGTGATGGCGGAGGGCTTAAAAGATCCAAGCCGTAACACCCACACCGCCCAGGCCCTGCGAGATTACCGCGCCGCGCTGGGTGATTTATCCAAGGGTAAACCGCCGGTATTAACGCCGTCTAAGAAACCCCTCTCTAAAAAGTCAAAAGGGGGCGTCAAGGATCGGGTGATTCAGATTCACAACGCCCGTGAGCACAACCTAAAGAATATCGACATCACCATCCCTCGGGATAAATTCACCGTCATTTCAGGCGTCAGCGGCAGCGGTAAAAGCACCGTGGCTTTTGATATCGTTTTTGGCGAGGGTCAGCGCCGCTACCTGGAATCGTTGAATGCCTACGCCCGCCAGTTTGTGCAACCCGCCTCTCGGCCAGATGTGGACGCCATTCACGGTATTCCGCCGACCGTGGCGATAGAGCAGCGCACCAGCCGCGGTGGTCGCAAGAGCACCGTGGCCACCATGACAGAGATCTACCACTACCTGCGTTTGCTCTACGTGAAACTCGGTACCCAGCACTGCCCGGATTGTGGCGATGCAATTGAGCCGCAAACGGTTGAGGCGATACACGCGCGGTTGTTAAAAGAATACCCCGGTCGCAAGGTGCGTTTGTTGGCCCCTATGGTAGTGGCCCGTAAAGGTATTTATAACGAGCTGGCCAAATGGGCGGACGGCAAAGGTTACCCCGAGCTGCGGGTGGATGGGCAATACCTGCCGACCAACCCTTGGCCTGAGCTGGACCGCTATAAAGAACACAGTATTGAATTACCGGTGAGTGAGCTAAAGATCACCGCTAAAGGCGAAGCGATGTTGCTTGCCCAGCTAAAACAGGCTTTGGAGATAGGCAACGGGGTGGTGATCGTCGCCGATGTCAGCGGTTTAGGCGGCAATGTTAATGTCAAAACCAAAGCGACAGGGAAAATCAAACCCAAGGCCGATGCGCTCTTCTCCACCGACCGCGCCTGTCCGTCTTGCGGTTGTGGTTTCGATGAGCTGGATCCGCGCCTGTTTTCCTACAACTCCAAACACGGCTGGTGTCACAGCTGTTTTGGCACCGGACAAGAAATCCAAGGTTTTGATGAGGAGCAGACAGGCGAAGAAGACAACTGGCTGCAAAGTAATAACAGCGAGGATGAAAGGCCAGCGGATAAAACCTGTGGCCACTGTTGTGGACAGCGTTTAAACGACACCGCACTGGCGGTTACCTTCCGCGAAAAATCCATTGCCGATCTGGCCGGATTGTCGGTCGACAAGGCCGCGCACTGGGCCAGCGGACTGAGCTTTAATAAAAAAGAGGAGGCCATCGCCCGCGACCTGATGGTTGAGTTACAGGGCCGTTTACAGTTTTTGCAAAAAGTGGGTTTGAATTACCTAACACTGGATCGCGCCGCTCCCACCTTAAGTGGCGGTGAAGCGCAGCGCATACGTTTGGCCTCGCAGCTGGGCTCTAACCTGCAAGGTGTCTGTTACATCCTCGACGAACCCACCATTGGGTTGCACACTCGCGACAATCGCCTGTTGATTGAAACCCTGCGTGAGCTGCAAACCAAAGGCAACACCGTGCTGGTGGTGGAACACGATGAAGACACCATTCGCGAAGCCGATCACCTGATTGATATGGGCCCCGGTGCGGGCATCAACGGCGGCGAGATGGTGGCCCAGGGCACACTGGCCCAGGTGATGAAAAACAAACGCTCGCTGACCGGCCAGTTTATTGCCAATCCTTTGCGTCACCCGATGGCGGATTTACGTCACTTTGAGCTGCGCAAGGAGTTTGAACCCGAAACGCTTACCATCATCGGCGCCCATGAGAACAACCTCAACAAACTCGATGCCAGCATTCCCCTGCGCCAGCTGGTGGGCATCAGTGGTGTCAGCGGCAGCGGCAAGAGCACCCTGATTCGCACCATCTTGCACCGCAACCTTAAATCCGTCATCAGCACGACGCCGGGTAAAAAGAAGGAAAACAAAAAACTCAGCAAGAAACACAAATGGCGTGGCTGCGAAGATATTCAGGGCTGGCAGTCGATTGACCGTATTCTTGAAGTGGATCAAACCCCCATTGGAAAAACCACTCGCTCTTGTCCAGCGACCTACCTGGGTGTGTGGGACACCATCCGCAAATTGTTTGCCGATACCGTCGACGCGCGCCTGCGTGGTTACACCCCCGCGCGTTTCTCCTTTAACACCGGTGACGGTCGCTGCGCCGGTTGTGGTGGTCACGGCATGCGCAAAGTAGAGATGAACTTCCTGCCCGATGTGCGGGTTGGTTGTGAAGAGTGCCACGGCTGGCGCTTTAACAGCGAAACCCTCAGCGTGCGTTACAAAGACAAACACATAGGTGATGTGCTGGCGATGAACATGGATGAGGCCGCCGAGTTCTTTGATGCCATTCCCTCTGTTGGCCATGCCTTTCAGCTGATGCAGGATGTCGGCCTGGGCTACCTGACCCTGGGGCAACAAAGCCCGACCCTGAGCGGCGGTGAAGCTCAGCGGATCAAACTGGTAACCGAACTCGCCAAAGCCAAGCCGGGCGCGCGTACCAAACAACACGCGCTCTACGTACTAGATGAACCAACGGTTGGGTTGCACATGGCCGATGTTGAAAAACTGTTACGAGTGTTGCACCGCTTAGTGGATAACGGCAACTCGGTGCTGGTGATTGAGCACAACCTTGATGTGATCGCCGAAGCCGATTGGGTGATCGACATAGGCCCAGAAGGCGGCAGCGGCGGCGGTAAAATTGTCGCTCAGGGCAAACCAGAAACCATCTGTAAACGCAAGAAATCACACACAGGTTTGTACCTTAAGGAGTTGCTGGGGGCTTAAATAATTAATAGAACCTTAAGAGGTTACTGGAGTCTCAATCCTCGAAGTGACGTTGTACTGTCGATAGACAATTAGTTGTTCTTGCCTTTTAATGAGGTGCCTTGCATTAGAGCGCTTGGGTTGTTCTCGAGAAGAGCCGGTAATTATCCGACAGGGTATGATTAACCACAACGAATGAATTAATAAGTCGTGCCCCAAAAAATCACCTAGGAATACTATGTATGCTGGACCTCATTAGGGAAACCGTAACGACACTGCTAGGAGAAACGGCGACCTACCCAGAAAGTGTTCAAATCTGGATGAGGTTAATGGGATTCTCCTTTCTCGGCAGTATTTTATTTGTCTACTCAAAAATAGGTGCTCGTTGGTTTTTCGCCGCCGTTCTGGTGAATATTGTTGGGCTGGTGATCGGTAAAATCATATTCCCCGATGAGAGTCGAGCGGTTTTAGGGTCGTACGTTCATGTAATATTCTGGCCGGCCATGCTGTGGGCGGCTTGGCGTCCTGTTGAGTCAATTTTGTTGTCATGGGCTACGGGTCGTCTTTTTGAACGACTGTATGTTGTCTGGCTCTTATGGGCGAGTTTACTGATGTTGATTTCGTTGTTCTTCGATTTTCGAGCTCTGATTTTTATGTGGTTTTGACGCAGGTTTGAATGATTTGGTTTTTAAAATTAGCAGGTCATTAGCGCAAACCGCGAGTGCGGTATTAGTGCCTTGTTGTGGCGGTTATTCAGACGCTTGATTAACCGCCCTAACTAACGGTAGGTTTTGACTATTGATCAGCGATATTCGTTGTTGTCTGGGTCAATTGTCTTCAGGTCATCTTGAACTTTTCCACTCAAACCCAGCCCCAAGTAAACTAACCAAATCATGACGCCGACGTGTAATACGTCATTTTCACTGAACCAGATTCCCCGCGCCCAGAGTTGCTGGGTGTAACCTGCGGACATATAGATCGAGTAGGATATTGAGGTGGCGATCAGCAGTGCCCATGAGATCAGCATTGCCAAATCCAGTGGCTGTCTATGTGCAAAGTAGCGAGTCGTGTTTAGCGCGATGAAAATAATCAGTGTGGGTGTGATGAAGTATTGCGCCATCTCAAAAGACAGCATCAACCGGTTGACCGTGACCACGCCGATAACAACAATGCAGAAGTGAATGACAGAATTCAGTAGGGCGTAACCTATAAACAGCCGGCGCAATCGCCCACTGGTGCAAGAAAACGCCACGGCCAATGCCATGGCGTTATAGCAAGCAACCTGAAGGACCATGTAAGCAATTTCCCACCCGCTGGTCCAAGCACAAACTGCGCGCCCTGAACACTTAAGCTCGTAGCCAAAAGCCTGATAGCTTGTGCCAGCGACTATCGCTCCTATCCCGCCGAGAACAAGGGATAAGCGCCACCACTGTCGGCTTTTTTGATCATCTTTGTGGCGGGGGCTGAAGCGCCACGCCGCCCAAAACCATACCCCGCCCAGAACATAAACCAGGAATGTCGAAAGTGGTTGGTCGAGTACGATGCCGGTTGAAAAAATATCAACACAGGGCATGGATTCACACCATTGCTGCGGCGTGGTCTGTGGTTGCCAAAGCAGGGAATCAAGCATGGGCTGTATCTCTTGAAATCATGATGAATACATCACTGAGGTTGCTCATACTATTGAGCCTCTATTAGTTTACGAAATTGTCCGGGGGTTGTGTTTTCCCAACGCTTAAATGCATGTTGGAATGCACTCTGGTCATTAAACGCTAAATAGTCAGCGACATCACTGAGCATTAATTCAGGTTTTGCCACCAGCTCCCTGGCTAGCTCACGTCGCACATCATCGAGCAAACCTTGGTATTTTAAATGACGTTCTTGTAGGCGCCGTTGCAGGGTGCGCGGTGTCATGTCCAGTGCTTTGGCCGTGTCACCGATTTTGGGCAGGCCAAAGGGCAGTTGGCTGCGGATGCTTGCGCGGATTGTGTTAATCAGTTTGTCCACACCGCGTAACTCCATCAGCCGTTGCCGAGCCAAGTCTTCGGTAAGAGGGAATAGGTCATCTTGACTGTAGCGTGATTCAAGTTCGAGAAATTGTTTCGGTACAAAAATACGATCGGCGCCGCAATCAAAACTGACGTCGGCGTTTAAAACCTTTTCAACATGTTCGGTACTCCCTGCATGGTCGTGTTTGAATTCAATGCGGATACGGTGGGATGGATAACCAATCTGGGAGCTCGCCAGTGCCACGATATTGGCAAACATGTGTTCGACCACGTGACGACTGGTGCGTCTGGGTGCGTTGCTTTGCCATGACAGCACTAAGTTTTCCCCCGTTGGTTCATCCAGCACAAATTGCGCAAAGTCCAAATGCAGACGGGAATAGTTCATTAGAGACGACAGCGCGATCAAGGGTGTGGGGGCAGACATGGCCAAATGTGATACCAAGCCCCAGGTGCACGGCATTGGGTTCGCGCCCATGTTAAGGCCGAAGTATTCATCGTCGGTCAGAGCTTGGCCTACGGCAAACAGGCGTTCGTAGTCCTTCAGCGGTACCCGGCCATTGAGCACCAGCTGCTGCCTGCTGTTTCGTTTTAGTGCTTTGAGTAGCACGGTTTCGTCAAACCCTAGGCTGGCTAGGTATTCGAACGCGGCGTGCATAAAACTCGGGGATACGGTTGGGATAGACATTGGCGCATTAGAGCATAGGCTGGCGCGAATTCACAATCTGGCGTGAATTCACAATGGTAGTCTGGGTATATTGAGATAAACGAACATCACGCTATTTAAGCCAAGGAACACCGTCAATGAATCGTAATTTGGAACTGCTTGATCCCGTCATCATGGGCAACGAAGACACCATGTATAACCTGTTGAATCACTTGCGTGAACACGACCCTGTTACCTATGTGGATCACCCCAAGTACGAACCTTTCTGGGCGCTCACCCGTCACCAAGACATTAAGTTTGTCAGTCAGAACAACAGCCGCTTTATTAATAACCCCCGTACTCTACTCGTACAAAAACAATTCGAGCAGGCGTTATTGGAGAAGTTTGGTACCCGTAACGGTTTGGAAACCCTGATCCACATGGATGCCCCAAAACACAAGACGCTGCGGGCAGTCACTCGCGACTGGTTTAAGCCTGGCCCTATAGGCAAGCGCTCGAGCAGCCTAGAACTTATTGCCAAGCAATATGTCGATAAAATGCAAGCGCTGGGTGGTGAGTGCGACTTTGTAAAAGAAATTTCTTTGCTCTACCCGTTGCAGGCCATCATGGCCATTATTGGTGTGCCGCCTGAAGAAGAAGCGATGATGCTGAAATTGACTCAGGAGTTGTTTGGGGGCGCCGACCCCACCCAAGCCCGCGGAGCCGATGAGCAAGATGCCATGGCCGTCATCATGGATTTCTTTGCCTACTTCACGAAATTGGTGGAAGACCGGAAGAAAAATCCGAAAGACGACCTGGCAACCGTGCTGGCCACCGCAGTGGTGAACGGTGAACCCATGGAGCAATTGGACCAGATCAGTTACTTTATTATTGCCGCGACGGCGGGGCACGATACGACCGCTGCGACGATAGCCGGAGGTTTAAAGGCGCTGATAGAGAACCCGGAGCAATTACAAAAGTTGCGTGATAACCCAGCACTTTATAACAGCGCGGCCCGAGAGATGATCCGCTACACGGCGCCAGTCCGTCACATGATGCGCACCACCACCCAGGATGAGACGTTTCAAGGGCAGACCATTAAAGCGGGCGAGAGCATCTGCCTGTGGTATCCAGCCGCTAACCGCGACAGCGACGCCATCAGCAACCCAGATGTATTTGATATTGAGCGAGATAATAAAAATCAGCTGGCTTTTGGCTCTGGTAGCCATATGTGTTTGGGGCAGCATTTGGCGGTGCTGGAAGTTGAGTTGTTCTTCCGTGAATTATTGCCGCGGATAAAAAATATCGAAATGATTGGCGACATAGAATGGCTGAAAACAAACTTCGTCGGTGGCCCTAAATCGATGCCGGTGCGCTATCAGTTTTAACGGTTTTCTGGCCGCTCATTTTTAACTCATCCGTATAGCGCTAGCCAATGATGCTGAATACCTTGTGTTTGCGTCAATGGAAACGCTACTCGGTGTCTACCGTTCTAGAGTCTGCTCAGCATCAATACGGCATGATGAATAGGCAATAAAGTGGCGGGGCATAGCATCTTGCGATGCGCTATTTTGTGCGGTGCTGGTTGCGATAGTCCCGTGGACTAATACCAACCCGCTGGTGGAATACTCGAGAGAAGTAGAGTGGGTCTGGGTAGCCGATGGCGTCGGCAATGGTTGTGATACTTTGATTGTTCTGTGCCAGTAACTGGGCGGCGCGGATCATGCGTTGCTCGTCGCGCCAAGACAGTATGGTTGTGCCCGTTTGTTTTTTAAATAAATACGATAAGCGTTGAGATGAGATTCCGACCTCTTCACCCAGTTCGGCAATGGTGAGTGGGTTGGAAAGGTGGTGGGCTATAAAATCCATGCACTTGTTAACCCTTAAGTCCATCAGTGGCTGTTGAGTGGAGGGAGACTTTCGTCGGCAGCGCAATAGAATTTGTTCAAGAATACTTCTTTTTAACGCCTCACTAAAATCATCCTCATCGCCTCTAATATCGATTAAGTCGAAGGTCAGCCGTTGTATTTTTTTCGAGCAGTCATCGCCAAGTTCCAGGGCGTAGATGTTGGGTCCTACGGCTGGCCACTGCATAAGCTCGATCCAACTTTCCTGCATTGGAAAATATACCCAGTGATGCTCCCACAGCTCTGAGTGATCAGAGCGACAATAGTTGTAAAACGCATCCGGTGAAAATAATAGCGCGGTGCCTGGTTTGCTCTGAATCCGTTGGCGGATACAGTTGTAGTCACCGCTGCCCTGTGTGGTTAATTGCAGGGTCCAGGCAGATTTGGTGTTGGGGCGGCTCGTCAGTATGTCATCAATACGCCCCTGATGGTGGCGTGTGACCGCCGCTGTTATTCTGTTTGGAAAGGCATCATCGACCTCTTCCAAAGCATCATACATTTCCATAATAAAGCGTTTCGACTGCTGCTCAGTCAGTTGCCCTTGAGGTTCGAAGCAGTGTCGCCACTCATTGAGCATCACCGCCGATCGCTGCTGCTGATTGAAGATGGACTGCACAATGACTTCAGGCAGATCAGCGGTAAAGAAATGCCCCGGGCTGCCGGGGTGATCTCCCTGAACAAAATTGATTCCAAAAGTGAAGTCCACCCTGTTTACGGGGTGACCATTAAGCAATTCTCAATAGATAGTTGCGGCTTTATGAAGGTCGGATGGCAAGAGGATAGTCCATGTTTTGGCGGTGGTTTTTGTATGTTAAACCGACTTGAGCAGTGAAACAATCGGTTGATGAGGAAGCTAGGCAGCCACCTAGGCGACCGACATACCAACCGATCTCACCTACGTTATATGGAGCAAGGCTTCTATTGGGGCGAGACAGCAAAAGGTGAGACCGAATAAATGAGGTATTTATTACTCTGTTCAACGATCATTTTACACTCCTGGGTCGGCTTGGTTAGTGCCGCTGCCCAGGCCGTCGGAGTTGGTTCTGTGGTGGGCATGCCTCAAGAAAAACACGCTGCACAGATAGAACTGTGGCTCGAAGCTATGACACTGGAAGAGAAGGTCTCTTTGCTTTCCGGCGATGACTGGTGGAGCACCAAGGCGATTGAACGGCTTGGTATCCCCTCCATCTCTGTCACCGACGGTCCCAATGGTGTGCGCTCCAATAACAGTGATCCGACCACCCTGTTTCCCGTTGGGGTGGTGATGGCCGCGACCTGGAATACCGACCTGATCGAAAAGGTGGGGGCCGCCATAGGGCGAGAGGCTAATGCTATTGGCGCCAGCGTGTTGTTGGCGCCCAACATCAATATTCAGCGGCACCCGCTGGCGGGGCGCAATTTCGAGACTTTTTCCGAGGACCCATTGCTGACGGGTGAAATGGGGGCGGGTTATGTTCGAGGTGTGCAGGGTGAAGGTATCGGGACATCGTTGAAACACTACATCGCCAACAATCAGGAGCATGCTCGGATGTACGGCAGCTCCAATGTTGATCAGCGTACTTTCCGCGAAATCTATATGCCCGGCTTTAAAAAGGTCATCACCGAGACGCAACCTTGGACGGTAATGGCCGCCTATAACAAGGTTAATGGCACTTACATGACCCAACACAAGGGTTTGTTAACGGATGTACTGCGTGATGAATGGGGTTTTAAGGGCTTGGTCGTTTCAGATTGGGGGGCCTTGCACGGCAGTACAAACGCTCTGCAGGCCGGGCTCGATCTGGAAATGCCGGGTCCGGGTAAAGAATATGATGCCAAACTTATCACCGCCATCAAGAGTGGCGAGCTGTCCCAGGAAGATTTGGATAGCAGCGTGCGCCGCGTACTGAGTTTGGTGCTAAAGGGTTCCAATATCGATCGCAGTCGTGGGGAGCTCAATACCCCTGTGCATCAGCAGCTGAGCCAGCGTGTCGCTGATGAGGCCATTACCCTGCTTAAGAATGAGCGCAATCTACTGCCCTTGAATGCGGCCAAGCTCAAACGAATTGCGGTTATTGGTCCAAACGCCGATGCGGCCGTTATTCAAGGGGGAGGAAGCTCCCTGGTGGTACCTTATCGCCAAGTGACCCCGCTCGAAGGAATCAAGGCGTTGGTGGGTGATCAGGTGCACATTGATTACGTCCAAGGTGTGGATAACGAGCCGGAGCCGGCGACCATGAATGCAAGGGTCTTGAGTCCTGATTTGCAGCGCAGTCAGATCGGCCTGCAAATGAACTACTACGACAACCCTGAGTTCACGGGTGACCCTGTGGTGACTCGAGTGGACCGAAACTTTTCTAAATTGGGGTTTGCCGACGAACTGCCGAAGGCGCAAAGGAATAACTTTTCGGCCCGCTGGCAGGGGTACTTTTGGCCTCCGATCAGTGGCACATACGAATTTGAAGCGGTGCACCTAGGCAAGGCAGAGCTGATCATTGATGGTAAGCCGGTCATCACGGATAAGAGCGAGCGCATAGAGACGAGCTTTTTACAATTTTTACACTTGCAGGCTTACACCGGCAGCATTGAACTGGAGCAGGGCAAGGCTTATCCAATACAACTGCAATACGCCTCTGGTAGCTCGCCTTTGCCGATGAATTTACTTCGTATTGCCATGCGCAAACCTGCGGGTAAGATTGCGGATGCGGTGCAAATAGCCAAGCAGGCGGACGCGGCCATTATTTTTGCCGGTGTCTCGACCACCTCCGAAAGTGAAGGTAAAGATAGGGTGGACCTGAATCTATATGGCGAGCAGAACGCCTTAATAGAGGCGGTACTGAAAGCCAACCCTAATACTATTGTGGTGTTGAATAATGGCGCGCCCCTGGCCATGCCATGGGTTGATAAGGTCCACAGCCTGGTGGAAGCGTGGTTGCCGGGCCAAGAGGGCGGAACGGCAATTGCCAATGTCCTGTTCGGGGCCACCAATCCATCAGGAAAACTGCCCGTTACCTTTCCCGTTCGTATTGAGGACAATCCGACTTATCTGAGTTACCCCGGTAACCCTGATGTGAACTATGGTGAAGGTGTCTTTGTCGGTTATCGCTACTATGACAAGAAAAGAATTGAGCCGTTGTTTGCCTTTGGTCACGGACTGTCTTACACAAAATTCGAATACGCACCGATCAAATTGATTGCTGATCAATTGTCGTTGACCGCAAACACTGGAAACCCGCCCTCAGAAGAACCTTCGTTAACTCTGTCCTTGGATGTGACCAATACCGGCGATCGAGAGGGCAAAGAAATTGTTCAGATATATGTTGAGGATTTACAGTCGAGGGTGTCTCGCCCGATCAGGGAATTGAAGTCGTTCCAAAAGGTTAACCTGCAGCCAGGCGAGACCAAAACGCTAGAGTTCACCTTACAGAAATCTGATTTTTCCTGGTTTGATGTGCAGACAAGTTCATGGCTTGCAGAGAGTGGTCGCTTCAAAATTCATGCGGCGAGTTCATCGAGAGATATTCGACAGGTGTTGACCTATGACTTAAAGAAAGAATATGTGTCAAAAGTGATAAGTGATAAGTGATACGTAGTAGTTGGTAAGTGATGGTTGGGAAGTGTACGAAGAAGAGTCAATTAAAAAATAATAGCTCAGGAGAGAGACGCATGAATATTTTTAAAAAGAAGGTGTTAGCCAAAATATTGATTGGCGGTGTTGCTGCCAGCAGTTTGTCTGCGATGGTTCAAGCGCAAGGTTTCGAGCTTGAAGAGGTCATTGTTACAGCGACCAAACGCGCGGAAAACTTGCAGGATGTGCCTGTAGCGGTCACTGCATTGTCTGCGGACATGCTGGCCAATAATCGCATTACTCAATCCGAAGACCTGACCAATCTAACGCCTGCGTTGACCTTCCAGTCCGGCGGCGGTGGCGGTAACGGTGATTCGTTTAATATTCGTGGTATTGGTACTCGTTCATTCAGCTCGGGTGTAGAGCCCAGCGTATCAACCGTTATCGATGGTGTGGTGATGGGACGCGCGGGTATGGGCGTTACCGAACTAGTCGATATCGAGCGTGTAGAAGTTTTGCGTGGTCCGCAGGGTATGTTGTACGGTAAAAACGCTTCTGCAGGTGTGGTGCATATTATTACCAAAGATCCCGGCGATGAATTTGAAGCGTCTTTTGGTGCCAAGACCAATCTCAGTGGCACGGATGCAACCCGATACACCGGTATGGTTTCTGTTCCCCTAACCGATAATTTGGGTGTGCGCGCAACCTATTTCGATTCAGAACGCGACAACCACGTTAAAAATCTGTTCGATAATCAAGACTATAATGGTCGTCAATCCCATGGCGGTCGAATTAAATTCCTCTGGGAACCCACTGACGATCTGAGCGTTAAGTGGATTTCCGATTACTCGGATATTAAATCGGACTGCTGCCAGTTTCAGTCTAGGGTAGCCACACCGACGCAAGCAGCCTTGATGGGGGATGGAGTAACGGCATCCGACACGAATACCACGGTTAATGTGAGCTCTGACAATATATATGGTTTCTCCGAATCCAAAGGTCACTCCTTGGCGCTTGACTGGAGTTTGGGGGAGTACGAATTTACGTCCATTACCGCTTTAAGAGAGTTTAAGTCCGGAGGCAATGTTGATGTTGATGGCACGCCGGTGACTTTACTTGATATTAATGACGGCAACAGCGAACAAAAGCAGCTCTCACAGGAGTTCCGTTTGGCTTCACCTATGGATCAAACGGTCACCTGGGTAGCGGGTCTGTATGTGTTTGAGCAGGAGATGGATAGGGGGTTCGAGAGGGTTTATCACGATGTGTTTGGAACCGTGATTCCGGGTTTCTCTACCGGTTGGAAGTTCGGCTCGACCTATCAAGCCAGTGTTGACACCAGCAGTAAGGCGGCTTTTGGTCAGTTGGTGTGGAATCTTAATGAAGAGCTGCGTTTGATTGCCGGGGCGCGTCACACGAAAGAAAGTTTGGAGTTTACATTTGAACGAGAAGTATCTGTTGGTGTGGTTACGGGTATAGAACCAAATCAGGCCCCATACAGTGATTCGACCAATGACAATGACCTGTCACTGAAGTTGGGCGTGCAGTGGGATATTTTCGAAGACTCGATGTTCTATACCACCTGGACCGAGGGTTATAAAGGCCCAGCCTATAACGTAATCTTTGAATCCACCTCTGAGAACACTAATCGGGTCAACCCAGAAACCGGTGAGACCTTCGAAGCTGGTCTGAAAGCCAGGCTATTGGATAATCGTCTGAGCCTGAATACCGCCATTTTTTACAGCACCTTCGAGAACTTCCAAGCGCAGGCTCAGGATGCCGGCAGCTCTAGTTTCACCCTTCTTAATGCGGGTGAAGTTCGCACTCAGGGTGTTGAAGTGGACTTCGCGGCGCAGCTTACTGAGAATTTCCACATCTCAGGTGGCGTGGCTTTTATCGATGCTGAAGTGGTTGATTTTAAGGGCGCCCCCTGTAGTGCTCGTCAAACACAAGTGAACGAGAACGGTTGTGCCAGTGGCTCTCAGGATATATCAGGCAAGCAGCTGCCTCACTCGCCAGATGTGAAATACAACCTGTCCGCCGAATATGTTGCCGCGCTTGGGGAAGACTATTCTCTGGTGCCACGAGCGACTTACCGCTGGCAGGATGATGTCAACTTTGGCTTGGATCAAGATGCAGAGAAAATCCAAGAGGCCTACGGTATTTTGGATGCCTCGCTTACCTTAGAGAAAGTAGATGGCAGTCTTCAGTTAACCTTGTTTGTTAACAATGCACTGGATAAGCAATACGCGGATCTTATTGTTCACAATAATATTTGGGCCGGGGCCTATGACCATATCATCTCACCAAACAGTCAGCGAACTGTCGGCTTGGAGTTGAATTACAACTGGCAGTAACCCCAAGTTCGATCACCGTATCGGATAACTGAGAAGGCAATGACCTGGTAGTAATATAGCCAGTCCATTGCCTTCACTTCTTGTAGCACCTGGCAGTTTCAGGTAAATCGGTAGTTTCACCATGAAATCCAAACTGCGTATTCTTATGCTTTTACTGTCCTGTTGGGCAGTATTTACGCCATCGGTTAACGCTCAAAGTCTGCCTGCTGAGGGCGCTGAATCTGTCCACGCGGTAACCGATGAAAATCAGCAGCCCAATATTATTTTTATTTTTGCCGACGATCTTGGTTATGGTGATATTGGCAGTTATGGCTCTAATAATATTAAGACCCCGAATATTGATCGCATGGCCCAGCAAGGTGCCAAGTTTGATCAGTTCTATTCAGCCTCGCCGGTTTGTACCCCGTCGCGCGCAGCACTGTTAACGGGTCGTTACCCGATTAGGCAGGGGATTCATGAGGTTTTTTACCCTGAGAGCTATCAGGGCATGGACTTGCAAGAAATAACCATTGCAGAAATGTTAAAAGACGCCGGCTATGCAACGGGCATGGTAGGTAAGTGGCACCTTGGGCATCACGCTCAATATATGCCTTTGAAGCAAGGCTTCGATGAATTTTTTGGCGTGCCCTACAGTAATGATATGGGTGGGCTTTATTACTTCAGAGATGAGCAAATAATTTTTGAAGATATTGATCAGCGTTACATGACAAAAACCTATACGGAAGAAGCGCTGAAGTTTATAGACAAGCATCAACAGGAACCGTTTTTCCTATATTTGTCTCACAATATGCCGCACATCCCTTTGTATGCCTCGCCCGAATTTGAAGGCGAATCGCAAGGTGGTCTTTATGGTGATGTGGTCGAGGAGCTGGATTGGAGTGTCGGACGTGTTCTGGAAAAACTCGAACAGCTAAACCTAGCGGAACGTACGCTGGTTGTGTTTACCAGTGACAATGGCCCCTGGTTGATTATGGGCGAACACGGTGGTTCTTCCGGGCCGTTTAGGGAGGGTAAACGTTATACCTTTGAAGGTGGTATGCGTGTACCAGCGGTGGCCTATTGGCCTAAAACAATAGCACCCGCGACCCAACCGCAGGGCTTGGCAACCATGCTGGACTGGTTTCCTACCTTTGCACATTTGGCTGGCGCCGCGTTGCCAAGCGACCGCGATATTGATGGCCGTGATATTTCAGGGTTGTTAATGGGGACGGGTGAGCGAGAGGGGCAGGAGCTGTTTTACTACATGAGTGGGCAATTGCGCGCCTATCGCAGTGGAGACTGGAAGATAAAGCTGCCTTTCAAAGGTGAGCTGGGTTTTCTTAAATGGCTGCACCCTGGCTTTGTTCCGGGCCATGAATTGCTGTTGTTTAACCTAAAAAATGATCCGCAGGAACAGTTGAACTTGGCCGCCTCTGAACCCGAACGGGTGAACAATATGTTGCAGGATATAGACCTGTTCAAAAGCTCGCTGGGCGAGCTGCCCGCGGCCAAGGCAACGGGAAAAAACATGGATATGAGCCCTTATATCGGGCTGTCGATCGAGCTTATAGGCAAGATTTTAGCCGCGCTATTGGTTGCATTGATTTTAATGGTTTTACTTATTCGGTATCTAATCAAGAGGGTTTTACCGTCGAAAAAAACCAAACGGAACGCATCAATATGAATGGCGTAAGGAAAAAAGTTGCAGGCGCAATAGTGCTGTCGAGTGCGGTGTTGTGGCTGTCGATGCAGGCGTCGGCACAGGATGCGCCCAATTTTATGCAGGAGCTATTGATGGAGCGGGCCTGTCAAAAACTTGGTGTAGCCTATAGCCATTCGGTGGACATCGATAAGGCCGAAAATATAGCGGCTTTGTTTACGCTGAACGGTGTGTTTGAAATGGGACCGCAACTCGCCGAAGGCCGGAGTGCGATCAACAGATTATTCCAGCAGTCACAGAGTAAAAAAACCTATGTCACTCGTCATCAACTCAGCAATTATCAATTTTCTCGTCTGAGCGAGTCTGAGGCTGAGGGAGTAACTTACCTCGCGCTGTATCATTATCCCCTGGGGGTTTTCGGGCAGCCTGACGGCGATGCGGGCATGCCCGTAGCGGCGGCTATTTATCATGATCGCTATCAATTGGTGGAGGGTAAGTGTCTCTTTAGCTATCGCAAGGTCTCACCGGTTTTCATTAAGAATGACGGCAAGAGTCAATAATTGGAGTTTGTATGAACCTTGTACCCTATGCAGTGCCTGTTTTCCTTTTTCTTATCGTCGTTGAAATTTTCTATGGAAAGTGGCGTGGCGACAGTTCTTACAGGACCCTTGATGCGGTTAATAGTTTAAGTCTTGGGCTGTTGAGTACTGTCACAAAACTTGTGTTTCTCAATATCGGTCTGATATTTTTCAGCGCAATCGAGCAGGATTACGCGCTGTTTACACTTGATGTTAATTCTATTATGGATTGGGTGGTGGGTTTTTTCATCTATGACTTTTTCTATTACTGGTTTCACCGGGTTAGCCATGAAAGACAGCTGTTTTGGGGCTCACATGTCGTTCACCACTCCAGTGAAGATTATAACCTGAGTACTGCCTTGCGTCAGACCAGTACCGGATTTTTGTCGGCCTGGGTGTTTTTTGTTCCCTGCTTTATTCTTGGTATGCCTGTCTACATGTATGTGGCTGTCGCTTCAGGTCATTTGATTTATCAGTTTTGGATTCACACCCGTCATATTCCCAAGCTGGGTTTTCTTGAGAAAGTATTCATGACCCCCTCTGCCCATCGTGTCCATCATGCGCAGAATCCAAGATTTATCGATAAAAATTATGGAGGTACCTTCATTGTTTGGGATCAGATGTTTGGAACCTACCAGGAAGAAGACGAAGATGTTATCTATGGCTTGAGAACACCGCTGTTAAGCTGGAATCCACTGTGGGCCAATGTTCATATTTTTGTCTCTATGTTTAACGATGCTAGACGTGCTGAATCTCGTTGGGATAAAGTTAAAATGTTGTTTTCTCGTACCGGCTGGCGCCCAGCGGACGTTGCCGAAAAATTCCCCGTGTCAAAGACAGATCTCAGTAATATTAAAAAGTACGGGCGTGAAATTAGTTCCTTCACATCCTATCTGATAGCGGCTCAATATGTGTTGCTAACCGTAGTGCATGTTTATGCCATGTCTCAGGCGGCTAACATGCCTTATGCGATTATGCTAGGTCTTGTCATTCTACAGGCCGCCACAGTTATTGTTCTTGGTGCTGTTGCCGATGGCAAGGCTAATTCTGTGGCGTTGGAGTTTTCCCGTTGTATTTTACTGTCGGTCGGTTTGTTGATGGCCTTTAATGTGTCTCTGATCAGTGTCAGTGTGTTTTCTGTTTTTTCTTCCTACATCGTATTCAGTGGTTGTCTAATGTTTTTTTCCATTAGATCGTCGCTCACAAATACAGCGGTCGATGTAAAATCGGAAGTCTAAAAGTTTTTTTGTGCGTGTGAATTTAAAAGGTTAGCTATGAATATCTCTATTGTAAGTGGCAGTAATCGTTCTGAGCCAAACAGTTTGAAAGTGGCGGAGTATATTAAAGCCCAGTTGCTTGAAGATGAATCGTGTACAGGTGTGAATCTCATTGATTTGTCAACGGTGGGGCTGCCAATGTGGGACGGTTCAGATTTGTCTGAACCTGAAAGTAAGGTGGTTTCATCGGTTTCTGAGCAGTTAAAAAGCAGTGATGGATTCGTCATCATCTCTCCGGAGTGGCATGGTATGTCAGCGCCGGCATTGAAGAACTTCTTCTTGTTTTGGGGGCAGCCAGAACTGGCGCACAAGCCAGCTTTGCCAGTGGCGGTGTCTTCAGGTATTGGAGGTGCTTACCCCATCGCCGAACTTCGAATGAGCAGCTATAAGAATAATCGGCTTTGTTATGTGCCAGAAAACCTGATTGTTCGCGATGTGGATAATGTTTTGAACGGCAGTGATGTTGTATCCGAGGAGGACGGGTATATTCGATCACGCATCGGCTTTGCGCTGAATGTCTTGAAGTCTTACACGACGGCGATGTCAGTTATGCGACGTGATTCCGATCTTTCCGACGCCAACTTCAAAAATGGTATGTGATCATATTTACCACATAAAAGTACCTATTTAAAATAATAACAGAGACTCAGGTTATGGCCGGATACCAAACTCCGACAGATTATGATGGCGCTTCATCACACGCTGCTGGCACCAAACACACATTTTCACTGGTTGTTTTAACCTCATTGTTTTTTATGTGGGGGTTTATTACTTGTCTCAATGATATTTTGATACCTCATTTAAAGAACGTATTTGACCTGAGCTACTTTCAGTCCATGTTGATTCAGTTTTGCTTTTTTGGGGCATATTTTATTGTTTCTATTCCCGCCGGAACGCTAGTCAAACGCATAGGTTATCAAAAAGGGATTGTCGCGGGGCTGTTGTTAGCGGGTGTTGGTTGTACACTTTTTTACCCTGCGGCCAGTATGCAGCAATACCCTCTTTTTCTGGGGGCGCTGTTTGTTCTGGCGTCGGGAATAACCATTCTTCAGGTGTCAGCAAACCCCTATGTGGCGGCTCTGGGGAATCCGGCAACGGCTTCCAGTCGATTGAATCTCACCCAGGCATTTAATTCTCTGGGTACGACATTGGCGCCATTTTTCGGGGCGTTTTTAATCTTGTCTGTCGCCAGTGTCGGGTTTGAGCAAATGAGTGTGGCCGAACAGCTGGCTTTCAAAGCTGAAGAAGCCGAGGCCGTGCAGGCGCCTTACTTGCTGTTGGCCTTTGCTTTAATGCTGTTGGCCGGTGTTTTTTCGGTGATATCTTTGCCGCAGATTACAGAACATCAGCAGCCCAGCGGTGAGCCTTTAGACAGTGGTTCTGTATCCGCTTGGAAAAGGCCGCATTTGGTTCTTGGTGCCCTGGGCATTTTTGTTTATGTGGGTGCTGAGGTTTCCATCGGTAGCTTTTTGGTCAGTTTTCTGACCGACGAAAATGTTGCCGGTATGACTATTGATGACGCCGCTCACTACATCGCCTATTACTGGGGCGGAGCCATGGTAGGACGCTTTATTGGCGCGGCGATATTGCATCGTGTGGCTGCCGGAAAGATGCTTGCTTTTAATGCTTTAGCGGCGATCACCTTGATTGTGGTGGCGGTGTTAGGGTCTGGCAACCTGGCGATGATCTCGATTCTTCTGGTCGGCCTGTTTAATTCTATTATGTTTCCAACCATTTTTACTCTCGCCGTAGACCGCTTGGGTGCCAGCACCAGTCAGGGATCCGGTATCCTCTGCCTAGCAATTGTTGGTGGTGCCGTATTGCCTTTGTTACAGGGCCTGTTGGCTGATGCAGTGGGTGTTCAGTTGTCGTTTGTAATGCCAATAGTTTGTTATGCATATATTGTTTATTACGGATGGGTTGGTGCTCATAAGTGATTGTTATGAGGTCTGTTCCAATGCTCAGGCGCGACGTTAAGGTCACGGCGGTTACCTGACTTCAGCGCGCACATCAGAAAGCACGTAAGTATTTATGTTTGCAGTAGGGGATGTTCACGACCACTGTTAAGCCTAGACTCTACGAAGCTGGTGCCTTCGGTCACGTCAATAACACCGTCGTGTGCGCGTGGTTCGAAACGGCGTGGGTGCCGATATTCCGTATCTTCACACCAGAGATGGATATCTTAAAGCTGTCGATCATGCTCGCCAGGGTATAAATCGATTTTATTGCTCAGATCCACTAAGGCGGTGAAGTGACGTTGAAGACGGCCATAGAGAAGCTTGGCAATTCGTCGTTTGTGATATCCCATGAGGCCTGCAACTTGGTACTTGTGTAGCGAAAGGTCGAGCCGTACAGGTTTACTTTGATTTTGCCACGCAGAAGTCCGGCAGACTTCCTGATCACTTTAGATCGGTGCTGGCAGAACACCTTGTGACGGAAGAGCAGAGCTAGCAAGTCGTTTATGTCGAGGATTAATAGGCCCACAGCCGGTCCCTGATTATCAAAACGGCGCAAGCAAACACAAGGCGGCCGTCTCCCTTTAAGAGCAACAAAGAAAACCCAGTGTTTACCGCTGGGTTTTTCGCTGTATGGGTTATAAGTCGTTCGATAAACTTATCTAAACCAAACGTTACTTTTCAACCGAGGGAGTGGTTTAGCTCAATTGGGGTCACAATAAATGACCTCTGGGGTCACTTACTTGGGTGGCGCAAACTTATATATTGATTAAGTCAGTTCTGGCCAGGCGTTGTTCGGCGTGTTGCTCGTAGGGTATTGGCCTGGCAGTCGTGTGATCTTAGCTTAATGGGTTTGGTGGTCGGCGGTCAGGCAACTCCAGCTCGGGTTTAATACGGCAGGCCTCGCAGTGGGTTTGTTATTTTTCTTCAATTTATCGGTGAGTCTTTTTATGCGCAAACTCTGTTTGTTACCTACCGTGTTATCCGCGAAAAGTTCGGCTTTGCGCACTGGTATCGCTGCTTTAACCCTGCTAATGGCTGGCGTTGCTGTGGCAGGGCCTGACTCGAATCCATTTTTGGCCGATTCAAACTGGCCAATCTCGCACGCTGACTCTGCCCAGACGACCGCGACTCACGTGACGGCGCCAAGGGGTGTGACTAAGACGTTGTCCGCTGACGAAATTGAGTACCGACGCTCAACCTATTTTCACTTGGGTATGTACATTTCTGGGCCATACGCCGAAGCAGCCGGTAAGCGGGTGATCTGGTCTAATGGCGCCGATCGAATCATTAAGCTTGATTACGATACGATGCAGGTTCTTAGTGAGTACCAGCTTACTAAGGCGCGTCCAATTCCAGAGGGCAAGGCTGAGGAAGTGCTTAATACGCTAGAGACGGGCAGTGATTGGTATCTGCCGGTTTATACGCTGACGCTGCGCAATCTGCTGAAAGACATATCCGGCATGTACGCCATGCTGGATAAGGATAATAACTACTACCTTGCCGGCTCACGCTCTATCACGGTTTATGGTGATACGGATGTGGGTAACCCACAATCGGCCATTGGTCCTTTGCGCACCTTTAGTATCCCTGAACACATTACCGGCACCATGGTCGGCATGAACATGACCGCCGATGGTTGGGTGGTGCTTGCCACCACCAACGGTGATGTTGTTACCGTGAGCCGCGATTTCAGTGAGATGCACCACGCTAAATTGAAGTTCAGCGAGCAGGCGGACCCAAGTCTGCCCGCGCGTTCGGCTTGGGTGCGTAACAGTTTCGCCTTGGATAATAGCGGCGGTATCTACGTTGTCTCAAACGACCACATGCACAAAATGGTGTGGACCGGAAAAACACTTTCAACTGCAGAAGTCGATGGTGCATGGGTCGTGCCTTATCGCAATAGCACCGGTCTGGGTTCAGGCTCTACGCCGAGTTTGATGGGTTTTGGGGATGAAGATAAATTTGTCGTGATTACCGATGGCGATGAGTTGATGAACCTCACGCTGTTCTGGCGCGATCAAATGCCGAAACAGTGGGTGTGTTTGGAAGGCGCTGAGTCTTGCCGTGTGGCTGGCTACCAGCCAGTGAACTTTGGTGATGAAACGCTGACCGAAGTGCAGTCAGAGCAGTCTGCCGTGGTCAGTGGTTATGGTGCGGCGGTGGTGAATAACGAGCCAGAGCAGATGCCGTTTTACTACCCAGAGAAAGCCAAGCAGTTGTTGGTGGGTTACCTTAATGGGCGCCCTGAATATCAGCCCTACGGCGTGCAGAAGTTTGTATGGAACCCAGAAGCGCAGCGCTTAGAGGCCGCCTGGGTAAACAACGAAGTGAGTTCGCCCAACGGCGTTCCGACCGTCAGTGGCGGTGCTAACATGTTCTACACCGTGGGCGCACGTGACGGTCAGTGGACCATTGAGGGCGTTGACTGGGGCTCTGGAAAGTCAGAGTTTCACTATGTTGTGGGGGGCGAGCAGTACAACAGTTTCTTCGCAGCACTAGAGATTGATGGTGATGGGCGCTTTATGTTCGGCACCATGTGGGGTGTTGTGCGCATTAACGTGAAGCCATAAGGCCGTGGATAGTCGGGTGGGGGTTGCCGCCTCGCGGGGTCTTTTCAGCGAGTATGAAAGGCCCTTCTGCAGGTGGCTGCAGAGGATTTCCCGCGCTGGCTCTCTCGCCCTAACGGTTAGTTTATGCCATTGAATAAATAAGGAGTTTAAGCATAAAGCGCTTGACTGATTAGAACCAAATATCTATTATTCGCCCCACCAAACGATGCACCCATAGCTCAGCTGGATAGAGTACTCGGCTACGAACCGAGCGGTCGGAGGTTCGAATCCTCCTGGGTGCACCATATTTGTAAAAGGCTTGCCAATTGGCAGGCCTTTTTTGTTTTCGGGGTTGGCACTCGCCCGTTCGGATTGCCGGTCACCAAGCAGAGCTTGGCGCCGCAATAGCCGCGCAAAGCGTTGCTTCGCCAAAGACGCGGGTATTGCCCTCCTGGGTGCACCATATTTGGAAAGCCTCGTTCTTATGAACGGGGTTTTTTTATGTCTGTAGGGTTTGCACCCGCCCGTTCGGATTGCCGGCGAAAACCAGAGGTTTCCGCGCGCCAGCCACACGAAACGTCGTTTCGTTAAATACGTGGCTAACGCCCTCCTGGGTGCACCATATTTGTAAAAGGCTTGCCAATTGGCAGGCCTTTTTTGTGCTCCTGCAAAAAGTCCATTCAGGGCATCCCTGCCCCTCGGCCTTTTTTGTTTTCGGGGTTGGCACTCGCCCGTTCGGATTGTCGGTCACCAAGCAGAGCTTGGCGCCGCAATAGCCGCGCAAAGCGTTGCTTCGCCAAAGACGCGGCTATTGCCCTCCTGGGTGCACCATATTTGTAAAGCCGCGTTCTTATGAATGTTTTTTTGGGGGCGTTTGATATCCACAGACTTGCCTCATTGTTCTGGACGTCTCAGGGTCAGCTTCCATTTCAAGCCGCTTGGCGCAATCCTGCTTCCATGTTCCTGTGACAGTCATTGTGGGCGCTGTCGAAACCGTTCACTGGTGGCATCCGTTAATTGATCAAGCGTTGCCGTTATTGTCTGAATTCGGCGTGTCTAAGCACATATTTTATCGATTGCTAGCGGGTCACTTTATTTGACTCACAGCACGCTAGTGCCTGAAGAAAGCAGCAGAGCGTGAATGGGTAGGGTTTTTTTGTCGATCGATCGTGTTCGGCGGTTATACCGCTAGCGCCAGTGCGACTTCTCGGGCTTGCTTGCGCGATACTCCATGGGTGTCATACCCGCCCACTTTTTAAAGGCGCGATAAAAGGTACTGGTGTCCGAATAGCCCAGTAGGTTAGCGACCTGATCCACCGTGTAGGCTTCCTGCCCCAGGAAATCCACGGCCGCTTGATAGCGGCAGTCATTTTTAATTTTTTGGTAGCTGGTGTGTTCTTTTTGCAGGTGGCGGTGCAGGGTGGGTACCGACATGTTCATGCGCTTGGCAACTTCCTCGACACCGGGAATAGGGCGGCTGAAGTCCTGGCCGATCATACTGGCGATACGCTCGGCATCCGTGTGGCTGCGTTGATCGACATAGAAGAGATCGCAGGGGAAGCGCTCCAGCATCGCTTGAACCTGATCCGCGCTGCGATTGATGGGGTGTTCGAGGTAGTGCGCCGCAAAGCTGATGCTGCAACTGTCTCGATCAAACTTCAGCGGGCAATCGAAGAGGCTGGGGACGCGGCTGGGGCTACTGGGTGGCGAGTCTGTCACGGCGACGCTATCCAGCGCTATATAGCTGCCGGTCAGCCAGCAGGCGAGGCGATGCCACATCCACAGGCTGATGGCGTGGCCGCGCAGACCCGGCATCCACTGCAGCTGAGTCACCGATAGGGTTTCGGCGGACCAGTCGCTGTCACCGTCTATATCGGGCAGCTGAAATTGCCACTCTGTCGAGTCGCCGTTGCGGACCAGCTTAAAGCCTTCGCCGCCTGGCAGCAGGCGGCGCATTAGCGCATCGCCGAGGATGATAGCTTCGCCGAGATCACCCGCCTGTATCATCGCGTTGAGAATTAGCCGGTAACCGCTGAACTGACTGAGGTGCTCGGCCTGATCGCCATGCAGAACCGGTTGCAGGCGCAGCAGTACCACGCTGAACAGGAGGCTGTAGGTTTCAACGCTCACCTCCCCCTCGCCGGCGAGTGCGGCCTGACTCAGTCCGCACTCGGCCAATACACCCTCTTGTTCACAATCGTGTGGTAACAGCCGCAGCAGTGAGCGAGCGTAGCGTTTAGCCAAGTAGTGGGACATTAAGACTCTCTGTCTGGAGCGCGGGGTAGGCGCAACAATATGCGTGAATTCTCAGGCTATTTCAATGGATGAGATATTCGGCCGATAACTATGAGTTTTTTTGCAATGTTATCGGCAGGGCAGATCGAGGATTATTTATAGGTGATTTCATAATAATAAAGTCAGCGTGATACGAGCGCTGCTGTTTCTGTTTGTCGCAATCAGTGGAGTAATAAGAGTGCATAAGAATAATCGAAAGGCCCCCCAAACAACGAGCTTCTCTATTGGACGGCTTAAGCCGCTGGCCGCGTTTATCGCCGGCTTGGTCGTCGCCAGCCCAGCGCTGGCAGAACAGCTGATGCTGGAAGAAATCGTCGTCACCGCGCAGAAGCGGGCTGAGAATGTGCAGGATATCGGCGCCACGGTAAACTCGTTCCAGGGTGGAAAACTGGATGACTACAGCGTACAGGATTTTGCCGATATCGAGCAGCTGACCCCGGGCCTGAGCTTGGACTCGGGCGATGTCCGCAAGAAATCGGTGAGCCTGCGTGGTGTGAGTCAGGGTGGTGAATCAGGCGCCAGTTCGGCTGTGGATACCTACTGGAACGGCGTGTCTGTGAGCAGCAGCCAAGTTTTCGGGCAGACCTACGATCTCGATCGTGTTGAAGTACTGCGAGGTCCCCAGGGCACCCTACAGGGTAAGACATCACCCGCCGGTGCACTGATGGTGATTACCGCCAAGCCAGACCTCGAGGTAACCGAGGGCCAGCTGCAGCAGAGCTTCAGCGACAAGGGCAGTAATACCCAGTTTGGCCTCAGTATCCCGCTGATCCCCGGTCAGTTGGCCGTACGCGTCGCCGGTGCCTATACCGATAATGACGGCAGTGATATTAAGAATGTTACTACCGGCACTGATCAGTCAGCTCGTAGCGAAGGTGGCCGTCTTACCGTGGTCTGGGAGCCCACCGACACCTTTAACGCTCAGTTAACCCTGCAGTATGACGAGCAGAAAGCCACGGCGCCGCAGGCGCTGGCGGGCAGCGATGACAGTGGTCGCGGCCGCCCGACCCTCGATGCCTACGATCGTGTGGCGCTGGCCAGTGATGATAATGCCTTCAGCAGTCGTAACAAACTCCACGCCCTTGAGCTGAACTGGGAGGTTGCGGGTCACCAGCTGACGTCGCTCAGCGGGTATAAAGTGGGCTGGTCACAGGACTCGCGTGACAAGGACTTGACCAACGCACATGACGAAGATGACATCCAAACAGTGACCAAGATCGGTCGAACCTTCTCCCAGGAATTACGTCTGGCCTCGCTGGAGTCGGAAGATTGGGAATACATCCTCGGCTCTTACTACGCCAGAACCAGCAGTTCGACCGAGTTGGATAAAGATTCTTATAGGTTTGATTACAACTTTATGACGAAGGTGTTCGCGGAGGATATCCCAACCGACCGTGAAGAGTTTGGCCTCTTCGCCCATAACACCTTCCACCTGAGCGATGAGACCCGCGTGCAGTTGGGTGCTCGCTGGCAGAAGATGCGCCGCTTCGATCGCTACGACTACGTGGTTACTCTTCCAACGCTTGGTAATGCGGTTGTCGCTGATGCCGCCGCCATCCCCGATGAGCTGGACAGTACTACGTCGGAGGTGGTAACTGGCGGTCTGAAGCTGATGCACGACCTTAACGAAGACGTAATGGTCTACGCCAGCCTCGACAGCAGCTTCCGCTCTGGCGGAACCATGATCGAGCCGCGGTTGGTGGGTAACCCCAACGACCTGATCTACGGGGATGAGACGTCAAAGTCGATTGAATTGGGTTTGAAGAGCACCTTCTGGGATGGCCGCGCGCAGTTGAACGGCGCCGTCTACTACCAGCTGTTTGACGGTTATATCAACCAGCGCAACGATGTTATGGTCGACAGTGAGCTCGATGGGGTCATCAATTCGGAAGATGAGCGCAGCAGTGTTGTCTACAATGGCGACGCCATCATCTCCGGTGCCGAGATCGACTTCGCACTGTTGTTGGCCGAGAGCTGGACCCTAGGTGGTGGCATCAGCTACAACGACGCTGTCTACGACGACGGTGCCGAAATCCCTTGTGATGGTCAAGACAGCGACTATGACGGTATCTCCGCCCTTGCTACTTGCAGTGCCGATGGTCAGCGTATCGGTGGCGAGCCTAACTGGTCCGTTAACCTGACGTCTGAAAATGTGTTCGCGGTTGATGCCGGTGAAGTCTATGTACGCGCGCTCTACAAGTTCACCGATTCACGCGGCAATGACAATCTCGTCGATGGCAGTGTGCCAAGTTATGGTGTGCTGAACCTCTACACGGGCCTGCGCAGCGAGGATGACTCTTGGGAAGTCAGTGTCTGGGCCAAGAACCTGTTGGACACAGAAGCTGAAGTACGCCGCTCCCCGTATGAGTCTGGTTACCGCAAGGTTGAAGTGTTGGCTGAGCGCAGCTTGGGTCTCACGGCCAAGTACAACTTCAGCCTTTAACGGCTGTCGTAAGAAAAGCGCGATGGCAATAGCTGAAACCTGACAGCATGAGTACCACCTTATTCCCCGGTGTTCGCTCGGCTCGAGGCTCTGTCCAATACTGTTAAAAAGCCCCGCTCACAAGCGGGGTTTTTTGTTTCCGGCTATTATGCGTAGCATCTCCTTCAAATCGGTTTGATATTTTCGCGCGCGACTCTTGTGGGTGTTCTGTCGGACTTGTTCTGCTTTCTTTTATCCTGGGTGCCTTTATATGGCTTTTGAATTAACGCTAGAGCTTGCTGGTCTGCTGTTTGCTGTGGCACTGGCGGCGGGTTTTATCGACGCCATTGCGGGCGGTGGTGGTTTGCTGACGATTCCCGCATTGATGTGGGCGGGTTTGTCCCCAACCGCTGCACTGGCGACGAACAAGCTACAGGCGTGTGGCGGCAGCTTCTCAGCGACTTTGTATTTTGTGCGCAAGGGGTTCGTGAATCTACGCGATATGCGCTCGGCCATTATCTGTGCGTTTATCGGGTCGGCGTTGGGTACGGTTGCTGTTCAACAAATTGATGCCGCGATCTTACAGTTACTGCTGCCCTTTTTGATGCTGGGCATTGCGGGTTACTTTCTTTTCTCTAAGCGGATTTCTACTGAAGACCGTCAGCGATCAATCTCGCCATCGGCCTTTGCGTTAACGATCGGCTTTGGGGTTGGTTTTTACGATGGTTTTTTCGGGCCGGGCACCGGCAGCTTTTATGCGCTTGGGTTTGTGACCTTGGCGGGTTTTGGTTTAGCGAAAGCAACGGCCCACGCGAAGCTGCTTAACTTCTCCACCAATATCGCCTCACTGCTGTTTTTTGCTCTGGGTGGTCAGGTGGTGTGGGTGTTGGGTTTTGTGATGATGGGTGGCCAAGTCTTGGGCGCGCTGTTGGGGTCGCGGCTGGTGATCACTAAGGGCGCCGATATCATTAAGCCACTGGTGGTGAGTGTCTCACTGGTGATGAGCGCAAAG
>Ga0209081_1000281_pt1 | contig 30677 bp, 21 predicted proteins | sample GOMGulsemesocosm_4_FD_184636 | JGI IMG/M metagenome (GOLD analysis project Ga0209081, IMG submission 184636) | Methane-oxidizing microbial communities from mesocosms in the Gulf of Mexico - GOM15B Gulf of Mexico (SPAdes) (version 2) | ecosystem: Environmental > Aquatic > Marine > Cold seeps... | reverse complement strand
CTGTCTTTCAGCTGAACGTTAAGCCACTCTTCTTGGTCCACTCCCAATAGGTTGCGAGACTTATCATTGAGCTTATTCTCACGAAAGTCCTCAATGTCGGGAAGATAGCGCCAATGGCCTGGCAGGCTCTGTTGATTTAAAGGTTTTATTTTTTGATAATCGGTGACCGCGACAGGCCGACCGCTGGAGAGGTCATACGGCAAAGTAAGGTGTTCTATGCCCGCACCTGAGTCTTTCACTTCAGAGGATGGCCCTAGATATACTGCCCCACCGGCCTCGTCAATTTTAAAAGCCCCTGTTTTATTGCTTAGGTCGCTACGGTAATCAAACCCTCTATCTCGGCCATGCAATCGCGTATCCAGCATGATCAAATCAGCCAGATCGCCAATTTCAAATCGCCGATAAATTGAAGCCTGCGGCCCATCTAAGCCCGTTCTGATTGGCAACCATTCATGATAAGCCTGGCGAGCGTGGTGCATGCGCTGATGGAAGTCACCCTCTGCCTCGTTGTGATTTTCAGCTCCGTCTTTCCAAGTGTCATTGCTTAGCTCATGATCGTCCCATACACAAATGAAAGGATGGCGAGCATGAACGGCCTGTAAATCTGCATCACTGCGATACAGGCCGTAGCGCATGCGGTAATCCTCTAGGGCAACAATTTCATGGGCAGGCTGAACACGTCGACCTAAGGTTTCACGGGCATACTCATTGTCATAGCCGCCGTCCTTGTATTCGTAGATGTAGTCACCCAAATGCAAAACCACATCAACGTCAGCTTCAGCAATGTGATTATAAACATTGAAATAACCCTGAGGATAATTAGAACAGGACACCACTGCCATCTTGTAGCGATCAATATTTCCCTTCGGCAGGGTCAAGGTTCTTCCTACGGGACTGCTAAGCCCTTCAACTAAAAAACGGTAATAATAATCATGCTTTGGCTTAAGCCCGGCAGCATCCACCTTTACCGTATAATCTTGCAGCTGTGAGGTTTTGGTGTGGCCCTCTGAAACCACAGACGTAAACTCAGCGTCTTCAGCCACCTGCCAGTGCACGGGGATCGCTCGATGCTGACCATCACCCGATAACACTCGAGTCCAAAGAATCACTCGGTCGCTTAGCGGATCGCCACTGGCGACTCCATGTGTGAAGTAGGCCGCTACAGCGCCCTCGGCATGAACATTAAAACCCCGCAGCGCTAAAACGCCAAGGCTAGCACCTAGGCCTTTGACGAGTTGGCGTCGCGTAAAGGAACTGGAAGTCATAATAATTTATCCTGGATAAACGGAAATAGGGAACGCTCAGCTTACGTGACATTCATTACGACCAGATTACGAATACAAAACACATAGGCTTCTTGTAGGCGACGAGCTAGCTTGCCCACTTTGATATTGACATATGTGTTTTCGGGAATCTACTCTGTTTTAGCTGTAGTGCTATCGAGCTCCCAGGATCAAAGAGCCTTCTTTAAGGGCCTGCTGGAGGAGACTTAGACTAGCACGAGGCTATTGGATAGATTCGACAATGGCCTTGACCCAACGATAAAGAGCGTCAAGATTTTTGGCGCTGGCGCGCTTGCGGGGGGCAACAAGCCAATAGGAATAGTCTAAGCTACTCTCTGCGGAGTTGAGCAAAACCAGTTTATTGACACTTACCAGCCGGTTGATCAGGGGTTTCATACCTACCGCGACCCCAAGACCCTCTTCAGCAGATTTCATCGCGGTAGAGCACGAGTCGCAGGGAATCTTATTGTCCGATTCAAGGTTTGGGTAGAAGCTTTTCCAAATTCTTAAATCTTCGAAAACCGAAAGCAGCACATGCTTGTCTAGCTCTTGCTGTGACATAAATACGTTCTTAGCCAAACCTTTTTGTTCGAGATAAGTAGCGCCGCAAACGATTTGTGGTTCAACCTCACAGACGAATCGGCAATCTAGATCTGGCCAGTCGCCTTGGCCAAACCGTAGAGCCGCATCTACCGTGGAGTTTTCAAAGTCGATATGAGAATTTTCAGTGACTAACCGCAGCTCAACACCTGGCGCATACTCTTGGAATAGAGCGTAGTTCGGTATCAATAGTTCATGAGCCATTAAATGTGGGGCGCTTACCTCGAGAGTAGAATTGAGAAAATTTCTCTCGAAATCTTGATGGCTTCTAATATGGTGATTTACGATGTTACTGGAATTTTTGTAGTAAAACTCGCCCGCCGCGGTTAGACGCAGTTTTCTCGTGCTCCGATCAAAAAGAGATACTCCCAAATAGGTTTCAAGCACCTTTACCTGCTGGCTAATCGCGGGTGGCGAAACATTGAGTTCCTCAGCCGCCTTCTTAAAATTGAGTAGCCTAGCAGCAGCCTCAAAGGCGGGCAGCCATTGAATTGGTGGTGGGTTCCGGCTCATGCACATCATCCCTAATTAAGACAGACTTATTGTACGATAAGTAATACTACATTGACGCCATATTCATTTTAGCCTAAATTTCGACGAATATTGAATTGTTTGGCTTCATGCTTCCCCGCAGCGTTAGGGTGTTACTCCTCCCCCCCAAAAGCCTGTACAAAAAACAACCAGTTGCGGCATGTTAGAAACATGCCCCGCCAAGAATGTCGACGAGCACAGTAATATCAACTTTGTGACACCGGTTATTTGTGAGGTATGTGTAATTAACTGACATCTACAAAAGATATGGGGGGGGTATGACTTCCATCCTTTTGACGAAACAATGATTGTCGACAGCAGGACTGATGAAAGTACAGCGGAGGGCTTTGTCACTGGCTGTGACAGCCACCATGACGCGGGCATTCCCAGCATTTAACACAAAAATCATTGCGGTCGTCAATAGACGTACACTTTAAAATATCAGGGTTCGGTCCATTATTATTGCATAAAGAAATCACCTGGAAAATTCTCTTCAATTTTTTCAGATCAAAGGGTTTAACCAAATAGAAACATGCAGAATCGTCAAGAGCTGGAATGCCTGGTGAGCCGGTAGCAATGAGGACCCTAATATGCGGATGGAGCCTCCTAACGGCATTTATAAACTCATACCCTGACATAAGGGGCATATCAACATCGCTGATAATAGCCAGTCTTGGCGGAAGGTAATTCGCGCTGCTCATGTACTCGAGATAGTCGCTTGGACATGAAAATACCTGAGTTTGATAATTGAGAGTATCCATTAACGAAGAAACGAAAATGCGCATACTCTCGTCGTCGTCAACAATATCCACATCTACTGGAAAGCTCATGACTATTCATACCTTCTTCAGCACGCTAATAAAACATTTAGTGCCCCCAAATATAAATAACTTATCGCCATCTTAAGATTACTTGAGCAAAAATTTATTTCTGTTGCTTTCTTTCCCCCGGATAGGAGAGAAAGAAAACCCTACACCCTACTATAAATAAATAAATAAATGACTCTATCGAGAAAGCGAAAAACGAAAAGTGAAAGAATTCAGTGTCGAAAGATTAATTAGCCAAAATCAGGTAAGCCTTAATGGGCGCCTACCCTTATCAAGGTGCAGGCAGTATTAATGATTCAATGCTGGAGATTGATCATATTTAAGACCTACATTTAATAATTAATCCGAAGAGAGTTCGCATTTACGATGGAATGGATTGTAAGGTTTGTTAGTATTTGGAACTGTCATGCAAGGAATACGTGTACGATTATATTTTCGGACAAAATGTTTTTGGGGAGTTCTCCAGTGAACGGATTTTCACCTACACTTGGAGATAATGGATAATGATTTCTCGAGAACAATATAGTGATGTTGATGAGCACATTGCCGGTCTTTCCGATTGGAATATGGACATGGTGCAATTATCTCCCGGTCAAAGTAGGTCCAGCCAGTTAAAAGTTTCTGTCCACAACTATAGCTATGTCTTCTATAGTTATAAACTAAAGTCACTCCAAACGGCGAAGCTAATACGCCCCGGGGTTTCATTTCTGATCCCTCTGAGCAATGCAGCCATCAATTTTCTTGAGGAAAAATTCAACTCACCAGTAATCTGTTGCGTTCCATTTGGCGAAAGCGTGTCAACAATTACTCCAGATAATTTTTCCGGCGTAGCGGTTACTATTAGCAATAAAGTGCTGCGCCAAGGTATGGATGGCCAAAGTCAAACTCCAGATTTTTTGCCAGAAAGTGTAGGCAATACATTTTATAGCCTCACATCGCTGCAACTTGCGAAGTTGCAATCGGTCTTAATCGAGATTGGCGAGCGATTAGATTCAGTCGATGATATTGACCTAGAAGAATTACATTGGCTGAAAACTTTCAGCGAAGAAAGATTGATGCCGTTGATCTTCGCAATCATGGCCAATCAAAGCAGTCGAAACCGAAAATTACGCCCGCTGGTTTTTCGCTCTGCCCTAACGATGATCCACAAGAACATAGACTCCCCCTTATCGATTGCCGAAATCTCACAAAAGTTAGGAGTTTCTACCCGAAACTTACAGTATCTATTTTCGCACCACTTAGGGATGTCACCGAAGACGTTCATCATGAGCGCGCGTCTTAATGTCGCACGAAAACGTCTACGATATAGTCGCCTAGGGCGCGGGAAGGTATCTGACATTGCAAACTCTCTAGATTTTTGGCATATGGGCGGCTTTTCCAAAGAGTTCAAGAAATTATTCCATCAAACCCCTGGCGACATCTTACGAAAAGAGAAGGAGCTGGCAATAGAGGCTCCCAATACTGTAGAACTAAACTTGATAGATTAATAATTCTTTTTAGTTTTTCTCGCGACCAATAAGAAAGACTAGAAAAAGTGATATTTAACCGCCTTAAAGTCGATCGACTATTTAATTAATTCTGGTTTATCTGTATCTCCACTAGTTAAGCCTCGCTTATTACTTGGTAAGTAATGCTAATTCGACGCCCTATTAAATCTAGCCTAAATTTTAATAGAGGGGAATGTTTTTGCGTCCTGTTTCACAGTTTATATCGCAGTTTTGATATTAGAAATGCTCAATGACTTAAATCTCTCATCATTAAAATTGGCCCATTATGGACATTCATGTTGTAGACGACGAAACTATAGTCCGCACTCTTATTGCAGAGATGGTGAGAGGGCTTGACTATCAATCGATGGAATTCTCCAGCCCAGAACACTATCTCGAATATGTGAACAGTATTGACTATACACCTCCCAAAATGGCTATCCTCAGCGACGTTATGATGCCAACCATGTCTGGTTATGAGCTTATGAATGCTGTTCGAAAACGTTATCCACGTCAGAGATTTATCATTTGCACTGGGACACCTGAGCAAGCAACTTTAGAGAATTTTGCATGTTTCTATTTGGTAAAACCTTTGCGCTTGGAAGAATTGAAAAAAATTCTTCAAGCCATTTATTTGTGCAACAGAAATGGCCCTCACCCAGACACCTATAAATGCGCCTCTATTGATGATCGCTGCCAATTTGGCATTAGCGAGTGGAAATGCCCACGCGGTGGCTGTTAGCCTAATGAGGGGACCATATAGTCTCGTCTCAAATCGTCCAAGCCCAACAACCTTCTGAACTATAACCTTACATACATTGCAGGATAGCGATCTATCTGGTAGCTTAGTACGCATGCGTACTAAGGTGCAGAGAATCACAAGCCGGTATGAAGGGCCCTATGGACAAGCGACTTTTTTTCCTCATTAACAAAGCTAGGCACAACCTTAACCAGAGCATGGATAGGCGTATGTCTCAGGCTATTGATGTGCCTATTGCTCAGGTAACGGCCTTGCTGACACTGGAAGCTCATGATGGTTGCAGGCAAAAGGAACTTGGCCATTTCTTGGGTCTGAATAAATCGGGCACCACCGGCTTGGTCTGTCGCATGGAAGAAAACCAGCTTATAAAACGAGTAAGTGATCTGAATGATGCTCGTGCTATTCGTATTTATATAGATGCAAAAGGCAAAACCGTTTTGCAAAAGGCAAAACCCATTGTTAAAGCGGCAAACAGTGAACTACAGCAAGATTTCAGTGATGATGAAATGGCAACCGTCATTCGATTTCTTAACCACATTAGTAAACCCCAATAAATCACCCAGAACTTTAAAAAATAGGCCTTTAAATGACGTACACCCCCTCCAACAGCCCGGCATTAAAATTATGGAATAGCTTAAAGGGCGCCTCTTTTGGGCGCTGGCTGCTCAGTCAAATAGTGTGCTTTAGAGCGCCCTATTTCTCCTCAATTAAGCCCAGCCTTACACACATAGAAGCTGGCCACGTAGAATTAACCTTCAAAAAGCGCCGAGCCGTATGCAACCATATAAACACCGTGCACGCGATCGCCATGTGCAATGCAGCCGAGCTGGCCGGTGGCCTGTGTTTAGATGTGTCACTAGATGCCAATCATAGGTGGATACCCGCAGGCATGACCGTACAATACTTAAAGATGGCTAAAACGGACTTGCGCGCGGTGTGCAAAATAGACAGCTACGACTGGCAGGGCAAGCAAGACGTCATTATGCCCGTCTGTGTTTACGACACGAGCAATGAAGAAGTTTTTCACGCTGACATTACTATGAGAATATCACCTAAGAAATAGCTAGCCCTGCTGAAATAAACTGTCCCCTTTTCCACCTCTCAACCGTCTTCTCTACACCACAACAACCCCTAAAATCCCCAAAAAGACTCAAACACTGGGCAATGAGGTAGAATGACGGTGAAAATGGCATTTAAAACAATGACACAGGACACCTTGCCGCAGCAGCAGAAGGCACCGCCAATGACGGGTATTTTGCCTCGGCAATACGAAATTGTGAAAACTAAGAAAACGCAAAAACAACTGTGGACAGAGCTCTATGCCAACTATCAGGCTGAGCTAGTTCACTACCTGCAAAGTAAATGGTTAAAACAAAAACACGACGCTAATGATATCACTCAGCAAGCTTTTGAGCGCTTCATGCTTGTGGCTGAACCTGAACGCATCGAGAAACCTCGGGCCTACCTCTACCAGTTGGTACGCAACCTAACGGTTGACGGCCTACGACGAGACAAGGTCCGGAATGAACACGCCCGACAAGAGGCGATAAATGAAGAGCAGACCGCTATTGGGTCTCCTCTAAGTGAAGTGTTGAATACCGAGCAATTAGAATTTTTACAAGAGATCATCGAAACTCTTCCCGCCAAGAGGCGCAGAGCGTTTGTTTTAAGTCGTGTTTATCAAATGACTTATGCTGAAATTGCAGATGACATGGGCATTTCTGTCGATGGAGTGAAAAAACATGTCCTGCGGGCACTCAGCACCTGCCAAGAGCAGTTGGCAAACAGATTTAAGGGGCAATAACTGATGGACACACGGGACAGCAAGCACGTCGCCGAAATGAAAGATGATGCGAATCAAAGAGCCCAAGAATGGATTACCTTTCTGGCCTCAAGCGATGCAAGCTCGGAAGATCGCGCGCGCTTTGAGCGCTGGCTCGGTCTAGACGATGAACACCGCATTGCCTATGAGCAAGCACAAGCTACCTGGAATGGCGCGGCGGCTCTACAAGCACTTAAACACCTAGAACCTTTGCACCAAGAACAAGAAGCAAGACTTAAAGGCCTTGCACGCTGGTTTTCCAGCCTACAAGCGTTGCCGCAATGGGGCGCCGCTCTAGCTTCAGTTCTGATCGTGGCAATTGCCATTAATTCACAACAAGCCGAAAAAATTGATGTTCGCTCATACCAAACGCAAACAGCAGAAAAAAGGCAGCTGGACCTTGCCGACGGTTCAAGTGTATTTATGAGCCCAGAAACAAGCATAGCGGTAAGCTACACGGAGACGACTCGCGAGATCTCTCTACTTAAAGGCGAGGCGTTCTTCGAGGTGTTTCGCAACCCTCAAAAACCCTTCGTTGTCTCGAGTGCCCATACTCAGGTTACCGTGCTGGGCACCTCATTTAACGTTAATAGCAATCGCTTCGGCGTGACAGTGGCCGTTCAGGAGGGCAAGGTTGAAGTGGCCAGCGTCGACGTTCCAGGGCGGCGTAATTCATTAAAGAATTTAGTTGCCGGCCAAACCGTCAAAGTTAGCCACACCAAGGGACTGGGTCATATCAACAGAATTGAGGCTGAAGACACTAATGCCTGGATGCAAGACGTGAGAATTTATGTAGCGCGACCGCTGGCTGAAGTACTCGAAGATCTCAGCCGATATTGTGATGCCGAATTGGTTATCGTTGACGATCAATTGAAGGAACAAACGGTTACCGCGGTATTTCCAATGAGCAGTGCGCAGCATATACTAAAAGCGCTTGAAACGGTTCTTCCACTCACGGTTCAGCAGATTAATGACAAGCGCATTGAGCTTAGAGCTAAACCTTGATACAAACCTTATGAATTTCTAGGCTTAAACCGATTGGCGGCGGCGATACTTAAAATACACAATTATAAAAAACGCTGGGGAGAGTTGGGTTTTACATGCTAATGTCATTCTGCCACCAACTCAGTAGTGGTAAATATTCTTCTTACTTTGGCCTTTGCAAAATCCTAGGCACATTTATGCTGCTTATCGCCAGTATAAATTCGATGGCGCCGCTTGACCGTGCACTGCTCGAATTCGTAAAACAATCCGGCATTGGTGTTGTGGTCAATCAAGACATTGATACAACACAAACTCTCGACGCAGTACAAGGACAATTTTCCGCGCAGATGGCCCTGAAAAAGCTCTTAAGCGGCGCCTCACTGAACGCAGAAAGAATTGGCGAAGGCTCCTTTATTATCCGCCAAATTAAACCAGAACCCAAGTTGACCGAAGACTATACAACTATAGAAGAAGTAATTGTTACCGGAACTCACATTAATCGAGGGCTACACAGAACCGTCAGCCCGGTGACAATTATAGACCGCAACCAACTGCAAAACCTTGGTTCACCTTCAATGATTGATCTGATTAGCACTTTGAGTTCCATGTCGGGAACAGAAAATCAAAGCAATCAGTTTCATAACTTCAACAATGCCGGCACTGCTAATGTAAATTTGAGAGGTTTAGGCGTCAGTAGAACTCTGGTGTTGCTCAACGGCCGGCGCATGGTTCAGTCTGCACTACCCCATAATGATGGCCAGGCTTTTGTCGACATCAATACGATTCCGGCCTCGGCCCTGCAACGTATTGATATTTTGAAGGACGGAGCCAGCGCCACTTATGGCTCGGACGCTGTTGCTGGAGTGGTGAACTTTATTACTCAGCGCGAAGTGTCGGGGTTTACGGCCCACATTAGCGGAAAACATGTGGATGAAAGCTCTGGAGACTGGGATGCTGGGTTTTTAACAGGCGGAGATCTCTCCAAAGGGCAGTGGATGACAAGCTTTAACTACAGCCGTCGCAGTGAACTACGCAACAGCGATCGTGAAAACCAGACAGCCCCAAAGATAGATATTCCTGCACTTCAGCGCAGCATCTACGGAATATCCTCCGTGGGCAACCCTGGTTCCTTTATTCCTATTAGCGTTGACATCGCTCGCGGTGGGGTCACGGCAATTGAGGCCGAAAATGCCGCGAACGGAAACAACAACTATGTTCTAGACCCCGATTGTGAATTGGCAGGTGGCATTGCGTTTGAAAATACTCGCTGCGGCTTCAACTATATTGAACATGACAATCTGGTTGAGACAGAAAACCGGTGGCAACTTTTTAGTTCTTGGCATCGTCCCCTAGGGCGCAACGCGGAAACCTACGCTGAGCTCAATTATTCTTACCTCGACATAGCTGATTGGAAAACCTCTCCCAGTTTCCCTCCGGTGAATGAAGTGGATGCCGCCCGTTTTGTTCCCGCCTATCACCCCGGGCTCATTGATTTTTTGGCTCGCAACCCTGTGCTAGTTGAAAGCGATGGAGACCTTGCCGACTTTTCCGGTGGGGCTTTATTTGTTGGCCGTCCTATGGGAGCTGCAAGCACCGCGGATAGTGGTCGTCGATCGCACAGCACGCTGCGAATTGTTGCAGGTTTACGTGGTATAGCCTCACCAGAAATGGATTATAATATGTCCTTAACTCTGGCTCAAAACCTTGCAAGAACAAGCTCCCCGGACGTTGTGATTGAACGTTGGGAAAAGGCACTCGCCGGTTTTGGCGGAGAAAACTGCAAAGGCAATGTTGCGGGAGAAAATCAATGCCTATTCTACAACCCCTTCGCTTCAGCGTCTTTGGCTGATAGTCGAAATAATTTATCACTTACAAATAATTCAGATCTTCTGGCTTGGCTAAAAGAAGATGTCATCCAACAAAACACTTCAGACCTACTTGTCGCAGACCTAGGTTTTTCAGGCCGCCTCTCTCTGCCAAACGGCATTCCAGTTGATTATGCCTTTGGCCTACAATATCGGAGCGAACATCTAAAAATTCGTTTTGACGACCTGTCTGACGTCAACATTAACCCAGGAAACTCAACAGACGCCCGAGAGGTACCGGGAATTTTTATATTTTTTCGCGGCGGTCAAGAAGACCATGTTCAGCAAGATGTTTTTGCTTGGTTTAGCGAACTTGCAACACCTATTCGCAACAACTTAACATTGCAACTGGCCCTGCGTTACGAGAGTTATGGAGGTAATATTGGCGAGAGTGTGGACCCACGCATCGCTCTAAATTGGGACCTCAGCCCAACGCTGACGTTGAAAACTTCCGCGGGCACAACTTTTCGAGCTCCATCTCTCAACCAAACCAGCCTAGACACCACATATCTTGAATTAATCGGTGCCGCTTTCGCCTTCAAAGCGGTGGACCGAATTGGCAACGAAGGCCTTATGCCTGAAACATCGGTGAGCACAAGCGTGAGCGCCACTTGGGAACCCAGTGAATTTTGGACAATCAATTTGGACTACTGGAACTATCAACTACAGGACATCATTGTACAAGAGAGTGCCAACGACCTAGTTAACACCGTTTTTTCTAACCCAAGTTCAGACCGTCAGGCGCAAGTGATTTTTGACAGCGGCGGCAATATAGCTCGCATTCTTAGCCACTATGTTAATGGTCCAGACATCAAAGTGGATGGCATTGATTTTTATGGTCAATATCTACGGCGTTTGTCCGAGGCTAGGCTAACTATAGGCTGGGATATTGCGTGGCTACACCGTTACGATGTTGGCGTAAGCGCGCTGTCACAGGCATTCTCCGCAGCGGGAAAATTAAACACCGGCACTTTCGTAAAATCACTTCCAAGATGGCAAGGTAAGCTTTATGCGAACTATGCACACAAAATCTTCAACGCTCGGGTCGTGCTAAATGCCGTCAGTGCCTACACGGATGACGGCCTAAATATCTTAAAAAAAACGGCCTTCGAAACATTTATCACCGATGCAGAAGTTGCTGCACATTATTCAATCGACACGCACTTAACATGGGCAGGCCTCTCCCCCCAAACACAGCTGTCGCTGTCTATTTTGAACCTAACAGACCGAGATCCTCCCTCCGCTCGACTAGATATGCGTTTTGATACTACTAAGCACAACGCATTTGGGCGCATGCTTAAGTTTACGGTCCAACATAAACTTTAATTTTTTTGTCCCCATTTGTCTCACTGGTGCGTCTTCCCCTGTAATACCAAAAAAAACGGGAGATATATGATGATGAGAGCAAGCTTGTACAAAACACCCCTAGCGCTAGCGATGAGTGCACTGGCCGCCGCCAGCACTTTCGCCCAAGAAAGCGGAACCACTACCCGCAAAGGCACCGCCTACTTAATGCTAGAAGAGGTTCAGGTCACGGCGCGGAAACGCAGTAACGCCGAAGCAATCCAAGATGTGCCTCTAGCAATTACCGCCTACGGCGGAGAACAGCTTGACGCCATGTTTGTGAAAAAAATTGAAGACCTTAGCTACGCCGCACCCAATGTGCAATTGGAAGCCGTAGGCACGTTCCCAGGCGTTCAGAATTTCTCTATTCGCGGTCAGGGCATTAACAGTTCTATTCCTTCTGTTGACCCGACTGTTGGCACCTTCGTTGACGGTGTATATCTCGGAGTGACCTACGGTGTAGTTGTCGACATGTTTGATATGGAAGCTGTTGAAATACTTCGAGGCCCGCAGGGTTTATTGTTTGGCCGTAACGTCACCGGCGGCGCCGTAGTCATGAGAACCGCGCGCCCAGACGGCGAATTTGATTTTCGTGTCCGAACCCAGCTAAGCGATCACGATCAATATAATTTTGCCGGTGTGGTTGAGGGTTCATTAATTGAAGACAAACTGGCCGCTAAGCTAGTAATTTATCACGACAATGATGATGGCTATTTTGACAACAATACCAGCGGCCCTACCGAGGGGGCAGTTTATTTTAAGCCCGCAAACAATGACAAAATTGGTGCCTTAAAAACCAGTTTTGTTCGGCCCTCATTTGTCTTGCAAGCCAGCGAAGAACTGGAATTGGTGTTAATCGCCGAGTCTGGAGAAACCACCGGCGATGGCGCTCCCTGGAGTGCCGCCAGCCTGCAGCGTGACGGTTCATTAGAAGAGTTCACCACCACCATGGATGAAACTGGTGAAACTGACATGTCTTGGGACCAAGTAACTATCGAATCAAATTTGGATGTAGCACTGGGTGAAGGTGTGATCACCAACATTCTGGCTTGGCGCCAAGTGGATGCGTTTTCTATCGCCGACGTTGACGGTCGCGTCAATTCAATTTTCACCGTTCCAGGGCACACAAAACAAGATCAAGTCAGCAATGAACTGCGCTACGCAGGCACCTTTATGGACGGTTCACTCGACTTAACCACGGGCCTCTATTATTTCGAACAGGACATTGAATACCGCGAAGCTCGCTATATTTTTGGCGGTTCAGTACAGCGCGCCCTAGGGGGTGACATGGACCACTCCACTTGGGGGGTTTTCCTGAATAACGACTACCACGTGTCTGATGCACTGACAGTGACTGCGGGTTTACGCTATACAAAAGAGAAGAAGGACGCGCAGGTGATTACCGGTGCCTGTGCCGATGTTGTTAATTTCAACTGTACCTTTCAAGACCTCAATGATGAATGGTCTAACGTTACACCAAAATTGGGCTTCCAATACGCACTCAATGATGACGCCAATGTGTATGCCTTTTGGACCAAAGGCTTTCGCAGTGGAGGCGTTAATTTTCGCAACGCTAAACCAGAAGTCATTGAACCAGGCCCAACCAAGGAAGAAGCTCAACAGAGCTTTGAAGTTGGTTTAAAATCGGACCTGATGGATGGCATGCTGCGTTTAAACATGGCCTATTTTTATAATACTGTAGACGACATGCAACGGGAGCTGAACCAAGGGGACCCCGACGTGATTGTGTTACAAGGCACCATCAACGCAGGCGACGTAACGATTCAAGGTGTGGAAATCGATTTTGTTGCGATGCTCAGTGATAGCTTAGCCATCAATGGTTCTGTTGGTTATATTGACGGACGCTACACTAAAGTAGACCCTATTTATGACCCACTATTGGGAACAGACTTACCTCGCCTGTCACCTTGGACCGCCAACCTCGCGGCTACCTACGATATTGACATAGGTGACGCTGGGTTCTTGACCCTCAGAGGCAGCTACAGCTTTCGCGACACAGCCGCATACAACGACTCCAATACTGAGTATTTTGAGCAGCAGCACGAAGTGAGTGCCAGTATTAACTACAATTCACTCGACGAGCACTGGAAGGTTTCGTTCTACGGAAAGAATCTGAACGACGAAGCGCGCTGGGGCAATCTCACATCAATTGCCGGCTTGTGGACAGCGGGTCCAATGCAAAAAGGGCGCCGAATCGGGCTAGAAGTTGAATACCGTTATTAAGTAGTTCGTACACCGTAGAAGGAAGAGAGGCACGCTTACCCTGCCTCTCTTCCTTGTATAATGAGCCGGCTCGCCGGAAAATGACAAACGATCACGTATATTGCCAAGCTCACCTCTCCCTTCAGCAAAAACCCCTTTTAACACCCTGATTCATAAGGGTTTATTTGAAACACCCACCCCTGCAATGAGCCTAAAAACGCAAATTAATTAATGATGTGCCCCATCACACATTTGCTCAACTTGACCAAAGCCCGATCGATGCATTGCATGCCCCACATGAAGTGTGTATTTTATTTGGCATCTAAAAAGGAGTCTTTATGCCAATTATACAATCTCTAGTGACCAGTCCATTGTTTTGGATATCCATTATCATTCTCTACACCATTAAAAAGGGCATCTATTTTGTGCCTCAAAACCGGGGTTATGTTATTTACACCCTAGGAAAATACGACAAAACCCTTTCTGCTGGCCTAAACTTCATCATTCCTTTCGTGCAGAGCGTGGCAGCCGACAGAAACTTAAAAGAGCAATCCTTGGATATTAGCGCCCAAGCCGCTATTACCAAAGACAACATTACATTGTTACTAGACGGCATTTTGTTCATGAAAGTGACAGACGCCGCCGCTGCTACCAACAACATCTCTGACTACAAAACTTCTGTGGTACAACTGGCCATGACCACCATGCGAAATGCGATTGGTGAAATGGAATTGGACCAATGTTTTCAAAGTCGCGACACAATCAATGCGAAAATTTTAGGGGCCATGACAGAAGCCACGGCTCCTTGGGGTGTGCAGGTCACACGCTACGAAATTAAAGACATCACACCACCACAATCTATTCGTGAAGACATGGAAAAACAAATGACGGCAGAGCGTGAAAAGCGTTCGGTCATTCTTACTGCGGAAGGTGTTAAAACCGCGGACATCACCCGAGCTGAGGGTGAAAAGCAAGCCCGAGTACTGGATGCCGAAGCCGCCAAAGCTGAACAAGTATTAGCCGCAGAAGCCAGTAAAACCTCTCAGGTATTGGAGGCAGCCGGTAAATCTCAAGCAATCATGTTGGTGGCGAAAGCCGATGCAGAAGCTCTGCGCGTGGTCGGTGAAGCCGCCAGTACTGAGCAGGGTAAAGTCGCCGTGACGCTCACTCTGGCACAGGGCGCCATCGCAGCTCACCAAGCCATTGCCGCGACCGGAACAGTGGTATTAAGCGATGGTAAAACCGCTGACAATATCGCCAGCACCGTCGCCCAGGCCATTGCCGTTTCAACGAGTTTAAAAATAACCGATAGTTAAGGGTGTGCAATGGATATTTTGCAGTATCTACTCGACCATCACGACCAAAGCTTTTATTTGCTTGGCGGGCTGAGCCTGATCGTCGAATTAACCGTACTGGGCCTGAGTGGGCCACTATTATTTTTTGGCATCGCGGCTTTTATTACCGGCGTACTTTCTACTCTGGGTATAATCAGTGGCTGGGAGACTGAAATATTCACCTTGGGTATTAGCACCGGCATACTTGCGGCACTGCTCTGGCAGCCTCTCAAGCGTTTTCAAAACTCAGGTGGCGGGCCCGACACCAGCAGTGACATGATTGGCCTAGAAGTGCCGGCGTCCACCGACATTAATCAAAGCAGCGGGAAAATCCGTTACTCAGGCATAGACTGGAATGCGCGCTTGGGTAGAGATGTTACAAGCGAAGGCATTAAAGCAAAAGAGATGTGCACTATTATAGGTGTTGAAGGCACAGTCATGCTGGTTAAACCTTTGCCTTAACATTGGCTTATTGCTTGGCAAAGAGCTTGGAGGCTAAGCCAATGCGCTCGCCAGCAATTTTAGTAAGGCGGGCAAAGAAAATGGTTTGTTAATCGCCGCTATAAAACCGTAGTCTTTATAATTCTCCATAATCGGATCAACTCCATACCCAGATGCGACTATCGCTTTCGCACCTGGGTCGAGTGCGAGTAATTCCTTTATCGCCTGCTTTCCTCCCATACCTTCACGAATGGTTAAGTCCATAACTACACAGGCGTATGGATTCCCTGATTCAATAGATTGCGAGTACTTATGTAAAGCCTCGCTTCCCTCTGACGCCTCATCAACCAAATACCCCGCGCTGGACAAGACTTCGTTCAACAAGTCTCGAATGCCATCCTCATCATCCATTACGAGAATTCTTTTTTTACCCTCACAAACGGGAGGTGGAAGGTCATCCATAGGAATAGTCGAAGCCACCGGTTTGTCGGTGGTGGATGGTAAATAAATCGTAAATGCTGTGCCCACGCCAAGCTCTGATTTAACGTCGATAAAACCTTCGTGCTTCTTGACGATTGAAAAAACTGTCGCCAAACCCAAACCACTGCCAAACTCTTTAGTGCTGAAATAAATATCAAATATATGCTCGATATTCTCAGGCCTGATTCCGGAGCCGCTGTCGCGAAATTCAATCGCCGCGTAGAAACCCTCTGTTACAGGAATTGCCAAAACATCACTCGCCTCGACCTCATTTACAGATATGAGCAGCCGCCCATTATCATTCATTGACTCGACTGCGTTCACGGTAAGGTTCGAAAATACTTGTTCCAACTGTCTATGATCGGCGTTCACTGAGGTCAATTTCGACCCAAGTTCAAATTCTATTTCAACTGAGCTACCCGTCGAGTAAAAACCAACTGTACTTTTGATTAAATCGTTGAGCGCAAGTACTTCCTTGGTGAGTGAATCACCTTTAGCAAAGGTCAACAATTTATAGGATAGCTGAGACGCTCTTTCCAAGGCGCTATCGGCTTCAAGAAGGTAATTCTTCGCGGGGTCATTGTCGTCAAGCGCCGACAAAGCTAAACCGACATTGCCAAATATTGCTGTTAGTAAATTATTGAAGTCATGCGCTACTCCAGCCGCCAGAAATCCGATCCTCTCCAGGTTTTCGGTTTTGATATTCTCCGCCTGTACTCGTTGTTCCAAATTTTTAACGCGATGTGAATCGAGTAAGCTGCCACACGTGAGCTGTATCGGTGCCAACAAATCAAGCAAAGCATCATCATACCCACCCTGCCGATTAGCTAAACCGACCATCCCAAGAAGCTTTCCCGCGTAGAAAAAAGGCAAACCTAGGAAAGTATCTAAGTTAGGGTGGCCGGAAGGCCTTCCTCCAGCCCTTGAGTCATTGGCAACATCATTAGCAATAACTGTTTTCCCCGTTGTCACGGCGACGCCAAAGAGCGTATCCATGTTGTAGAACTCCATGCCTGAACCGACCGATTCCTCATACAGCGCTTTTGTTTCTTCGCTCCAAGAAATATCAGTAATTGCATGGGTTTTGAGGTGGGGAACTTCGTTGTCATAGATAATTTCACCGATGAAACCATATTCGCTTTCTGTTATATCCAAAATATGCTCCAGCAACCTCGAAAAGGAGGCCATAGTATCTGACTCAACGATGAACTCTTGCTGCAGAGTTGTGAGTGTTGCCAATATATCGTGATTGGCCTTCGCTCTCTTTTTCGCGGCAAGTAAAGCGACTGAATTTCTTTCCGCTTCTAAGGCTCGTTCCTGCAATTTTATGGCAAGACGGGCCGACCATACAATTCCCCCAGAGAAAACTAAACTGAGAATAAGCAGGGTGTTGTGGCCGAAATTGGCCGCGCCGGGATTCTGCTCAGGGTGCAGTGCTTGCCATAATGAAACCATGAGTGCCAATGAAAATAGCCCTGATGATGCGGGCACCCAAGCGGGTAAAATCTTCTTATTGGTTTCCCGGGCCCAGGCAAATAAAACCAGCGTGCAACCCACCACAATAAACCCGAGAGAGGTGTGAATGGCCATCCGCGTGAGCCGCCCCCAGCCGTACACGGTTTCTATGTCAGCAATGTAGCCAAATAGAGCAATGGACCCTAGGCCTAATACCATCGAGCCCGACGTGCCAAGAAAATATTTCGTTCTCGCCTCACTCGGCGTGCTAAAGGCCAGGAATATTGCCACGCCCGAGATCAGAAAACACAATGCTGTGTTTGGCGCCATGCGCCCCGGATGGGAACTCAGCAGGGTGATATAATGTTCCATGAAAAGCTGATCAATACCAATACTTACACTGCTTAAATATTGGAATAGAGTTGCTATGCCGATTAAGGCGACTAGAAATGACGTTATCCTGACAACTAGGAATTGCTTATATCTGATAGACAATAGCGCAAGGCCGCAAAGCAAAAAACCCAGTGCGGTATTGTATTGCATCGGAACAAAAGAGCTGTGAATTTGAATAAGTGATTCGTTATGACTATACCAACCAAACAATACGAACAGTCCAAGTAAGGTGGTTAAATAAGACAAAAGAGTACTAATCTGTACAATTGGATTATTGGCTGGCATTAATAACTCATTGATCAAATTGTGATTTATTCAGACTAGCACTAACTATAGATGATAGTTTGTCGTCTTCAAGGGGAGCACAGGCAGCCGTAATTCACCTGACGGCCATTGACCAGTACCAAGCTACTTACTGGTCAATGGCCAGCCTAAGGGCGGTGCCCTATTCCCCCTAAACTAATTTTTTCTTGATTTTCCAAGACTTTGTCGCGAATTTCGTAAAAGCTTACACACACAAGTAGGACAAAAGAGGGGAAAACTGCGAGAATCCAAGGCAATACAATTATTAGACATTTCACTATGCATATCAGGAAATATAATCTCCTCAACAATCTTTCCATATGGCTTCTAACGGCTCTCGCCTTATTGCTTGCGGCTTGCACTCAAGAAAGTAACCCCGTCGACCGGCCCTCGCCGAAATCAGCCCCTAAACCTAAAGCCTATATCGAACAGGGAGACCTCGAGGCCATTCGCAAACACGGCAGTTTACGCCTAATTGCGCCGCGTTTTGATGGTACAAGCGCCCTTCCTCGCGAAGGCATTCCAGTACAACACTACCAACAAATTGCCGAGGCCTTTGCACAACACCTACAACTTGACGTTCAATGGGTTTTTGTCGACGATTTTTCAGCTCTAATTCCCACACTGCGGCGGGGAGAGGGCGATGTGATAGTGACCAACATGTCCGTCACTCCTCTCAGAAGAGAGAAAGTTCTGTTCTCTCGCCCTATTAATGAAATTAATGAAGTGCTTGTAAGCCTCCCAGAAAATGCAAGGGACGACCCAAAACAATTGAGCGGGCTTACTCTGTCTGTATCGGAAGGCACTGCTTATATTGATACCTTAAAAGAACTGTCTGAGAAAAATCAGATAACTCTGAATTTAACAATTGCGCCTTCTGGCACAAACGATAAAGACTTGCTAGACGCAATTAGGGCGGGAAAATTTCAAGCCACCGTGCTCGACAGTGACCTTGCAAATCGTCTACTACTGGACTACCCAAGTTTAACGACTAGCTTAGTACTGAGGCGCCACCGCCCCATTGCCTGGGCAACTAGAAAAGGCAGCCATGAACTTCTCAATCAGCTCAATGAATTCTTAGTTTCACACCATCTCCAAGCCTCCGCAAATAAGCAACAACAGCGAAGCTGGGCCGACATCAAACAGGGTGGGCGGCTGCGTATGCTCACACTCAACAATCCTGCCAGTTACTTTATGTGGCGTGGAGAATTAATGGGTTTCGACCTAGACCTGATAAAAAAGTTTGCCAAACAACACCAACTACAGGTTTCCGTAATACTGAAAGACACCATTCCCGAGCTCATCACCGCCCTACAAGAAGGTGAGGGGGATGTGATCGCCGCATCACTCACCCAATCACCCAAGCGCGAATCAATGGGAATACAGTTTAGCCGCCCTTATTTAAAGGTAAACGAGCAATTAGTGGGCCGTAAGAATGGCCCATCCGTCACCTCCGTCGAACAACTAGCCAAGCAGAATATCGGGGTTAATCCCGAAACGGTCTTTTACACCGCCTTTAAAGAGCTACAAGCACAAGGTATAGACTTGCAGTTACAGGAGTTCCCTAAAAGCACCACCGAAGGCCTGATGAATAGATTAGTAGCGGGTGAATTTGATTTCGCCGCCGTTGACAGCCACCTATTTGCCATCGAGATTGCCCATCGGGACGATCTCCAATTGAATCTCGAACTGAAGCCCGAGAGCGCCCACAAAGGCGATATCGCCTGGGGCTTGCGCCCCGACCAAGCTCAACTGAAAGAAAAGCTAAACGACTTTATCAAGCAGGAGTACCGCGGCCTGTTTTACAATGTCACTTTTAATAAGTACTTTAAAAATAGCCGTAAAATGCGTCAACACAAGGCCGAACGAGTAGTTCCAGGCGCAGACCTGTCTCCGTTTGACGATTTGATCAAGCCTCTAGCGAAACAATACGGAATGGACTGGCGTCTCATTGTGTCGCAGATGTACCAAGAGAGTAAGTTTCAGCTCAAGGCCAAGTCCTTCGCCGGCGCTACAGGCTTGATGCAGGTAATGCCCCGCACAGCGCGGGAACTGGGCTACACAAACCTTGAACAAGCCCACAATGGCATTGGCGCCGGCATGGCCTATATGAAATGGCTTGAACAACGTTTCCCAGGTGAACTGGACATGCAGGAACGAATATTCTTCACGCTGGCCGCTTATAACGCCGGCGCAGGTCACGTTCGAGACGCTCGGCGCCTAGCAAAGCAACTGGGGAAAAACCCCAACCGCTGGTTCGGACACGTAGAAGAGGCCATGCTGCTATTGGCAAAACCCAAGTTTCACAAGATGGCCCGCTTTGGGTATGTACGTGGTTCTGAACCGGTTCAATATGTGAAGGAAATTCGTGATCGCTACCTCGGATATTTGCAAGTTAAATAAGCGCGACCTTAACCGCGCAGGCCACTCGATAGTTACCGATAATTTATTGTCGGCCCGCCGTCTACGACCGATATATTGACACAATTGTGATTAGTTCCTAAGCTCAAACAGTAAGCTTATTCGAGTTAACTAGCTAAGGTTTAGGTTGATTTCTATCTCCTCTCTTCAGGAGAGGCCTACTTGTTCCCCCCAAAACGCTGTAGTGCTTACTAACAGTAGACACATGGGATATGCATGACGTGATGAATCTGCTCGACCTATGTGAGCGCCTGATGAATACACAGGCTTGAGTGTAAATATTTCAGGGCAAGGAGATTTCTTTGACAGGATGTAAGACCTTGCTCAATACAATGATTTCTCACTTGCAGAAATTTTGCATAAGGCTGCCAGTAGTGCTGCTGGTTTTTCCGCAGCAGGCTTGGCCCCTTGAAGAAGTAATATCTGAAGCAGACTTACAAGCCGCGTTTGTTTACAATTTTACCCAGTTCATTAAGTGGCCAGACACACAGGCCAACACAATTTTCTCGCTCTGCATATTGGGTTCGAAAGACGAAGCAAAAAAGTTTTTCAATCAACTCAATGGGAAAACCGCAAATCATCAAGTTATTGAAATCGTTTATCTACCTTCTGCATTGTCTATTACTCGACTACAAACGTGTCAGTTGATATTTCAGCTTGAAGCCTTTCCAAAAGCATTGACTCAGCCCTTAGCACAAGGCGTAGTATTGGTTAGCTACAACCCTCTCCCGGGTACCACAAACGTCAGTATCGCCCTGCAATTAAATCGTCAGAGGCAACTCAGATTCGCAATTAATCCAGCGGCCGTCGCTGTTGCCGGAGTGGTTGTTAGTAGTCAGTTACAGAAGCTAGCAATCGAATGGCGAGAGGTCTACCAGCCATGAAAATAACCTCGCCCCTGGCCCGCCGGATAAGTTTTTTCACCATGCTTATTGCGGCATTAGCAATCATCGCCAGCACGGCTTTCGAGTCAATTACCAATTACCATTTCGCCACACAACAAGCCAAGCAAAAAATGCAAGTATTGGCGGAAGTCACCGCATTCAATATTGCAGCGCCTAGCATGTTTGGTGATGTCGAAGCGGCAAGCGCCGTATTAAAGGCATTGAGTGCGGAGTCAACGGTCGTATCGGCACATTTACTGAATGCAAATAAACAGCGCTTGGCGCAGTACCAAAGAACTTCTCGCCCGAAAGAAGAGCGCCTCGATGAACTTAGAGTTGTTGTGCAGTGGAAGAATAAGACCGTAGGGGAATTATTATTCGCTGTCGACAGTTCTGGGCTTGAAGAACAACTATTCCGCCAACTCAGATTCTCCTTGATATCGACCCTAATTGCCGTCTTAGCAGCCGGTTTTTTAGTGCACTGGATGATACGGTTTTCAACCAAACCTTTACAAAATTTAAGCGAAGTTGCCGAGAGAATAGGTCGGCAAAACGACTACACGCTAAGAGCCAAGATCACATCCAACCACGACGATGTTAGCCAGCTCACACACACATTTAACGCCATGTTAGATCACATAGAAGAGCAGAACATTGCGCTGCATGAACAACAGAGCATATTACACTCCAGCGAAAAACGACTATTGCTAGCCACCGCATCAGCCGGGCTTGGCGTATGGGATTTAAACATCTGTGATAATGCCATGATGTGGGACGACCGAATGTTCGAAATGTATGGAATCGATCGCGCGGAATCTTGCAATAATCTGGAGACTTGGACCAACAGTCTGCATCCATACGACAAGAAAAAAGCTATTACTGACTACCAAGCTGCACTCAGCGGAGATAAAGAATTTAGCACCACCTTCCGCATTGTAAACCCAGACGGGAAACTGAAATACATGAAGGCAAACGCTGTGATTCTACGTGATTCCAAGGGAGAGGCAGTACGCATGCTCGGTATTAACAGCGACGTGACAGAAAGCGAACTATTAGGAAAGCGCGCACTGGAAATGTTAACGGACGTTCAACAGGCAAATGCCGAATTATCATTTCAAAAACACGCTCTAGATGAACATGCCATTGTCAGCATCGCAGACGCCCTAGGGGGAATCACTTACGTCAACGATAATTTTTGTCAAATTAGCGGCTACACTCGAACAGAGCTAATGGGTAAAAATCATAGCCTACTGCGCAGTGATGAGCACTCTCCGGAATTCATCGCAAATATGGCGCAAACACTTGCCAGCGGTAAAACCTGGCGCGGTGAGATGAAGAATCTAAAAAAATCTGGAGAGTATTACTGGGTTGCCGCCACCATTGTGCCGTCACTAAACGAAATCGGTGAAATCGTTAGTTGGATTGCCATACGTACCGACATTACCAAGATTAAAAGTACCGAAGAACAGCTTCGCCGCTCACAAAAGATGGAATCAATTGGCGAGCTGGCAGGCGGCATAGCACATGATTTCAACAACCTTCTTGGCATCATCATTGGCAACCTCGATCTAATTGACTATCAACTTGAGAACGACAGTAAACTCCAGAAACGAGTACAAAAAGCTCAGAATGCGGCCCTTCGTGGCTCTTCGTTGACGAGCCGATTACTGAATTTTTCGCGTCAATCAGCCACAGATCAAAGCCTCGTGGACATGGGTAAAGTCATCGTTGATTTTGAAGACCTAATTCGCAAGTCACTGACCGCGAGTATCTCAATCAATATACACCGGAGCGATCATTTGTGGATGGTTGAAATAAACCCCGATGAACTAGAAGATGCACTGGTGAACTTAGCCCTCAATGCGCGGGACGCCATGCCAGACGGGGGCAAGCTAACGATTGAAGTGGAAAATATAAAGCTGGAAAACCACTCTAGATCATTGAAAAACGGTCTCGCCCCTGGTGAGTACGTGCAACTGACCATCGGCGATACGGGTATAGGCATGGACAGCGCGATTACCGAAAAAATCTTTGATCCGTTTTTCACAACCAAGAATAAAGGTGACGGCACGGGGCTTGGTCTGGCGATGGTCTACGGCTTTGTTCAGCGAAGCCATGGTCATCTAGCCGTTACTTCAGAGGTGGGCACAGGCACCACTTTCAGCATGTATCTACCACGCGCTATTGGCGCGGACAAGCTATCAGCAAAATCCGGTGAAGTTGAAGCCCTGCGGCCAATAGGCATGGAGACCATCCTAATCGTTGATGATGAAGCGGAGCTTGCCAGCGTAGCCAAAAGTATTCTTGACATACTAGGCTATACTACGATTTGTGCCTACAGCGGTTTAGAAGCCCTGCAGATACTCGAAACAAACCGAACCATTAACCTGGTATTTACCGATGTTGTGATGCCGGGGGGTATGAGTGGCTTAGATTTGGCTGAATCCATTACAATGCAATACCCCGCCGTAGGAATACTGCTCACCTCCGGCTTTACCGCCAAAGCAAACCATTCCGAAAGCGCCGAGAAATTGATACAGAAAATGATCAAGAAACCGTATAGGGACGTAGAGCTTGCCCTCAGGGTAAGAAAGACACTGGACGAGGTTAAATAGGTCATGGCTACTCAAAAACTCTTTGTCCTCGATGATGAAGCCGACTTTACCGAGTTCGTTGCCGAAGTGGCAGAAGGCATGGCTTTCGACGTCAGTTTTACATCGAACCCGCTCGATTTTGCTCGCCGCTATAGTGCTGATATAGACATCATCGTGCTAGATCTGTTTATGCCTATCTTGGACGGTATTGAGATACTTAGATTTTTGGTCGACAACGGCAGCCCAGCCTCCCTTATCTTTATGAGTGGCAAGGACAAGGGCGTTCTTCACTCTGCGCAGGAACTGGCGTTTGAGCAGGGCATGGCGGTGCTGGGCGTTCTACAAAAACCATTTCGCGCCAGCGAGCTGGAAGCTCTCCTCTCAACATTTGTGCCCGCGACACCCGCGCAAAGCTTTCAATATGCTGAACCACCTACACTCGGCGAATTACGAGAAGCCATTGATAATGAGGACTTGTTCCTTGCCTATCAACCACAGATAAATATGAGCGACCGCAGCGTGGTTGGCGTTGAAGCCTTGATCCGCTGGAATCATCCGAGCAAAGGAAGAATTGCTCCTAACTATTTTATTCCACTGGCTGAAAAGAACGGTCTCATCTCAGATATATCCCAATATGTGAACCAAGCTGCCATTCGCCAACAGGGGGAGTGGAAAGCACAAGGCATTGATTTACGTATGTCGATCAACGTATCTCCACAGATACTCAATGACTTGGACATGCCAGAAAAATTAGCGCGTTATGCTAAGGAAATGGGCGTCGACACTTCTGACATAGTTATTGAAGTGACGGAAACCGCGCTGATGTCGAATATTGTGCATTACATGGATATTCTGACTAGACTGCGAATGAAAGGGTTCAATCTCTCTATCGATGACTTCGGCACGGGCTATTCTTCACTACAGCAGTTGGTACGAGTGCCTTTTACGGAGTTGAAAATCGATCTGGCATTTATTCAAAAGCTTCTTACCGACCAAGAATGTAAAACCATCACTGAGATTTCGATTTCGCTCGCTCATAAACTCGGCATGCATGTAGTTGCGGAAGGCATTGAAGAGGAAGCGATATGGGACACGCTCAGAGAACTCGGTTGTGACGAAGGGCAAGGCTATTGGATGGGGGAACCCATGTCTGCAGAGAAAATTAATACCTGGCTGAGGGCCTGGTCCGGAAAGTAACTTCCGACTCACAAGATAAATACATCTTTCAAATAATCATTTTAGAAGCAAACGGTCTTAATTATTTTGCTCCAAACGTCGATAGCTAGCGTGACGATTCACAAGGTGGAGCGTGACCTATGTTTGTACAGAGTTCTTCGGTCAATATGCAGTTCGACCACCATTCGGTTCGGAGGCAACAACTGACGCCTTTGGCGACACAAACTTTGACGGCCAACCGTGGCGAAGCAAAACTACTTGAGCCTCAAGTTCCCGCTAAAGAGGCATCGCCTCGCATGGCACCCCTCAGGCAACAAATAAAATTGTCCGCGCCACCCTCTGCCAGCAATCTCTCTGCTTCCTTTCGGAAAATGAAAATGGTCTTAGAGTATATGCTTGGCAAGCAGATTCAAATCGCATCTGAGCGAGCTGTGGCAGGCAAGCCCAATGAGCTTGCGCCTGAATCGCCAGAAATGAGCAAACAACAAGTCATTTCTGTCACCGCAACAGAAAGTGATGCTCCAGCTTACCGCTTAAGAAGTCATGAATCGGAGAAGACAAGCGTCAACATTCAAGCTCGCCTGAATCTTCGCAGCGGGAAAACAATTGACGTGGACCTTAAACAATCCATGTCTCGAAGTCTTGACCTAGACTTACAGCTCACCGCCTTCGATGCGGCCAAATTTATCGACCCACTGGTGCTGAATTTTGGCGGGCCAGTAAGCTTGAATGAAGACAGAGTTGAATTCGACCTCGATGCCAATGGTCATATGGAAAACATTGCCACCATTGCATCAAACAGTGCCTACCTAGCTCTTGATAAAAATGGCGATGGTCAGATTAACAACGGCAGCGAATTGTTTGGAGCTTTGTCGGGTAACGGTTTCGCCGAACTGGCGCAGTATGACGAAGACGGAAACGGTTTTATCGACGCGGCCGATTCAGTTTTTTCCCGTCTGCAATTGTTTAATCCCGGCGGCGGAGCAGGCGGTACACTTCGCTCGATTAGCAGCGCCGGTGTTGAGGCTATCTATACGGGTTCCGTTACTTCTCCCTTCACGCTCACGAGCCGGTCTGGGGAAACTTTGGGTGTGGTGCGCAGTACCGGCTTCCATGCAGGGTCCTATGGCGCCAATACAGCTCAACAAATAGATCTGGCCGTTTAGCACACCGCAAAACATGACTCGCAAGCAGAAAGGCGTGTAGCGACTTTGAGCGCACATTCGTTCGCCCGTCCCTGCGTTGAAAGAAAATCTCCTGATTGTTCGATATTTTGCTCTGTGCTATGTTTTCCTCTATATCAGTCACTACTCCCGAACGAAGGTAAGCAAGAATATGATGTTTCGATCTGTACTATATGGGCTTATACCCTGTTTTTTGCTGGGAGCTCAGTTTCTTTATGGACAGGAAAAACAAACCATTCGCTGGTTAATTTGGGAACAAGTGCCAAACTTCATCACCTCAGGACCGTTCAAAGGGCAAGGTATTGGCGACGCTCTAACGGCGACACTACAGAAAAATTTACCTCAATATAACCACCGCAATGTCATTAGCAATACCCGTCGTTATAACCGTTTGATACAAGAGGCTGACGTTTGTGTTGCCTGGGCGTGGATTGTACCGGGAAGTCGAGATTATAGAATTCACAGTCGACCGATCTCACTGGCACCAAGAACAGGCATTCAAACACTGAAGTCTAAGCAGAAATTATTCGACCAAGAACAGGCATTCAAACACTGAAGTCTAAGCAGAAATTATTCGGCAAGCCGGGAGAAACACTGTCTCTTGCTAAGTTGTTAGCGGATTCAAGTATTAAATTGGGCTACTTGGAAGAAATGACGTATACGAAAGAAGTGCACAGCTTGCTCGACCAATATAATGGGGTGGAAAATATTCACTTTTCTTCGACTAGCGCCGTTGAATTTAATTTGGACTTATTGGACAGAAACCGTGTGGATTATTTTTTTGGTTTTTCCGCGCAAGCTATTTTCGAGGCCAAACTTAAGGGGATTCCGAATCACTACCAATTTTACAACATTGAGGAGATCGACACCTACACCAGCATGCACACTCACTGTTCAAAAAATGCCTTTGGTGAAGAAGTGATGGCGGAAGTAGACAAAATAATTGATGATAAATTATTGTTCAGCCATCTTAAAAGGGTTGAACGCTGGTATGGTGAAAATATGGAATATCGAGACACTTTTTTAAACTATGTAATAAAACAAAATCCAAGCGACAAAGTTTCCAATCCTGGCTTGTAAGCTTGCCACCAACCCTCCGCTGGGTTGGTGCAAACTCCCACATTTCTCCACTACAGTTCGAAAGACTTACTAATACTGAAGATAAAGGCTTGCCCCTCTTCCGAATTTCCAATGCAGCTACCATCAACATTTGTGCCGGCAGAATCGCACTGGTCAGAAAGTTCGTCACTGTTAAAAATTACCGATACACCTAAGTCCACCCCCGCGACCTCAGTGCCATAGCCCAGTTCAATATAGTCACCATCGAAATCATCAGAAAAAGTGGCGTATGTCGCGTAAAAACCACTTTTTTCTAGAGTCAATGCAGTGAAAGCGTAGTCCTGCTCCGGCCCGCCGAAGTTTTCATAGCTGCCCACACTGTGTTCCAAGCTAATCATGTCATACGCAATGTTCAGATTAATCTCTTCGTAAGTATCGTCAAATTCACCCGTGTAGTAGTAACCAGTAAATCCAAGCCCCGCCGAAAATCCATTTTCAAATTCGACGCCATAGCCAAAATACCCGTCTACCTCTAAGCCATCACCGACATCTGCCGCCCACGTTCCCACGTAGAAGCCGCCGTTTTCATAGTCAACACCGCCGTTAGCCGAAGATTCTTTTTGTAATATACCGCGATAATAATATTCTGTCGCAAAACCGATATTGGCCGAAAATGCGCCGCCTTCTTCATCTGCCATGGCAGAAGTAGTTAACATCGAGGCTGAAAATACCGCCCCAGCTAAAACAAACTTGGTTAAGGCTTTCATTGTACGTCCTCCTCAGGAGCGGTTTCGTATTTCGTCATGTACAGAATTTTTTAGTGCTACAACTTATACCGTATAAATATCTACGATCGAATGTAACTCGTCGGCCTGACTGTTTACCGCCGAAGAGGACTCTGCAAGCTTTTCAGCACGAGCGGCGTTCTCCGAAGCGGCATCACTAATACCCGTTACATTACGACTGATTTCGTCTACAACTGAAGTTTGTTCTTCCGCGGCCGTAGCCACCTGTAAATTCATATCTGAAATTCTTGAAATTGATAAGCAAAGCTGATCGAGGGATTCAGAAACTTTTGTGGAATTTTGAACCGATACGTTTGCCATTTCACTGCCGCGATCCATCGCTTTCACCGCGTCAACGCTGCTGGACTGTAAGCTCGTGATCATTTGTTCTATTTCAGTGGTAGCGGTTTGCGTGCGCTGTGCCAGCCCTCGCACTTCGTCCGCTACAACAGCGAAGCCACGCCCTTGTTCGCCAGCACGAGCGGCTTCAATCGCCGCATTCAGCGCGAGTAAATTAGTTTGCTCGGCGATACCGTTAATCACGTCCAAGACAGTGCCAATACTGTCGCTGTCCCCAGCCACACGGGTGAGAATATCTTTACCGCTTGCCAACTCCTTCGCGAGACTAATTGAGGCCTCTGCAGACCCGCCCACGGTCGCCTGCGTCGCTTCCGCTGTACTGGTCGCGACACGGGTTTCATCGGCTGTTTGCGCGGCGTTCCTAGCCACCTCGGCCGCCGTGCTTTGCAGCTGTGTCGCCGCCGTCGCTACCTGAGTGCACTCATTGTCTTGCCGATCAATATCGACACTCATTTGTTGAGTCATGTCCATCATAACGGTAGCTGAATTTTTCAAAGTATCGACCACCTCCGATACCGTGCCAAAATTGCCGCGTAAACTCACCACTAAACTATTCACTGAGGTGGCTAAACCGCGAACCTCCTCGTCACCTAGCTCAGGAATTTTGACCGATAGATCATTGGTGGAGACAATACCTTGCACGCTTTCGCTCACCGCTATCATGGGTGCAATCGCCCCACGAGAAAGCCACCAGCTGGCAATAATTGATACCACCAAGGCCAAAATAGCGAAAACTACCACACTGGTAATAATAGTGCTGCGCAGTTCAGCAATGGCAATATAGGCTTCCGCCGCGTCGATCTCACTAAGAATCGCCCAGCCTAACCCTCCCGCCTCAATTGTTGCATACGCCGATGCGACCATCACACCGCGATAATCCTCAAACTCTGAAAAACCTGCCTCTCCCCTTAGCGCCGCTTGAGACCCTTCGGAATTCACTTGCAGCTGGCCAATCGTGGTGTTTTTCGATTTGATATTACGACCCACTTGAGCGTCAAAACCTGAGCGGTTCAATAGGTCAATAAACTCATCAGGTGATTCAACAAAAAACCGGCTGTTATTGAGGGTATAACCTTTGCTATCAAGGAGGTAAGTTTCTCCCGTTTCCCCCATTCCCATCCCCACCCAATTTCCACTAAAGGTCATCAGGGCATCAATTTCGTCAACCGGCATTTGAAAAACCAAAATCGCGCTAACCTTACCCTTTTCAATAACTGGGGTGGATACAAAGGCCGCAGAGCTCTCGAAGGAAGGCGTGTAGGGTTTAAATTGGGTGAATACAGCCTCGCGTTTAAGACCGAGCTTCTTCGCCTCCCGGTAGGCTTCCGCCAAACCGGAATCACTATAGGGGCCAGTGTCTAGCGACGTAGCATAGTCGAGCTCTTTATAGACGGAATAAACAACGTTGCCATTGCGGGGATCTACTAAGAAAATGTCATAAAACCCAAAGGTCTTTAAAAAAAATCGAATGCCGGGATGATAGGTCTGATGCGCTGTCGCATAACTGGACCCATCATCAAAAAAATCCAATGCATCTTTTGATCCTAATGGATGCGGGTTTGCGCCAATATAATTCGCCTGCAAGGCGCGCCCAACACCCACCACCTGAGACAATAAATTATCGACATTGAGCGTTCGGTCTTCATTGCGTTGCTGGTAAACAGGGGAAAACGCATTTTTGTAGTAAAGTGCCAACTCGCCTTCTGCGGCAGGGTCCAGAGGAGTCTCAGCCAAATACCCGTCGAAAGCCCCGATAAATTCACGCGCGCCGTCGATAAACATGGTGCTGCGCGCCTGGGTCGTGACTTGATTCTCGATTTTGTGAATATAGCTTTCAACTTCGCCTTTTTTAATATTCCGGCGCGAAACTAAGTTGCTTTTTACCTCCTGATAAAGCGCCTCTTTTCCCGACTCATAGGATTGCACACCAATTACTAAACATGCCGTAATCAGCGGTACCACCGCCAGAAGTATGGAGGACAGCGTCATTCGAGTTTTTAGTTTCATGCCTACCTTATAACCCCACCTTACAATCGTCTAAGGCGGATCTCTATGAAATGGATAAAAGTCTTCCATGTATGT
>Ga0209081_1000280_pt1 | contig 30950 bp, 35 predicted proteins | sample GOMGulsemesocosm_4_FD_184636 | JGI IMG/M metagenome (GOLD analysis project Ga0209081, IMG submission 184636) | Methane-oxidizing microbial communities from mesocosms in the Gulf of Mexico - GOM15B Gulf of Mexico (SPAdes) (version 2) | ecosystem: Environmental > Aquatic > Marine > Cold seeps... | reverse complement strand
AGTTGCGTGGTGATTGGTTAAATATAGAAACCGATGCTTTTCATTGCCATATCAACTGGAGCAAAGTGGATGCTGCTTATTTAGCTAGTCGTGACGGTAAATCTTATGGCGTGAACTTTGTTGATAACAAAGGGCATCTTGTTTTTAGATTATTAATGACCAAAGAGAGTGGGGAATTTAGCGCGGATAAATTAGCTGCTTATACGCAAACATGGCAAGCACTAGCAGCCGAGGAACAAAGTAATGACTGAGGTGTTCAAGCCAAAAATGATGGATTATAAGCGGCATTTAATCGTTTGCATCGGTGAACGTTGTAGCCCAAATGGTGAGGGACAGGCGCTTTATGATCAGTTAAGCAATAAATTTAAACAAGCGGGCTTGAATACGGGCAATTTACGAGTTAAACGTAGTCGAGCAACCTGTTTTGGCACTTGCAAATCAGGACCTCTTATTTGCGTACAACCCGATGGAGTCTGGTATTATGATGTTACCAGCGAGAAATTAGATAGAATTATTGCAGAACATTTTCTCGGGGGCGTGCCTGTTGCCGATTATATTTATCATCGGGTACTGGAAACAACACAATAAAGTAAACGTAAAGACGAAAGAGGTTTTACCTATGGCGACACAAACAGAAACAGGGACCATTGCAGCATGGAAAGATGATCGAGGTTTTGGCTTTATCAGAACTAAAACTGAGAATAAAGAAGACGATGTTTTTATCCATATTTCCTCATTAAATAATATGAGCCGTCGCCCGCGTATTGGCGATGTAATTCATTATGATTTAACCGAAGAAAATGGCAAAACAAAAGCGATCAATGCCATTATTGAGGGCGTTGAGCCGTTTAGTGACAAAGCAAACTGTAATACTTTAATGATTGTTGCTGTAACAGCGATTATTTCAAGTGCGCTAACTGCGATTGTTATGAAGTTCATATTATAAAGCGTATAGGGTAGGCCGAAGGTTCGTGCTTACCCTATATTTTCCTCTCAAATTAACAAGGTATCAGATGAAGTCACTTATTAAACTGAGTCTAGTTGCTCTAGCTCTATTTATTTCTGCTTGTAGCAGCTTTCATAATACACATGAACCTGTGGAGCCTGTTGCGCATACACAAAAAGTTCATTTAGATAAGGACATACAGCAATTATTACAGCAGGAAATGAAGGCAGTTGAAGAGGGTGTGACAGCATTAATTCCAGCCATCGCTCGTGGTGAATGGGATCAAGTTGCAGAAATAGGTAGAAATATTGAACAAAGCTACTTGTTAAAACAGAAATTAACGCCTGAACAGCGTCATAGTTTACATAAATCTTTACCCGCTAGATTTATTCAGTTAGATCAAGCCTTTCACGAATCAGCTGGTATGTTAGCGCATGGAGCAGAAATGAGAAAGCCAGATATTGTTAATTTTTATGTTTATAAACTCAGCAGTGCCTGTGTTGAATGTCATACAGAATTTGTCGCAGACAAATTTCCTGGTTTAGTGCTTGAGCACGCTGAAGAACACAGTCATTAAGAAAATTGAAATAAAAATTTTTTCTAAACAGAGTTGGGGTTGAGTAATTTTGTAGTAAAAAAGAATAGCAAAGTATTGAGTTAAAAATGCCTTGCTCAAGCTGACCTAATATCAAAGGTAAACAAGATGCAGAAAAAATATAGCTTAATATTATTCGTGCCATTTATTTTAATGGCGGGGTGTTCTAGCGAAGATAATAAATCAACGACTAGTGAGTTGCCTATCTTCAATGAGCAAGTGAAAGCACTTGAAAAAGCTAAAGAAGTTGAGAAAATGCTCCAAGTGGGAATGGATAAACAGAAGCAAGCAATAGATGAGGCGGTTAAATAAAGATTTGTGCTTTTTTTTGTTCCTAAACTCTGTTTGGGAATGCATGTAAACACAGCTCCGGCTGTGATGTCTGTGTGCTGCGAAGCAGAGTGTGTTCCCAAATAGAATTTGGGAACGAGAATAAACAGGCCACGAGTTTTAATTTTTTTTCGTTTATACACTCCTCATGCTTATAACCCTGAAAATGCTAAATTCAATTAGCTATGAACGTAAAATTTCAGGCCTTGCTACGTTGGTTGCTGCCTTAATTTTACTCACGCCAATGTGTGGTTTTTTATTTCAATGTGGTTGTGATTGGCCGTGGGCAGGCTTGGATGCACATTGTAATTTTTATAAACTGCATGCCGAGCATCAATGCCCTTGGTGTGTGTCAATGGTCACAGGAGTGCTGGCGACAGGCCTAGCGACGTTGCTTGGGGTGTTAATAGCGATAATGCCGTTATGGAACATGAGCGGAACGATTCAGCAAGTGAGTGTACGTATTGTTCTAGGGTTAAGTGCTTTTTTCGTGCTAGGAATAGTGACGGCTATTTTGGCTGCAATAGTGCAGCAATACCCACTAGGTATTGGACAGTATTTAGTATAAAGGTAGGGCGGACTTCAGTCCGCTTTTGTAGTAACGGCGGACTGAAGTCCGCCCTACGAACCTAAGAAAAGCCTCGGCTTAATGCTCATGCCCGTGACCATGCTCTTGAGCAATCTGGCGATAATGACAGCCATCACATTCCATCATTTTTATTGGTTTATCTTCAATTAAGGCCAAAACACGCTCATCAAGCGACGTGTAAATTTCTGGTTCAAAACCAAAATACTTGCCTAAACCAAAACGAAGCTGTGGATATTGCGCTTGTAAATGAGTCACTTGCTTATCAATACGCTCAATCAACGTGCCGGTAAATAAATAATACGGTAAGACACACACTTGCGTCATGCCTAGTTTAACTTGTCTTTGTACCGCTGTTTCCAACCTAGGAAAAGTAATGCCAGTAAACGCAATATCGACTAATTCGTGCTGCGTTTCTTCCCATAGCCAGCGTGCCATTTTTGCCACTTCGCCATTAGCAATTTTATCGGATGAACCACGACCTAAAATAATCACGCCCGTCGATTTTGGATCAGGCATATCTAAGCCAGCCATGACTTTTTGTAAGCTGCGTTTCATGATGTTTAAGATGGCTTCACTGGCACCGAGATGAGGCGCATACAGAAACTCAATATCAGGATGACGTTTTCTTGCGTGGGCTAAATGCTCAGGGACTTCCATTTTTACATGGCCTGCTGCATTTAAAATTAACGGCACAACAATGACTTTCTTTGACTTTTTTGCTGCCAAATCAAAACCAGCATCAAGCAAGACATCAGCAAATTCAATAAAGCACACATCAATCTGCCACTCGGGATGCTGCGCGCGCCAATGATCGGCAAAAGCTTCAATTTCTATATTACCTTGTTGGGCTCTTGAGCCGTGACCCACTAATAAAATACTGTATTCCATGCTTAATCCTGTGTTTTTATCGCTTTACGAAAACGGTGACTAAATTCCGCGTCATATAATTTAGATTTTTTAATTTCTGTCCAGTGCCTAGCGCCCAAAGCAGGACTGGCAATAATCATCGCTTGCGCATTAACGCCTGCTTGTTTGCATTGCTCTTTAATTGTTGCCAAAGTACCGTGTATCACTTGTTCTTCGTTCGGCCAACTAGCTTTATGGACAACAACAATTGGCGCATCATCTGACCAGCCTGCTGCCAATAAATCTTCACGCACTTTTTTTAATAAGGTAATCGATAGGTATAGGCAGAGCGTGCAATGATGTTGCCCCAGCTCGACTAAAGATTCGCCCTCAGGCATCGGTGTACGACCTTCAACGCGACTAAATATCACCGTTTGCGTGACTTCTGGCAAAGTTAGCGTTTCTATTGCCGCAGCCGCTGAAGCCATCGCCGAAGTAACGCCAGGCACTACGCCTATCTCGATGCCGGCTTTATCTAAAGGCTGCACCATTTCGACCAATGCGCCATATAAACTAGGATCACCGGTTTGTAGGCGGATGACCGTTGCATCAGCGACTGAGTATTTGATTAACCAATCAGTAATTTCCTCTAAGGTCATGCCTTTAGAGTCTTCTATTGCGCAACTCGGCTTAGCCCATTGCGTTGCTGCTTCTGAGACTAAAGAACCCGCGTATAAAATTGCATCTGCTTGGGCGATGAGTTTTTGTGCTTTGAGTGTAATCAGTTCAGGGTCACCAGGCCCTGCACCAACAAACCAAACTTTGGCCATATTTATTTGTCCGTCTATTTTCTGAGAGCCTTATTCATAAGCTACTAATAAAAAATTAATTTCACATTTCCGTAGGATGGGTAGAATGGAGCATCTGCTTTTAGGCGCGCAATGAAACCCATCAACCTTACGCAATGATGGGTTTCGCAAAAAGACGCTCTACCCATCCTACGAAGATACGTAAAATAAAAATGTTGAAAATAATCCCCTCGTCAATATAAGCCAAGCTCTACAGGGAAGGTTTAGAGATTATTTTTTTACAGCATTATGATTGAAGCTGGCTATATTAACATGAGAGAGCAGGGCGTATTTATTTCAGGCATAAAAAAAGGGAAGGCCGTTAAGCCTCCCCTTTTGTCTGGGTAGTGTTAAGCGATTGCTTAGAAGCCAATACCTGCATAGATACCTGTTGTGAAACCGTTAAGATTGATTTCGCTATTAGCAACTGATGTGAATCCTAAGTTATAACGGATATCAGCACCTAGGTAGATGTCATTCCATACACGGTAGTCAGCACCTGCAGCAAATTGCATAGCTGGTTTTAGGTAAGTAATACCGTTACTAGTCGGGCTGATTACGTGAATACCTAAACCAATAGGAATAATCCAAGGACGAAAGTCACTACCTTTTAAAAATTTAATTTTTGGAGACGCTGTTAGAGTGAATTGACTAACTGTAGCTGGGATACTTAGTCCGCCTGGAACAACAGCAGTTAAAGATGTTGGAGCTGTATCAAATTCTGAATAAGTAAACATTAATTCAGCAAGAATCTCAGTGCCGTCATGTAAACCAAAAAGGTCATCGCTTAAGCTGAAATCAAACCCTGCACCTAAAAACCAGCCATCTTGATCGGCAGTGTAGTTGTTGGTTCCACCTGCAGCCGTGTCGTTACCTAAAGTTAGGTCATTTCTTGCCGTATTATTTCTTGCATAACCACCGCGGAAGAAAACCATATTATCTTTGCTAGCGGCTACTTGCTCAGCATCTGCTTTTTCTAATTTTGCAATTCTTGCTTTTAAATCGCCTAATTCATCTGCGCTTGCTTGTGGAGCTGCAGTTAAACCTGCGAAAGCTAGGACAGCAGTTGCTGCACTTAGTACTAGTTTCATTTTTTTAATCATAGTCCCCCCCAAGGGTAAGTATATTAGTGTTTTATTATTACAACAAAACGTATCGTTTAAACAACAATTTGTGACACGGTAAAAATAATAGCAGTAAACTTTCATTCTTACAAGGGCTAAATGAAAAATAATTTACTATATTTATCAATGGCTAACAGCTTACTTGTGATAAACAACATAAAATATATGAAATATTTTGCTATGTGTTGTAAAAAAACAACTACTTTTTGTAGGAAATTAGAGGGGGGGATTTTTAGTGGAGATATTTTTTATAAGATAGTGATAGTTGTTCGGGAAATAATGATTATTGAAGCACGTAGGCTCGAATCTATTCGTACCGAAAACAAATGAAGGGATAATTTAGGATGACCGCTGCGTGGAGTGACTTTAGTCGCGATATTCGTGGCTAAAGCCACTCCCACAAAATGTAAACCTTGTGGTTTTCGTTTGCTGTTATCAATCTTCCGGCCTATGTTTTAAGCGGTACAAAGCTGAAATATCTTCATCACCAAAACCGTTGTTCATTAAGCGCTCGTAATCATTGACGGTTTGCTGAACTAAAGGTAAATCTGCTGAATTTTTTTCCGCCATTGTTTGGCATATTTTCAGGTCTTTATGATGTAAGGCAAGTTTAAACCCCGGGGCATAATGGTCTTTAGTCATGCTTAAGCCGCGGTGACTTAAAAACCAATTACCTGCTGCACCACCGGAAACCACATCAATTACTTTTTCGAGAGGCAGCCCTTCAGCCTGAGCAAAAGCAAGGGCTTCAGTTACAGCTTGATTGATGCCTGCCGCCATAATTTGGTTAACCGCTTTAGTGCCTTGACCTGAGCCAGTACCGCCCATATAGATAATGCGCGTGCACATCGCTTCTAAAATAGGAATGGCTTGATTGAGTATGTCTTGGTCGCCACCGACCATCATAGCTAAAGTGCCATTTTTAGCACCTTCAACCCCGCCGGATACGGGAGCGTCAAGAAAATGAGCTTGTTTGGTTGCGAGTAACTGTGCCGCTGCTTTAGCGGTATCGCTACTGACTGTTGAGCTGTCTATTACGATGGTATTGGGTTTAATGTTGGCTAAAAGCGTGTTGATGACCTCTAATACATCATTGTCTGCAGAAACACAAATGAGAATAATATCTGCTTGATCTGCAAGTGTTGCTATTGATGGTGCAGCTTGCACATTAAGCTCGGTTGCTAATGCTTGCGCTTTGCTGCTAGTGCGATTCCAAACCTGGGTTAAATAGTTGGCTTTGGCAAGGTTGCGCGCCATGCCTGCGCCCATTGCGCCTAATCCGATCATAGCTACTTGCATGTGTTTTCTCCTGTTAATGCGTAGAGTGGCAGCCTGTATGAAGCTTGTAGAGTATGGGGTCATTGGCGCGCCAAATGACTTGTATTACGCAAGTTTCATACAGGCTTAATATTTTTTCTTGTTCATAAGCTCCGCTTAGGAATACATGCTTTAACAGCTCAGCTGTGAGTTTCTAAGGTAAGCAGAGCTTAAGGGCGTGCGATCCCAAACGGAGTTTGGGGACGAGGAGAGGGCGAGTTTACCATTGCTGACCAGAACTATTGCGTTGTTTCTGCTGACCGTATTGGTAGAGGAATTTACGCTTTAATAAGCCTGATGGGTCATCAGGAATACGTTTTAACCATTGCTCATTAGCTTGCTGTTGTTCGCTGTTTTGAGGGTCTGCGGCTTGTTCTTGTTCTGATTCAGGCTCGTCTGCATCTTCAGGTTTCTGCTGCTCAGCGTCCTGTTGTTCCTGGTCATTAGGCTTATCTTGCTTATCTGAGCCTTGAGGGTCTTCGGGATTTTGTGGGTCTTGTTGTTCTGAGTCTTTACCTGGCTGTTCGCCTTGCTGATCTTTTTGTTCATTAGGCTCGGATTGATCTTTATTTTCTTGGTTCTGTTTTTTGTCTTGATCTTGGTTTTTATCTTGGTTTTGTTGTTGCTGCTCTTGTTGCTTTAAAGCTTTTTCAACGATCTCTTTATTATATTGAGCATCTTCATTATCAGGGTTGAGCTTTAAAGCTTGTTCATAAGCGCTAATGGCTTTTTCCAGTTGCCCTGATTTTGCTAAAACATTGCCTTGATTATAATACCCAGTATCCGTAGTGACTGGTGGTAGTTCTTGTTTTTCTGTTAATTTTGTATCCGCTTTATATTGTGCAGCGGCCAGCCATGCAGGATCGGTGAATTTTTCTGCTGCATCTTGATAATCACCTTTAGTAAAGCTTTGCTGTGCTTGCTGATCTTTGGTTTGCCATAAGTCTTGCCACTCAAGTGCGTAACTCTCTTCTGGGAAGGGTAATAATAAGACAAACAACAGACTTAATAAGCCGCGCCTAAAGGATAGCGAGGCAAATAATAGCAGTGGCAATAATAACCACACGCCAGCTTCTACCCAATTTTCTAGTAATAAGTTATTTTCTAGTGTTTCACCACGCTTAGCAGCTTGTTCAAAATGTCGGCTAAGTGTTTCTATGTCAGCGCTACTACCGGTGATTTGTTGATAAATTCCACCACCTGCTTGTGCGACTTTTTGTAAAGCCCGAGTGTTGAGTTTGGGTAATACAATACTGCCATTACTATCTATTAAAAAGCCACCTTGAGCTAAGGTAATCGGTGCGCCTTCTGCTGTACCAACCCCCAATATTGATAATTGAAAGTTGGTAGGCAATTCGACTTGTGCGAAGGCACCTTCAATGCGCTCATCATCAGTGATTAATAAAATTTGTCCTTGTTGCAAACCGGCATTTTTGAATAATTCAAGTGCTTTATTAATGGCTAAATCACTTTGGCTACCTTGTGCGGGCATAATGTTAGTGGTCAAAGCGCCTAATTGATTGTTAATGGTTTCAGTGTCATCGGTTAGCGGTGTTACGGTGAAAGCTGAGCCGGCATAAACTAATAAGGCAGTCTGGCCGTCTTTACGTTTTTTTAATAAGTCGGTAACTTTGTAACGGGCTCGTTCTAGGCGCGAGGGTTTAATATCGGAGGCATCCATAGAGCGAGATAAATCCAAAGCAATGACTAGCGCGGCCGCATTTCTAAAAACAGGCGTAGGCACGCGCTGCCAAGTCGGGCCGGCTAAGGCTGTAATGGCAAGAATTGCAGCCAAACTGGAGGTGATCAGAGGTGTATGACTGTGTTTAAGCTCTTTGTCTTGTAGTACAAAAGGTAATAACTCAGGATCACAAACCGATTGCCAATTACCTTGGCGTAATTTGTGTTTAACGGTAAAAAACACGAGCATGGCTAGAGCTAGGAAAGCTAACAGCCAGTAAGGTCTAATAAAATGGAATTCGCTGAAGTTCATGAAAATCGTAAGCGTATAAGGCTGATAAGAGAGGTTAAAACTAAGGCACAGGCTAAAGGCCAGAAGAATAACTCGGTACGCGGCCGGAAAAATTGTTTGTCTTTTTCGACAGGTTCTAATTGATCTAATAATTGGTAAATTTGTTGTAGCTCTTGAGTGTTTTTCGCGCGAAAATAGCGGCCGCCTGTTTTTTCGGCAATGGCGGTTAAGGTTTTTTCATCTAAATCGCGGGAAGGGTTTACTTTCCTAGAGCCAAAAAAGCTACGTACCGTCATTTCATCCGCACCAATACCGATGGTGTAAATTTTTAATTGGTATTGGGCGGCTAATTCTGCGGCTTTGATTGGGGATACTTTACCAGCAGTATTGGCGCCGTCAGTTAATAAGATTAACACGCGGCTGTCTGCTTTTTGTTGCTGTAAGCGTTTTACCGCTAGCCCGATAGCATCACCAATAGCGGTACTTTCACCGGCCAAGGTAATAAAGGCTTCGTTTAATAAAATTTGGACTGTTTTACGGTCAAATGTTAAAGGTGTTTGTAAATAAGCGTTCGTGCCAAATAAAATAAGCCCGAGACGGTCACCAATACGTCGCTCAAGAAATTCAGTTGCCACGGCTTTAGTGGCAGTTAAACGGTCAACGGCTTGATTATTTACTATAAAATCGCGCTCTTCCATGCTGCCGGACAAATCTACCGCTAACATTAAATCACGACCACTAACGCCTTGCTCTATCGGTTCACCTAACCATTGCGGCCGGGTACAGGCAAGCACTAATAAACACCAAGCAAAGATAGCAAACCATAAGGCCCAAGGCTTGTTTGATTGAGTGGCTTGCTGACTTTGAGCGATGCTAAAATCATCTAAAAAAGGAACTTTAAGCGCGGCTTGTTCCGTCGTGTGAGCTGAAGGTGCAAAACGTCGAATAAACCAAGGTAAAGGAAGGGAGAGGAATAGCCAAGGCCAAGCAAAGTGAATCATGTTTTAGGTTCTTTTTGTGAGTTTAACCAAGTTTCGCATAAGTTAAATAAAGGCGCGAGATAGTGGCTGTTATCTGCTGGGCTATAAAGTGCGTTAGTTAATAACCAACCAATATCGCTATTGAAACTTTTAATAGGAATGCTTTGGTCCAGAAAGTTTAACCAAGCTTCACCGGTTAAACTGGCAACTTCGCTACGCGGATAAAGACTAACCGCAGTGCGGCGCATTAAACTGGATAAAGCGGTCAATTTTTCCTGCTTTGTCAGCTGTTCGTTTATTTTTAGTGATTTTAGCTGCTTTTTAGCAAATTTCAGTGCGGTTTTACGCGTTAGGCGTTTATATGATTTAAATATTAAATAGCCACAAAGCGGTATTAATACAGCTAAGAGCCACCAGCCCACAGCCGGTGGCCACCAGCTAATCGCATCAGGTAAGTGTATGTCACGTAAAGGGAGTTCAGTAGCTTGCATGACTTAAATTATAAATGAAATGAGGTGTGTGTGTTTCTAACTGTATTGGAATAAGGGGTGGAATTTAAATAGCTTGTGTTTGGTTGTGATAGCCGATAAAGCCACTCCCACAGAGTTAGTTTTAATATTTAGTTTTTAGTGTGATACGCCATCACGCTTTAGTACTTTAACAAGGGTTAGCCATAAAATATAAACATCAAATCTAAAGGATTGCTGTTGAAGGTATTCTAAATCCAAGCTGACCTTTTGTGGAATAGGCAACTCGTCTCGGCCGTTAATTTGCGCCCACCCGGTTAACCCAGGGGTGAGTTTGTGTACACCATGCTTGGTGCGTAGTTCGATTAAACCATCTTGGTTGAACAGGGCGGGACGTGGGCCGATAAAGCTCATATCGCCTTTTAGTATGCTCCATAATTGCGGTAGCTCATCTAAGCTACTTTTGCGTAAGAAGTCACCTATAGGCGTCAGCATACTGCGCGGGTTAGCTAATAAATGGGTGGCTACTTCTGGGGTATCGACTTTCATGCTTCTAAATTTAGGCATGCTAAATAAGCGATTGTTTTTACCCACGCGATCAGACCAATATAAGGCTGGGCCGGGGGACGTGAATTTTACCGCCAATGCAACCAATAATATAGGGAAAATAAGCAAGATAAATAGAAGGCTTGTGAATAAAAAATCAAAAATACGTTTCATAGACAAAACTCTTATTTAACCGGTGGCGATATAAATTCAGGTACTAAGGTGTGTAATTTTAGCAAAATATCTGCATGATTTCGGCTGCTACAAGCACTTAATAAGCTCTCCATATTTTGTTCCCATACGGATTTTTCGTAGCGCCTTGCTTGAGCTAAGAATAGTTTTTCAAAACCTGTGCCTAGTAGTGCTTCCTGCTCATGAAATAATTCTTCATGCAGTTTTTCCCCCGCGCGTAACCCTATGTATTCAACTTTAATATCAGAACCGACAGTCAAACCACTTAGTTGAATCATTTGTTCAGCTAAATAACTAATTTTAATCGGTTGTCCCATGTCGAGGACGTAGATTTCACCACCAGAGCCGACAGCTTCGGCTTTCATAATCAAGCGGCAAGCTTCGGGGATGGTCATAAAATAACGTGTGACATCGGGGTGTGTCACAGTAACTGGACCACCGGCTTTAATTTGAGACCTGAATAGCGGGACGACACTGCCGGCTGAATCTAGTACGTTGCCAAAGCGTACGGTGATAAAAGAGGTATGTTCAGATTGCGTGTTTAGATTCTGGCATAAAATTTCCGCAGCTCGCTTAGTCGCACCCATGACATTGCTTGGGTTGACCGCTTTATCTGTAGAAATTAAAACAAAGCGCTCAATTTTCTCCGCAAGTGCTAGTTCGGCTACATTTTTTGTCCCGATTAGATTGTTGGTGATCGCTGCTAGAGTTTGATGTTCTAGCATAGGAACATGTTTGTAAGCTGCCGCATGAAAAATGATGGTTGGCTTTTCGCGGTGGATTACTTCTTCTAAGTTTGCTCTATCAACTACACTACCTAAGATTTCGGTATGCTGTAGTTCGGGGAAGTCACGCTTTAATATTGAATTGAGCCGGTATAAATTGTATTCAGACTGGTCATAGATAATTAATATTTCAGGTGAGACTCGGGCTAGTTGACGGCATAATTCAGAGCCTATTGAACCGCCACCACCGGTAATTAAAATGCGCTTTCCAGATAAGCTTGCTTGTATTCTTTTCCAGTTTAAATTTACCGGTTCACGGCCTAAAATATCAGCAATGGCAACATTTCTTAGGCTGCCTTTAGAGGCGCTATTAGGCAGTAGCTCTTTAGTTGAAGGCAGGGTTTTAAAGGGAACTTGAGCCTTTTCGCATGCTTCAACAATATGGCGCATTTCTTCAGCGGATGCAGAGGGGATGGCAATAAGAATAATATCAATATTAAGTTTGGTTACATATTCAGCAATCAGGTTGGTATCGAAAAATACCGGAAGCCCACGTATAGAGCGTGATTTTTTACGTTTGTCATCATCTATAAAGGCGACTAGCAATAAAGAACCGCCATCATGCATTAAATCCCGAGCTAGCATATCGCCAGCAACGCCTGCGCCGATGATTAGTGCGCGCTGGGCATTTTTCTCACGTTTTACACTGTCTTTATAGTATCGATAAAATAAACGAGGTAGGCCTAAAAATAGTAATAATAAGCAGCCATAGAGTGGCAGAACAGAGCGCGGTACAAACGCTAGACGGTTGTAGATGAATAAACTGCCGGCAATAAAAAATACGCCAAAAAATACGGCTTTGAAGATACGTATTAAATCCGGTAAGGAAGAAAAGCGCCAAACGCCTTTATATAAACCAAAATACCAGAAAATAATCGACTGACTGAGTGCCGTATAAGGTAGGTATATTAAGGCGGTTGATATGTAATCACTGGGGATAGAATCTAAATCAAAGCGGAACCAAAAAGCAAATAGCCAAGCGCACATGACCATTAAGGTGTCATGGATCATGATGGTTAGGCGTGATTTAAAAATAAGGTTATTTATAAACATTCGTACCTTGTGAATGGGCCTGAGAGTTTGATAGCAAGAATCCAGTTATTCAAAATTTGTAGAGTGCCGCCTTAGGGAGATATTTATTATAAGGGTTAAATTAAAAGCTGTGTCTTATATTAATGCGAGGTTGAGGCCAAAAGTCTAAAGGTAATTATTTAATTGTAATATCTTGCTTAGATAATTCAAAGGCTCTTGGGCAATAACCGAAGCTCTGAGAGGCTTTAGAGTGGCTGAAGACTAAATCTTTGTTCATGCGCTCCGCCATAACGGGTGACCAGTGTTGGTAGCGTGGTAATAGGCGCAGGCAAAATACGGCTAATTTAAATGCACTGAGGGGGATAGGAATAAAGCGTGTTCGTTTGCCTAGAGTAATAAAGATGCGCTCTACCATGTTGCGGTAAGTAAGAGTTTCTGCACCGGAAATGTGAAAGATATGATTAGCTGTATTAGCAGTGAAAATTGATGCTATACAAGCTTTAGCGACATCTTCAGCATGTACTGGCATACGTAAACCTACTGCTGGTCCTAGTAAAGGAAAAAATCCAAAGCGTTTAATAAACCGTGTTATTTCAGAGATATTCTTATCTTCGCCAAAACCATAAATTAAAGTTGGGCGTAACACTAGCCATTCAATATCTAGTTTTTCTGCCCACTGCTGTAATTGTTGCTCTCCTAGTTGCAAACGTTTTGCGGTTTCAATTTCTAAAGGCTCCGAAGATGTTTGTTTACTTATCGCGCTCGTTGAGGATAAGGCGAGGATACGTTTAGAACCGTAGGATTGAAGCAGAGGCAAGTAATCAGCTAAGATCCAAATAGGGGCGACACAAATCCAGTGAGTAATTAATAGCTGTCTTGTTTGATTTAATTCTGGTGTTATTTTTATCCATTCAATATTTTCACTAATGGACTCTTCTGTAGAGCGAGAAAAAGCATACACCTGCGCATTAGATTTTGCTAATTGAGCTAATACACTACGACCAACTAAGCTACTTGCTCCTAACACACCTATGCTTTTCATTATTTTAATAGAGTTTTTAAATTGTTGAGCAAGCGTTGTCCAGAGAAATAAGCTGCAACCAATAAAAATCGGAAGCTAACACCGACAACCACTAAGCCCATTAATGGGCCTGGGTATTGTTGCTGGAAAAATTTATTATAAAAACGTAGCATGCCTTTATGTTTATGCCATTCAACAAAAATTTTGCGTGATTTACTGCAAGCGCCTAAAGCATGAGTGATTTTTGCATCTGGTACAAATAAAATTTTCCAATCTTTCTGATGAAAACGCATGCACCAGTCTAAATCTTCACAGTGTAAAAAATAAGCTTCATCCCATAAGCCGACATCCTCAATCGCCTCACGTTTAACTAACATGCAAGCGCCAGAAATAGCTTCTACTTCTACAGGGTGGCTAGGCAAGGGCTGTTTGTGTAAATGAAAATCAAAAAAAATCTGAGGCCAGTATTTAGCTAAAGGGTATAGGCCAAAAGCCCGTACAAAAGAGCGCCATGGAGTTGGAATAGCGCGTCTTCCGCCCGCCTGCTCTGAGCCGTCAGAATTACTTAATAAACCACCCACCATACCGACTCTTGGGTTTGATTGTAATGCTTTGATAAGTGTCGCAACGCTTGATTCATCTAATTGGCAGTCGGGATTTAAAAATAATACAAAATCAGTTTTTGCTTGAGAGTAACCGATATTACAGGCTGCTGCAAAGCCGAGGTTTTTATCATTTTGTATTACTGAAAGCTGCTTAGAGTCTATGGAGCTTAGCTTGTTGATACTGCCGTCAAATGAGGCATTATCAACGATAATGATATGTGTAATACCGCTTGATAAGGCTGAATTAACGCAGTTGGCTAATAACTTCCCTGCATTATAATTAACAATGATAGCAGTACAGTTAAGGTTGGATTCTGGTGCAGAAAAATGGCTCCTCATAATGAGGAAGTTACATTAATGAGTGATATTGCATGAATAATAGAGCTCAAGCAAATACTTCCGCATCACTTAGCAATAAGCCCTGCTGATCTTTTCCGGAAAGTTGAGGCTCCATGTCTGTTGGCCAGTTTATGCCAATGCTCGGATCATTCCAAGCAATACAACGTTCAAATTCTGGCGCGTAGTAATCAGTCGTTTTATATAAAAAATCTGCCGTTTCACTTAAAACCACAAAGCCATGCGCAAAACCGGCAGGAACCCAAAGTTGATGGTGGTTTTCTGTGTTTAATTCTACTCCAACCCATTGGCCAAAAGTCGGTGATGATTTGCGAATATCTACAGCAACATCAAAGACAGCTCCGCTCGTTACCCGAACTAATTTACCTTGGGGTTGTTGAATTTGATAATGCAGGCCACGCAATACGCCTTTTGCTGAGCGGCTGTGATTATCTTGAACGAACTGGGTATTCTGTCCTGTTGCGTTATTACAAGCTTTTTGATTGAAGCTTTCAAAGAAAAATCCTCGGCTATCACCAAAGACTTTCGGCTCAATAATCAATACGTCCGGAATATTTGTCGGTATTACTTTCATAGTGAATTGTTTTCTTTTAATAATTTAAGCAGGTATTGGCCATAGCCATTTTTTGCTAAAGGCTGTGCTAATTCGGCTAATTTTTCTGCGTTGATCAGCCCGCTACGGAAGGCTATTTCTTCGGGGCAGGCGACCTTTAAGCCTTGGCGGCGTTCAATGGTTTCAATAAATGCACTGGCTTCATTAAGGCTTTCATGGGTTCCTGTGTCTAACCATGCGTAACCGCGGCCCATTTTCTCTACGCTCAGTTGTTTTTGTTCTAGGTAGATTTTGTTGATGTCGGTAATTTCTAATTCACCGCGTGCAGAAGGCTTGAGCGTTTTAGCCATATCGACCACTTGATTATCATAAAAATACAAGCCGGTAATGGCGTAGTTACTTTTAGGTGTAATGGGCTTTTCTTCTATTGAAGTTGCATTGCCTTGTTTATCAAAACCGACGACACCATAACGTTCGGGATCATGAACGTGATAAGCAAATACCGTGGCACCTTCAGTTTGTTTTGATGCATGGTTGAGTGATAATTGCAGATCATGACCATAAAAAATATTATCACCTAAGACCAGTGCTGAAGGCGAGTTACCAATAAAATCAGCGCCTATGGTAAAAGCTTGCGCTAAGCCATCAGGGCTAGGCTGTACGGCATACTGGAGATTAAGTCCCCAGTCACTGCCATCACCGAGCAATTGCTGAAACCGTGGTGTGTCTTGTGGGGTGCTGATAATGAGAATATCTGTTATTCCGGCTAGCATTAAGGTGCTAAGTGGGTAATAGATCATGGGCTTATCGTAGATAGGCAGTAATTGTTTGGAGGTTACTTTTGTGACCGGGTATAAGCGTGTGCCGGAGCCGCCTGCTAGGATGATGCCTTTTCGTTTGGTCATGATTGTTTCTCTGTGAATTCGGTGAGCATTCTGGCTACGCCAGCTTGCCAATTTGGCAATGTTAGATCAAAGCTGGTTTGTAATTTATGTGTATTTAGGCGTGAATTTTGAGGTCTTTGCGCTGGGGTAGGGAAGGCGCTAGTTGGTACGGGGGTAATTGATTCAATCGTTGTTTTTAGTGTAAGCCCCAATTGTTGGGCATAGTCTATTACATAGCTAGCATAACCATGCCATGAGGTTTCGCCTGATGCGACTAAGTGGTAAAGCCCACTTAATTCTTCTTGAGTTTGCACTGCGCGGATTGCATGTGCTGTGACATCAGCTAATAAGTCAGCGCCTGTTGGTGCGCCAATTTGGTCATTAATCACACTCAAGCTATCTCGCTCTTGTGCAAGGCGTAACATGGTTTTAGCAAAATTATTGCCGCGTGCGCCATAAACCCAGCTAGTACGAAAAATAAGGTGCTTACAGCCTGAAGCTTGAATGGCTTGTTCGCCGGCTAACTTGCTTGTGCCGTAGACACCTAAAGGGCCAGTTATGTCAGCTTCTAGCCATGGCGTACTGCCTCTGCCATCAAAGACATAATCCGTAGAATAATGGATTAGCCAGGCATTCAGTGCTTTTGCTTCACGAGCTAATAACGCAGGTGCATCAGCATTAATAGTTTGTGCTAATTCAGGCTCACTTTCAGCTTTATCAACAGCGGTATGCGCAGCGGCATTAACGATTATGTCTGGCTTTATTTGCTGAATTGTCTCGGCTAAGCCCAATAAATCAGTGAAATCGCCGCAATAGTCTTGGCTGTCAGAGCTAAGTGAAATAACTTCACCTAAAGGCGTAAGGCTACGTTGAAGTCCCCAGCCTACTTGGCCATTTTTTCCAAATAATAGGATTTTCATTAGCTGCGGTCAGCGTAGTTGGTTTCAACCCAATCACGATAAGCGCCAGACTGCACATTAGCGACCCATTCTTGATTATCTAAATACCATTGCACGGTTTTGCGTATGCCAGTATCAAACGTTTCTGCAGGTTTCCAGCCTAATTCGCGTTCAATTTTACGTGCATCAATGGCATAGCGCCGGTCATGCCCTAAGCGATCAGTGACGAAGGTAATTTGTTCGGTGTAGCTTTTTTTGTCTTCGCGTGGGCGTAGTTCATCGAGTAAGGCGCAAACTGTATGAACAATTTCTATATTGGGCTTTTCGTTCCAGCCACCGACATTATAGGTTTCTCCAGTAATGCCTGATTCTACTACGCGGCGAATGGCGCTACAGTGATCTTTAACATACAGCCAGTCGCGAATTTGCTGACCGTCACCGTAGATAGGCAATGATTTGCCAGCTAAAGCATTAACAATCATTAATGGAATTAGTTTTTCCGGAAAATGGTACGGGCCGTAGTTGTTGGAGCAATTGGTCGTCAGTACAGGTAAACCATAAGTATGGTGATATGAGCGGACCAAATGATCACTGGCTGCTTTACTAGCTGAGTAAGGGCTATTTGGTTCGTACTGATGTAATTCAGTGAAAGCAGGATCATTTTTAGCTAAGGAGCCATAAACTTCATCAGTTGAGACATGGAGAAATCGGAAGTCTGCTTTTTCTTGCTCATCTAGTTTAGACCAATATGCACGAATAGATTCTAGTAAATTAAAGGTGCCGACAATATTAGTTTGTATGAAGTCTTCTGGGCTATGGATAGAGCGATCTACGTGTGATTCTGCAGCAAAATTAATCACTGCACGAGGTTGATATTTTGCCAGTAATTCAGGAATTACTGTGGTGTCGCCAATGTCTGTATGAACAAAGATATGTCGGCTATCATCCTGTAGAGAAGCTAAACTTTCTAAGTTACCAGCATAGGTGAGCTTGTCTATATTAACGATAGGTTCGTTATTCTCTTGTAGCCAGTCTAAAACAAAGTTGGCTCCTATAAATCCTGCTCCACCTGTGACAAATATCATTATGTGCTCGTGTTGTTAGTAATTAAGTATCGAAGTGAATCTATTGTGGGGGGCTTTTAGCCGAGACTTGTATGGAATCGCGGAAAAACCCTTCCCACAAAATTAATGACAAGGGAAGGCAACGCTATGGCGAGTGTCATGTGCAGCGTTGTGTGCCATATCCATGGGTGCAAAACCAACGCCAAATAAAATAACGATACCTAGGGCAGCCGCGGCAAAAAGTTGTGAGTTTTTGCTGCTTGCGAGAGTGATATTTTGTTCTTGAGCGAGTGAATTATTAGTATTCATAGCTGAACCTTTATTAATCTGTGAGTTGTAAGGGAGAAATGCCGTCTATAAATCGCTGGCATAAAAAGCCAGTAGTTGAGCCAATTATAAGCCACAACAAGGCATTTGCAATACTGGTTTGCAGGACAAATTGGTGCCATAAGTCTGTTAATGCTTGTACTGCATTCGGGTCTGGATGGCTAAAACCATGAAGTTCAGGTGTTGGCGCGCCGATTAAATGCGGTAATAGTATAAGAATGAATCCAGCGCCCTTGTAATAGCGAGGGCTAAAAGCTAAGGCGGCTAAGCCGATAGCGCTAAGTGTTACAGTAAGTAGCCACCAATCTTGCCGTGAGCCCAAATCAGCTGCGTCCATTCCCGGTATTTCAGGGGGTAAGCCTAAGCTAGGCGCAACAAAAATGGCGAGATAAGCGCCTATGCCCCAAGCTAAACCTTTTAATGCTGAGCTTGGGCCGCGATAAGCCATTGCGCAAGCTAATAATAAGCTATAGGCTAAACTCATTAAGAAGTTAGCCAGCCAAGTAAAGATGAAACGCTCGGTGCCATCTTCAGGGGCCCAAGGTTCGACTTGTTCAGATGCTATAAGCTCGGCAACTTCATAAACTTCAGCCGCAAAAATAAGTGGGCTAATAAAATAAAATTGATACAAGCTAAAAATCACGCTGGCAATAATTGCAGTTAAACTTGCACTAAGAAAAATTTGGCGAAAATACATAGCTTGAGTATTAATAAGTGAGAGGGGGGATGTAGTCTATATGAGTAGCTTGCGACTTGTAGAGCGCAAAGTGAAATACAGGTTTATGTGTGATAAATCCCGTATTATTCAAGCTTCATGCGGACTGCGCTGTGGTAAATGGGGTTTAGTCATCAAAACCGATTAAGTCCCACACAAAGGGAACTACGGTGGTATTGCTGGAGTCGGCCTCAGGGTACTCTGGACCATCAGGGTAATTATAAGCATAGACTTTCGCGCTATTATCCGCTAAATCTTGTAAGCCTAGTATTTTGTAGGCTTCTATTTGCAGTTCTAAAGCATAAGGAACTGCGGGTGTTTGTTGGTAATGTTGTAAAATATAATTCGCTCGATTGGCGGCGGCTAAATAGGCCTCTCTATCCATATAGAAACGGGCAATATGTAATTCGTGACGTGCTAGTGAGTTTTTTAAAGAAATCATGCGCTGCTTAGCGTCAGGCACATATTGGCTGTTTGGAAAGCGGCGTATTAGCTCGTCGAAACTAAGGTAAGCATTTTGCGTGAACACGGAATCGCGTTGTGTGCTGTCGGATGGAATATAGCGATCTAAAAAACCTAAGTCACGATTAAAGTTAATCAGCGCTTTTAAATAATAGGCATAATCAACACTTTTATGTCGTGGGTTAGTTTTTATAAAGCGGTCTGCTGATGCCAGTGCAGCTTCTGAATCGCTATTTTTGTAATAAGCATAAGTGAGGTCGAGCTGTGTTTGTGCAGAGTGCGCTCCAAAGGGGTAGCGTGAATCAAGCTGTTCAAACACTTTAATAGCTTTTTTGTATTTTTCATCGGCTAAGTTTTCTTTACCTTCGGCAATAAATTGTTCTACTGTCCAGCCAGCGTAATTGTCTTCTTTGTTGTTTTTATCGCTGGAAAAATAACTACAGGCTGACAGAAAAAACGACAAATAAAGAATAAACGTTAATTTTTTGAAAAATGATGGCATAGAGATGGCTACACGATGTAAGATTGATAACATTTTGCTTTATTCTTTATTGTAAAAGAATTTGTTGTAGATAAATACAGTTTGTTAGGAAAGAAATTTTATATGGCGATATTAACGGCCGAAGTACCCTTAGAATTAGCGGGAAGGCGTTTAGACCAGGTTTTAGTGGAGATTTTTCCAGATTATTCTAGAAATAAACTACAGACTTGGATAAAAGCGCTACGCGTCACCGTGAATGGTGTGCAAATTAAAGCAAAAGATCGTTTAGACGGTGGCGAGACGATTGTTCTTGATGCGGAAGCGGAGGAAGTGACGGAGTATTTAGCGGAAGATATTCCGCTGGATATTATCTATGAAGATGATGATATTTTAATCGTCAATAAGCCTGCGGGGCTTGTTGTACACCCTGGCGCAGGCAATTGGACGGGGACTTTACAAAATGCCTTGTTATTTCATTTGCCGGATGCAGTTACGATTCCACGATCAGGGATTGTGCATCGTATTGATAAAGATACCAGTGGCTTATTGATGGTTGCTAAAACATTAGCTGCGCACCATAGTTTGGTTGAGCAATTACAAGCGCGTGAGATTCATCGTGAATATTTAGCGATTACCATAGGCCGAATGACTGGAGGCGGCACTTTAGATGAGCCTATAGGTCGACACCCTACCGACCGTAAGAAATTTGCGGTAAATTATAGCGGCAAGCGAGCGATTACTCATTATCGTGTGCTTGAGCGATTTTTACGTAATACACTGATACAAGTTAAATTAGAAACGGGGCGTACGCATCAAATCCGAGTGCATATGGCGCATATAAAAATGCCGCTTGTGGGTGACCCTATGTATAGTGGCCGTTTCCAAATGCCTAAAGATTGCGGGGCAGGATTGGAAACTGTTTTACGAAGCTTTAAGCGTCAAGCTTTACATGCTGAAAAATTGGGCTTAATACATCCACGTACAGAAGAGTATATGGAATGGGAGCTGCCTATGCCAGATGATATGCAAGCTTTGTTGCTTGCCTTGAGGGAAAATGACACACTGGATCATTCCTGATTGGCCGGCACCTTTAAATGTCCGTGCAGCGACCACACTGAGAACAGGCGGATTTAGTCAGGCTGAATTTAGTAGTTTAAACCCTGCTGATCATGTGCAGGATAATCTGGCGCATGTATTTAAAAACAGGCAGAAAATTACTCGAATGTTGGGCTTACCTAGTGACCCTGTTTGGTTGCAGCAAACGCACAGTGTGGATGTGATTTGCGCGGGTCAAACAGGTCAGGCGTTGCTTGCTGATGCTAGCTATACACACCAGAAAAATGTGGTTTGTACGGTGTTAACAGCAGATTGTTTGCCTGTGCTGCTTTGTGATTTACAAGGAACTACAGTTGCCGCAATTCATGGTGGTTGGCGTGGATTGCTGAATGGCATTGTGGAAAATGCTGTGGCGAAGATGCCTGATACTGAAATAGTGGCTTGGCTAGGGCCGGCTATCGGCCCATACTGTTTTGAAGTTGGCCAGGATGTGTATGATTTATTTATTAAGCAATCTAGGCAGTTTACTGACGCATTTACACAGCAAAGTCGCGATAAATATTTGGCGGATATTTATCAAATCGCGCGGATCATTTTAAACAACGCGGGTGTGCAGAAAATTTATGGTGGCCAGTTTTGTACAGTAACTGAGACAGAACGTTTTTTTTCCTATCGACGCGATGGCCAGACAGGGCGTATGGCTACTTTAATCTGGATGGAGTAGATATTTTGTTCTCAAGCTTTGTTTGGGAAAATGTATATACACTCACAGGTAATCTCACTTTATTATTTTTTCGATGAATTTACTCTTTTTAATTATTATTTTTACGGCTATCGGCGGTGTATTAAGCGTTTTAGCCGCGTCTGTTTTTTTACTGCTATCTGATAGTATGCGCGCTAAAGTTTTACCGCACGGGATTAGTTTTGCTACCGGCGCTTTATTAGCTGTGGCTTTTTGGGGACTGATTCCACATGCATTTGAAGAGGTAGGGTCGTCTGAAATACAGACTTTATCCGGTTCGATTATGCTGGGTTTATTACTGTTTTTTACTTTAGAGAAGCTATTGATTTGGCGACATTGCCATTCTAGTAGTTGTGAAGTTCATGTTGATACGGATGAGCAAGAGCATAGCCATGGGCACAGTCATGCTCATGGTTCGCATAAATCAGCCGGAACAATGATTCTTATTGGTGATGGTATCCATAACTTTGTGGATGGTGTGTTGATTGCCGCGGCTTTTTTAACTGATGTTCAGTTGGGGATTGTCACTAGTTTAGCAGTTGCCGCCCATGAAATACCGCAAGAGGTAGGTGATTTTGCGATTTTATTGCACAGTGGGTTTTCTAAAAAGAAAGCATTGATTTACAATGTACTTGCTAGCTTAACAACAGTGCTTGGTGGCGTGTTGGCATATTATAGTTTAGCCGGGCTTCATGACAGCTTGCCGTATTTTTTGGCGATTGCTTCATCTAGCTTTATTTATATTGCGGTTGCGGATTTGATCCCAACCCTGCACAAGAAAACGGATATTAAAACCTCATTACAGCAAATTGCTTTAATTTTAGCGGGGGTTGTTCTAATCGTTTCACTGCATGGCGTTGCTCATGATATTCAACTAGAAGGCGTAGATAGCCACCATGCAGCAGATAGTTCGTTGGAAGCTGTAGATAAGCATAGTGCTCATGAGCCGCGGATGAGTATATTTTAGAATACCTAAGTTCAGCCGATACATTTACAACAAACCATAATTTAAGGGGCTTTATATGTTAACTGCACCTGCAACAGCACTGATGAACCAATTGAGTTGCTCTAAAAAAATGCTATTTATCTCTGTCGCATTTTTAGTACCTCTGATGATTACTTTTTATTTATTAATAGTAGGCCAGTTAGCCGCTCTTGATGTCGCAAAGAAAGAGCAAACAGGCTTGCAGTATATAGTGCCTTTACGCCAATTAATTCAGCACTTCCCTGAGCACCGCGGAATGACTAATGCTTATTTATCTGGCAATGCAGCATTTAAAAGTAAATTATTAGCTAAGCGTGAGCAAATTAACCAAGATATTCTGGCGATTAATGAGGTCGATAAGCAGTTAGGCGTACAATTAGGCGCGGCAGTAAAATGGCAGGAAATTAAATCGGTCTGGCAGCGCTTAGAATCTGAGGCCTTTAATGGGCAAGCAAAAGATATTTTTACTCGACATACGCAGTTGATTGCTAGTGTTTTAGAGTTAGTTTCTTTGGTGAGTGATAGTTCAGGGTTAACTATGGATCCAGAGTTGGAAAGTTTTTATGTCGCTTCTTCTATTGTTAATGCTTTGCCGCAAATTGTAGAAAACTTGGGCCAAGCAAGAGGTATGGCTTCAGGTTTGGCGGTCAGAACCGTAGTGACACAGAAAGAGAGCATTAAGTTATCCAGTTTACTGGCGACGGTACAAAAAAGTATTAATGCCTTAGAGAGAAGTACGAAGGTGGTTGCGCAAAGCAATCCAGAAGTTGGCGCTAAAATTAAGCCAGATGTTGATGCGGCAATAAGCGTTGCTAACAGCTATTTGGCTTTTCTTGACCAAGAAATTTTACAGAGAACACCCACAACAGTTGAATCAGCTCAAGTTTTTTCTAAGGGAACTGGAGCGATTAAAGCTAATTTTAAATTATTGGATCAATTGATTCCTGAGTTAGTTTTATTACTAGAGCAGCGAGAAGAGCAGTTAACGGGAAAAATGATCACTCTATCTCTTGTAGTCTCGATCTTTACCTTATTGGCTCTGTATTTATTTGCGGGTTTTTATAATTCATTTAATACAGCTATATTAAGCATTGAAGAAACTGCTGCAAAATTGGCAAAAGGTGATTTAACTTCCCGTTTGCAATTAGATAATAAGGATGAATTTGCTGACGTAGCTGAATCATTTAATAGTATGGCTGGTCAGTTTTCTGATGTGGTGCGTGAATTAGAGCGCTCTATTGAACAGCTTGCTTCGGGTGCTGAGGAGTTGTCCATGACTAGTATACAAACTAATCAAGGTGTTAAGCGCCAACAAGAAGAAGTTGAACAGGTGGCAACGGCTATGACGGAAATGGCGGCAACAGTACAGGAAGTAGCAAGGAGCGCGTCTTCTACAGCAATGGCTACCAAAAGTGCGCATCAACAAACGAGCAATGGCGGTGCGATTGTTAGTAGTTCAGTATCTGCAATTGCAGCACTTTCAGATGAGATTGGGCTTGCTACAGAGGTGGTTAGGCAATTAGAAACTGATGGAGAAAGTATTGGTTCGGTATTAGATGTGATTAAGAGTATCGCAGAACAAACTAATTTATTAGCTTTAAATGCTGCAATTGAAGCGGCGAGAGCAGGTGAACAAGGGCGAGGGTTTGCTGTTGTTGCAGACGAAGTAAGAACTTTAGCAAGTCGCACCCAAGATTCAACGACTGAGATAGAAAGTATGATTGAGCGCTTGCAGAAAGGCACAAGAAAGGCCGTAGGAGTGATGAATGAAAGTAAGGAGCGTACTCAGACGACTATTCAGGAAACCCAGAAAGAAAGTGAGTTTTTAGAAAATATTAGCAGCGCAGTGACAGAAATTGATGATATGTGTACGCAAATTGCTAGTGCTTCTGAGGAGCAATCTGTTGTAGCTGATAGTATTAGCCGAAGTATTGAACACATTAATGGTGTCACTATAGATGCAGCTCAAGGCTCACAACAAGTCACTGAGAGTAGTGAGATTTTGGCGCATTTGGCTAGTGATTTACAGGCGTTGATATCACGGTTTAAGGTTTAGAGTGTTGTGGGAGGTACTTTTAGTTGCGACCTCCAAGTCGCAGCTAAAAGATCCTTCCACAAGTTCCTTTATGGAGCATAAACCTTATCCTTAAACTCACACAAATCTTCAATGACACAACTGCCACAGCGTGGCTTTCTTGCAATGCAAGTATAACGGCCATGCAAAATCAATAAATGATGCGCATCCTGTTTGTATTCTTTAGGTACATGTTTATCTAATTTAGTTTCAACCTCTAAAACGCCCTTTCCTGGTGCGATCTTAGTGCGATTGGATACTCGGAAAATATGGGTATCTACCGCCATTACCGGTTGACCAAAAGCCGTGTTTAAAATAACATTCGCGGTTTTACGCCCAACCCCTGCCAGTGACTCTAATTCCTCGCGTGTTTGCGGTACTTCCCCCTGAAAATCATCCAGCAATTTACGGCAAAGTTTAATAATATTTGCGCCTTTGCTATTAAATAGGCCGATGGTTTTTATATAGCCTTTTAAGTCTTCTTCACCTAAATCAAAAATAGCTTGCGGCGTATTGGCGATAGGAAATAATTTTGCTGTGGCCTTGTTAACGCCCTTATCGGTAGCTTGTGCAGATAAAACGACCGCGATTAGCAACTCGAAAGTGCTGCTATAGTTTAGCTCAGTGACGGGTTCTGGAATCGCTTCGGCTAAGCGTTTAAATATTTCTAGGCGTTTGTCTTTATTCATAAATTTTTGAGGTAGCTGATTTAGTCGCTTTTAATCGTAGTTCAAAGGCATTTTTAAGCGCAATTAATAATCCTAGACCAATAAATGCGCCTGGGGGTAATATGGCCAATAAGATACCTGAATTATCGTCAAAGACATTGATTTTCCAGTCTTTAGTGGCATCGCCAAACAGCAAGTCCGCTTGCGTTAATAAGGTGCCTGAGCCTAGTAGTTCCCTAAACCCACCCAATACAATCAAGGCGAAACTAAAGCCTAGCCCCATGGCTAAACCATCTAATATTGAAGGCATAATGCGATTTTTAGAGGCAAATACTTCCGCACGGCCAATAATGGCGCAGTTAGTGACAATCAGCGGAATAAAAATCCCCAAAATTTTGTAAAGTTCATAAAACCATGCATGCATGATTAATTCAATAATGGTAACAACACCAGCAATAATCAGTACAAATAGCGGCAGTCTAATTTCTGGCAGAATAAACTGGCGTAATGAGGAAACCAGTAAATTAGATAATATTAAGGTTAAGGTTGTCGCCAGCCCTAAACCTAAGCTATTAATTACGGTATTACTAACGGCAAGCAAAGGGCATAAGCCTAAGAGGGCAACTAAAGCCTGATTGTTATGCCATAAGCCATTACTCAGGATTTTCGAATAGTCTGAGCGCATTTATTGAAAGATCTCATGTTGATATTGTTGGAAAAACAAAGTGGTGTTTTTGACTTCATTAACAATGGCGCGCGGGGTGATGGTTGCGCCAGTAAATTGATCAAAGTTGCCGCCGTCGCGTTTAACAGCCCACTGCTCTAAGTCCTCTATAGCTAGCTGATTAAAGCTTAAAAGCCAGTTAGATTTTTTTAGTTCAATGGCATCGCCTAAACCGGGTGTTTCTCTATGATTAAGAACGCGTACAGCGTTTATTGTGCCGCTAACATTGATAGCAATGAGTAAATCAATATCGCCGTTATAACCTTGAGTTGTTGTGCTGGTGATAATGGCTGCTATGGGTTTGCCTGCTTGGCGCGCTCGGTATACTGTATGAGCTTGACCGCTGGATTGTAACTGAATTTTGTCATGAATTAAGTCATTATCATAGCGGCGATTATCGATGACACTTTGTAAGCTTTGCAATAAAGCGCGTCGTTCATTGTCTGCGATTTTGTCCTTGGTGCCATGATAAACCAAAGAAACCAAGCCTACGATAATAAACGAAAATAGGCCTATGCGTAGCGCAGCTAGTGTGGGTGGTGAGAAGGTCATGGCTGTTTCACCCGCTTAGGAGTCAAAATAAAATAACAGGGGATCATGAGCCTTTGTGGGAGCGACTTTAGTCGCGATATCGTGGCTAAAGCCACTCTTACTGGATGTGAGATCGTATAATATTTATCTCTCATGTCTTCGGTCGTGTGTAATAATCAATGCTAGGAGCGGCAAGATTGGCTAATAAAACAGCAAAAGCGATAGCGTCGGGATAGCCGCCCCAGGTGCGGATAATATAAATTAAGCTACCAATCAATCCACCGAAAATTAAACGTCCTTTATTGCTGGTTGCAGCTGTCACGGGGTCGGTAGAGATAAAAAAAGCGCCACAAAATGTTGCTCCAGAAAATAGGTGAAATAAGGGCGAATTAAATTGCGAGCTATCTATTAGGTAGGCCGTCAATGCTGGAATAGTTAAGCCTAACAACACGGCAACAGGAATATGCCAGCTGATTACTTTGCGCTGCAATAACCATAAACCACCGAGTAAATAAGCTAAGGATAGATATTCCCAGCCTTTGCCCGCTATATAACCAAATAATGGTGAAGTTGTTATTTTATCCATCGAAAAATCTAAACCCAATTGTGTTTTCGTATGATCTAAAACGGTGGCGGAACTGATTACATCAAAAGGCTGTTGCCACGAGGTCATTTGTTGCGGAAAGGAAATGAGTAAAAATACATAGCCTATCATGGCGGGGTTAAAGGGATTATAGCCCAAGCCGCCATAGAGGTGCTTAGCTATAATAATGGCAAACAACGCGCCGCTCACACTGATCCACCATGGTGCAATCGTCGGTATTGCAAGAGCTAATAATATGGCACTAACTAGCGCACTTAAATCCAATAAGTGCAGTTTTATCGGTTTTTTTCTTAGCCAAAGCATGCACGACTCAGCTAATAGTGCTGTGCTACAGGCGAGTAATAGTTGTATTAATAGCACGCTGCCAAATAGCCAAAACATAATGCCGACAGCGGGTAGTAAGGCAATAAGGACTTGCAACATCACACGATTAACGGTGTTACTGGCAGGCGTAAAAGGGGAGCTAGTGGTGGGGAACTGCATATTATAATGACTTCTTTTTGGCTAAACTCGCGGCTTTCATTTTTTCAATAGTGGCTTTGCGTTTTTCGGCTTTGGCTAATTGTTCTTGTTCTTCTTTGGCACGACGTTGTTGTTGATTCTGAAAGCGTATTTTGGCTAAATTGGCTTGTGCAGTCTGCTTTTCTTTAATAATGATGGCACCTTTTGCCGCGCGAAATTGTTGCACTAAAGGAATATGGCTAGGACAGACGACATCACAGCAGCCGCATTCTATGCAGGAAAATAATTGATAATCTTGGCATTGCTCTAATTGCCCAGAGCGGGCATACCAATAGAGTTGTTGTGGCAGCAACTCTGCAGGACAGACAGTAGCGCAATCTCCGCAACGGATGCAAGGCATTTCGGTAGACTTGTTTTCTAGTTCATCGCCAGTTAGGGCTAAAAGGCAATTACTGGCTTTAGTAACCGCTATTTCGTCTGAGCTTAAGGCGATGCCCATCATTGATCCGCCCATAATAAGGCGTTGTACCTTTTTATTATAGCCGCCAGATTGGGCAATTAAGTGTTTAATCGGCGTACCGATACGCGTACGAATATTTTGCGGCTGATTTATGCCTTTGCCTGTGAGGGTGATGATTCGCTCAGTCAGTGGTAAGCCTTGAATAATAGCCTGATAAACGGCATAAGCCGTGCCAACGTTTTGGCAAATAAAACCATGTTCAGCGGGCAGGGCTTTTGCAGGGATTTTAGTGCCAGTTAATACCTGAATCAGTTGTTTTTCACCGCCAGTAGGGTAAATGGCGGGAACGCTAATCAATTGTATTGAATGAGTGATGGCGTTTTTCAGGGCTTGTGCTGCTTGTGGCATATTTTCTTCTATTGCAATAATGCAGTGCTTTGCTTGCAAAATATATTGTAGGATTAAAGCACCCAGTACTATTTCTTTAGCTTTTTGCAGTATTAAACTAGCATCGCAGCTGATATAAGGCTCGCATTCTGCGCCATTAATAATTAGTGTGTGTATGTCTTGTTCGGTGGTTAATTTTGTCGCGGTAGGGAATGTTGCTCCACCTAAGCCAACGATACCCGCGTGATGAATTTTGGCGCGTAACTCTTCGGGGCTCTTTTGCTGGTAATCAAAGCATGAGTGAGAAGCTAATGCTGCATCTAACCCATCAGTTTCAATAACAATACAATCATCGGCTAGGTTTGATGGGTGAGCAATAATACGTGGTTCTATGGCTTTGACTATGCCTGAACTGGCTGAATGAATCGGTGCGGCAAAGGGTGTGTTTACTGTAGCGATCATTTGCCCTTTCAGTACCCGCTCGCCTAGTTTAATTATTGGTGCCGCATAATGATTAGCGCGCTGCAATAAGGGATAAATCAACTCTTCAGGCAAACTACTGTCTATGATTGGCACTGATAAAGTGTGTGCAGTTAGCTTTAAGCCGCCATGAAAATGCGCTAGCTTAGTCATGTTGGGCTGACCATTGCCATTCGCTAGGCTTGTTTGCTATGGGAACCATAATGATGCAATCGACGGGGCAGGGCGCAATACATAACTCACAGCCAGTGCATTCGGTAGCAATCACGGTATGCATTTGTTTAGATGCACCTAAAATAGCATCAACAGGGCAAGGGGGGATGCACTTCACGCAGCCTATACAATCTTGTTCGACAATAAAGGCAGCGGTGGGCGCTTTGATTGCACCAAATTCAGTATTGAGCGGTTTGGCTTCTATGCCGAGTAAGTTGGCTAAAGCCTCAATGGTTTGTTCGCCCCCAGGTGGACATTGGTTAATATCTGCCGTACCTTGAGCGATGGCCTGTGCATAAGGTTTGCAGCCAGGATATTTGCATTGTCCGCATTGCGTTTGCGGTAATAAGGCATCAATTTGCTCAACAATGGGGTCGCCTTGGACTTTTAAGTGTTGTGCTGCGTAGCCTAATATAAGGCCAAGCAAAACAAAGACCAGACACAGTAATAACATTAAGCGAGCCCAGTAAAGCCCATAAAGGCCATAGACATCAGCCCAGCAGTCACTAAACCTATGGCTGCGCCTTGAAAAGGCTTAGGCACATCGGCAGCATCGATACGTTCACGCAGTGCGGCAAAAAGAATTAAAACTAAGGTAAAGCCTAGTGCTGTGCCAACACCAAAAATAAGGGATTCCAAAAAGCTATGTTGAGCTTGGATATTCAATAGAGCAACACCTAAAACTGCGCAATTGGTCGTTATTAAAGGCAAATAAAGGCCGAGCAAGCGATGCAGAGTAGGGCTGATTTTATGCAATATAATTTCGGTAAATTGTACGACACAGGCAATGACGACAATAAAGCTAATAGTGCGTAAATACTCAAGCTCTAAGGGGATGAGCAAGTATTGATAGAGTAAATAGCTGCTGACTGAAGCGAGGGTAAGGACAAATGTTGTTGCCAGCCCCATGCTGATCGCAGATTCTAGCCTACGTGAGACGCCCAAAAATGGGCATAAACCGAGGAATTTAACCAGTACAAAGTTATTTACCAGAATGGTGCTGACTAGCAGAATGAGGTAATGCTTCATTGATGGCTGGTTTGCATGGCTGGCTAGGGGAATCGAGAGTTGAAACTACAGTATGCCGGATGGGTTTCGCAAAAGGATGCTCTACCCATCCGGCAGCAATATTAAATGTGCATGTACTGGGTTTTATTTATTGTAAATGACTCACTAACCAGCGCTCAGCTTCTTCTACAGAGAGGCCTTTACGTTTTGCATAATCTTCCAACTGTTCGGTCGTTATTTTACCAACGTTAAAATATTGTGCTTCTGGATGCGCGAAATACCAGCCACTAACTGCTGCGGTTGGATACATGGCAAAACTATCGGTTAATTCAATTGTCGTATTAGCTTGTACATCTAGTAAAGTAAATAATTTTGCTTTTTCAGTATGATCAGGGCAGGCTGGATAGCCTGGCGCAGGACGAATGCCTTTATAATTTTCTTTAATTAGCTCTTCATTGTTTAGCTCTTCATCGCTAATATAGCCCCAGTGATTTTTGCGTACATCACGGTGCATATACTCAGCAAAGGCTTCAGCTAATCGGTCAGCTAAAGCTTTGAGCATAATGCTATTGTAGTCATCATGGTCTTTTTCAAACTCGGCTAATTTCTTTTCGATACC
>Ga0209081_1000278_pt1 | contig 31041 bp, 30 predicted proteins | sample GOMGulsemesocosm_4_FD_184636 | JGI IMG/M metagenome (GOLD analysis project Ga0209081, IMG submission 184636) | Methane-oxidizing microbial communities from mesocosms in the Gulf of Mexico - GOM15B Gulf of Mexico (SPAdes) (version 2) | ecosystem: Environmental > Aquatic > Marine > Cold seeps... | reverse complement strand
AATAGCAACAGCTAAGGCTAAAATAACCAACCATTCATTACTTAACCAACCGTTGGTAACGCTGATTGCAGCAACGATCAAACCAAACTCACTAAAGTTACTTAAAGCTAAAGCACTTAAATAAGCTGTTCGACAACGTATTTTCATTATGGTTAACAAACCAAAGAAAAGCATGAATTTAAATGGAATAATAAGTATAAGTAATGCGGCTAAACCTAACATTTCTAAGGTAGGAATAGCGCTAAATCCTATAGATAAAAAGAAACCAATGAGAAATATATCTTTAAAACTTAATAATGATTTATTAATTTCACTAGCTTTGGAGTGAGATGATAAATACATACCTATTAATAAAGCACCTAAATCACCTTTAATGTTCACTAACTCAAATAATTCATAACTACCTAACGCGATAAAAAATCCCATTAAGGGCATTAATTCACCATGACCAACATGGTTAATGATTTTATTAACTAAAGGTTTTATAAAAAATAAAGCTAATAGGGCAACAGCCCAAACTGAAGGTATTTTTCCTGTTGCAAATACTAAAAAAGCGACAGCAACTATGTCTTGAATGACTAGTATGCCAATAGCTAATTTTCCATGCCGGGTACGCATCTCACCGTTTTCTTCAAGTAACTTAATCACACATACAGTACTACTAAAGCTTAATGCAAAAGCAATAAGTATGGCCGTTATTGTATCTACTTCGGAGAAAAAGCTAATCGATAATATGGTAAATAATTTGATAATGGCAACAGTAAAAGCGATCCACGAAATGGTGTGTAATGAGCTGGTTAACCAAACCTCACTTTTAAATAAGCTTTTTACATTAAGTTTTAAGCCTATCGTAAATAGCATTAGTGTAATGCCCAAATTACTTAATGTTGTTAGGCTGTCATCGGCTTCATAGCCAAAAAAGTGTAATGTAAATCCTGCAATGAGAAAACCAATAGAGGGAGGAAGATGAACGGTTTTAGCCGCGAATCCACATACAAAGGCAAAAAAAATCCAAATAAAATCCATTGTCTTTAAGCTTCCTGTTACTAAGTTATAAAATTATGGTATTAAATTGTTGCTTCATAAACTCAATAATGAGCGGTTGAGCAGTTACATTAGGGTGTATTCCATCTGCTTGCATTAATTCAGGCTTAATCGCAATATGCTCCATAAAAAATGGCAATAGTGTGATGCCACTTTGTTTGGCTACTTCAGTAAAAGTTTGATTAAATAGTTTATTATATCGAGCGCCATAATTAGGGGGGATTTTTATGTCCATTAATAAAACTTTGACATTCTTTTGTTGCGCTAGGCTAATTATTTGTAACAAGTTGTTTTTAATTAACGTGGGAGGAAAGCCTCTTAGGCCATCATTTCCACCTAATTCAATCAATAAATAATCTACATCTTTTTTAGCTAGGATCCTTGGTAGGCGAGTTAATCCGCCACTTGTAGTCTCGCCACTAATACTAGCATTAAGCAATGTGTATGCTGAATTTTGTTGTTGCAAAGCTTGGTTTAAGCGAAACACCCAACCTTGATTTTCTTTCATACCAAAACTTGCACTTAGGCTATCACCTAGTATTAAAATAGAGACAGGTTTACTAGTATAATCATCTTGTGCTTGGCTAGCATTGACAAAAAATAGCCCAAAGCTAGTAATAAACAGTATCGATAAACGAAAGAAACAGTTATTAATCATGAAATCAAATTCCGAAATTATTCTTAAAACCCAAGCGCTTGCTAAGTTTGTTATGTTAGAAGACAAACAGCTAGATTTATTACACAATGTTGATTTAGCTGTAGCTGCGGGAGAAACTATCGCAATTGTTGGCTCCTCTGGCTCAGGTAAAACCACCTTGCTATCAATTTTAGCTGGTTTAGATTTACCTTCTAGTGGTGAAGTTTATCTTAAAAGCAATGCATTGCACCAGTTAAATGAAGAAGAGCGTAGTCAAGTAAGGGCTGATCATGTTGGATTCATCTTTCAGCAGTTTTTATTGATCAACAGTTTGACCGCTTTAGAAAACGTTATGTTGCCTGCGGAACTTGCTCATAATGATGAAGCTAAGCAATTAGCATTAGCGTTATTAGCACAAGTAGGCTTGAGCGAACGTGTTAATCATTTTCCTTCTCAACTTTCTGGAGGCGAGCAACAACGTGTTGCTATTGCCCGTGCTTTTATCACTAAACCTGATATTTTATTTGCTGATGAACCTACTGGAAACCTTGATAAGAAAACATCAAAAAATATTGCCGATTTATTATTTGATTTAAATAAGCAGTTTGGCACCACATTGGTATTGGTTACTCATGATTTGACTTTAGCCAAACTTTGTCAGCGACAAGTAGAAATGCTCGACGGTAAACTTATCGATTCCCAAGCAATAATTGAGCAAGACCCCGTTCAAACTGAGAAATTAGCATGAGTTTATTTAGCGCAAACTGGGCAAAGCAATCATTGCGCTTGTTAAAACACGAGTTAAAACGCGGTGAACTTACCATTGTTGTTTTAGCTATTGTACTTGGCGTTGCTAGTGTTTTTTCATTAGCGGGTTTTTCAGAAAAAATTAAACAAGCACTTATTAATGAAAGCACAACGTTTATTGCCGCCGATCGTGTTTTACAAACGAGCAGAGCATTACCATTAAAGTTGGCTGTTGATGAAGCCAATAAATTAACTCGTACACGTATCGATAATGAAAGTAAGCAACTTGAGGTTAGTCAAGCACAACAAGTGTTAATGTCATCTATGGTGTTTTCTGGTGACAATATGCAGCTAGTTGAAATTCAAGCAGTTTCTACTGATTATCCATTACGAGGAGAATTACTTGTTAGTTTTGATGATGATTTAAATAAAAGTAGTGTTGTTAATGCCCCTGAATTAGGCTCTGTTTTTATTGAAGAAAAGCTACTTTCATTACTCAATGTAAAGCTTGGTGATACTATTGATATTGGTGACGCTAGCTTTACAATTAAAGGTATTACTACTCAAATACCTGATGCTTCATTTAGCGTTTTCACCTCAGGTGTTAAAGTGCTAGTAAATTTAGACGACATGGGCGCTACAAAGTTAATTCAACCAGGCAGTCGACTGACTTATAAATATTTATTTTCAGGTGATGAAGAAAGCATTAAATTATTGGATGACTGGCTTAAGCCTCAAGTTAACGATAGTCAACGCTGGTATGATATCCAATCTAAACAATCACCGTTAGCTAGTGCGCTTAATAAGGCTCAGAAGTACCTTTCTTTAGCGAGCTTACTTGGCATTATTTTAGCTGCGGTTGCGGTTGCGGTTGCAAGTAGGCGTTACGCAGAAAAGCATCAGAGTAGTGTTGCCGTTTATAAAGCGATGGGTGCCTCATCATCGCATATCAAAAAAATGTATTACTTACATTGGAGTTTATTGAGCTTATTGAGTATTGGTATAGGGCTAATATTAGGTTATTTACTTGCTCAAATAGGTTTATACGCAATACAAAATTATTTACCTGTTAATGTTGCCATAAAAGATAGTAGCGCACCTTTTCTTACAACATTATTAACGCCATTAGGTTTTTATCCTTTATTTATGGCAATTCTTACGGGAATAATTTGTTCATTAGCTTTTGCTATAACACCTTTGAAACAACTCATAGCGACATCGCCTTTAGCTGTTGTGCGTTCAGCCAACCTTGGCGGAATGATTAACAATACATCAACAAGAATTTCTTATGTTTTACCACCGCTTATTGCATTGTTTTCATTGTTGTTATTATTTAGTAAAGATATTGCGTTAAGCTTTACCCTATTGATCGGCGGTATTTTAGTTTCCGCTTTATTATTAGGTTTTGGTCGTTTATTAATGCAGCTTAGTCGATCAATAGGAACAAAATCTGGTGCAGCTTGGCATTTAGCGTTAGCTAATTTACAACGCCGTGCACAGGCTAATAGTGTGCAATTAGTTAGCTTCACTATTGCAATCAAACTTTTATTAATGATTATTGTTATCAAGAGCTCTTTGCTAAATGAATGGCAAGCACAGTTGCCTGAACACGCACCAAATTTATTCTTAGTTAACATCGCACAAGATCAAGTTAGAAATGTTGAAAAATTTATTGAAAAACAAGATATTATTGCCAGTGATTTATACGCAGTAGTACGAGGTAGGTTAACAGCAATTAATGAGGATAAAATTACCAAACAAGCTTCTAAAGAAGAAAGTGATGGTAGTGATAATGGTCGTAAAGGTGTTGGTAGAGAGCTAAATTTAACTTGGCGAGAGCAGTTGCCAAATGAAAATATAGTTGAACATGGCAAGTGGTGGAGTGATGATAAAGCACAAGTTTCTATTGAAAAAACTATCGCTGAACGTTTAGACATCAAATTAGGAGACAATTTAACTTTTCAATTAGGTAGTGAGGCGTTCACCGTTCCTGTTACCAGTATTAGAAAAGTTAATTGGCAGTCAATGCAGCCTAATTTTTATATGATATTTAGTCCGCAAGTGTTGGCTGATTTTCCTGCAAGTTATATTTCTTCCTTACACGTACCCACGCAGCAGAAAAAATTGCTGCAGCAATTCTTAAGTGCGTATCCCACTATTAGCGTAATTGATATTGGTGCAATGATCTCTCAGTTGAGAACAGTTATTGATCAAGTATCTAAGGCGGTAGAATTTATTCTAGTGCTAGTGGTTTTTGCTGGTTGTTTAGTGCTTATAGCGCAGGTACAGGCAAGTATGGAAGAACGTGAGCGAGAAATCGCAATATTACGAACTATTGGCGCTAAAGGGAGTTTATTACGAAATAGTGTTTTGTTGGAGTTTGTTGCTTTAGGTGCTATTGCAGGCTTTATGGCAAGTGTTGCTATGGAACTAACGGTTTATTTACTACAAAGTAACTTATTCAAAATGCAAACTAGCTTTCATTTTGAGTATTGGCTTCTTGGTATTTTAGCAGGTGCTGGGTTTGTTGGTATTATAGGTTTACTTAGCTGTTGGCGATTGTTAAATATGTCTAGTGTTACCTTAATCCGTCGAACTATGTAACAGTTATCAGTTTTCATGTATATTAATATACAATATTTTCAAGGAACTATCTTTTATGGGTATTACCCCAACGCAAACGAGTGTCGTTAAAGTATTTGTTACTATTGCTGCTGTTTTTATCATATTTGCAGGTATTAAAACGGCGGCAAATATTCTCGTTCCTTTTTTATTGTCCTTATTTATCGCTATTATTTGTAACCCCTTAGTGTCAAAAGCCAGTGAATTTAAAATACCAAAAGCTATTTCGGTTATTTTAGTTATTGGTATTTTTGTCACTATTGCTTTGTCGCTAGCAGGGTTAGTTGGCAAGTCATTAAATGAATTGTCGCTATTGATCCCGCAATATCGATTACAATTCAAAGAACAATTTACTTGGTTAACCGTTTTTTTATCTCGTTATAATATTCAAATATCTTCTGCTATTTTAATAGAGTATTTTGATCCTGCTGTTGCCATGGGAATGGCTGCTAATATGCTAAGTGGCTTTGGCTCAGTGATGGCTAACCTTTTTTTAATCATACTAACCGTTGTATTTATGCTATTTGAAGCATCATCATTCCCACTTAAATTACACTTTGCTTTAGATGATCCTGAAATGCGAATAAAGCAAATTGAACGATTTTTAGAGTCGGTTAACCACTATATTGCAATTAAAACAATGGTTAGCATTGCTACCGGCATTATTGTTTCAGTGATGCTGTGGGCATTTGGTTTAGACTTTTATCTTTTGTGGGGAGTGTTTGCCTTTTTGCTTAATTATATTCCTAATATCGGCTCTATCATTGCAGCAGTACCAGCAGTAACATTAGCGGCTTTACAGTTGAGTATTGGAGAAGCAGGCTTTATTGGGCTTGGCTATGTTGCTATTAACATGGTTATGGGCAATATGATAGAACCAAGGTATTTAGGTAAAGGTTTAGGCTTATCAACGTTAGTGGTTTTTTTATCGTTAATTTTTTGGGGCTGGCTTTTAGGCACTGTTGGTATGTTGCTTAGCGTACCTTTAACTATGATTTTAAAAATTGGTTTTGAAAGTTCGCCGGAAGGGCGTTGGTTAGCCGTATTACTGAGTGATGAAGACAGTGTTACTGCCGAAGTAAAACAAGCTCAAAAAGCATAGTTGAAAAAAGCAGATGTTATAAACTATTTATTCAACAATACTGAGTTCTTTAATACGAGCCTGAGTGACTATTATATAACATTTTTTGTAAGCTATTCCAGCCCCTTTTGTTGGCGAAATAGCTAGATATTGCCAGCGACAATCATTATCGCGAAAAGTAATAAAATTACTTTGAGAACGTTTGAACATTTTCATTGCTGAATATCGACCAGTTACAAGTGCTTTTTCTTCCATATTAAAAATATGATGATTTATCCAAGTTTGTAATTCACGATCGAGTATTTCTTTCACTCTATCTAAACAACGAGATAGTTTATCAGTCTCTTGTTCAACCTGTTCACATTCAGCTAGTGTTTTTTGAGCATAAACTGGTGTTGAAAGTAAAAGTTGCACAAGGATGAAAGCACTTAAGGTTAATATTTTTTTTGTCATATTTTTGATGTTGCTAATAATGTTAAATAGTTTTCTAATCATAAATTTTTAATTACTTACAGCGTAGTGGAAAATGTTATGTTAAAAAAGTTACATGGTTATGTAGTTAACTCAGAATTTAGTTGTAAACGTCATCTTCGAAGTTTCTGATCGAAGATCCATTGTTTTTGAGACACTGGATCCAGGAGATTTTGCTCCTTGCATTCTCTAATATGTGGCATCCATGCCACGTCCGATTAAAACACCACGGGGATGACGAACCTGAGCCATATGCATAGGCCCGCAAAGTTAAGTCGTTAATATTAAGCAGGCAATACTTTCTTATAAGGTTTTACGGTAACTTTTTCATAAACACCTGCTGCGATGTATGGATCAGCATCAGCCCATGCTTGAGCTAGCGCTAAAGAGTTAAATTCAGCAATAATTAATGAGCCAGTAAAGCCTGCTTCACCGGGGTCGTTACTATCAATTGCTGGACATGGACCTGCAACTAATAATCGTCCCTCACTTTGCAAAGCGCTTAAACGAGCTAAATGATGCTCTCTTACTGATAATCTTTTTTCTAAACTATTTTGAATGTCTTCGCTGTAAATTAAGTAGAACATACACTTTCCTATATTTTGTCATTATCTTTGTTGTGCTGAGGTTTAGTCATCACATTAGACGTAATTTCAACACTGTCTTCAATCGCATTAGTGATGTCTTCATTTTCATCGCTTATATATTTATTTAAAAATAATATGGTCACAATTGAAAAGGTGAACATTAGGCCAGTTAAACCAAAAACTTTAAAATTAACCCAAGTTTCTAAGTCATAATTAAAAGCAACGTACCAATTAAGAATGCCGCAAAATGAAAAGAAAATAGCCCAAGCAAGGTTTAGTTTAACCCAAATAGGTTCAGGTAATGTTATTGATTGGGATAAAAATTGCTTAATAATATTTTTGTTAAAAACGTAATAGCTAACGATTAATGCCAGTGCAAAAAATTCATTAATAATGGTTACTTTCCATTTTATAAATGCTTCATCATGCAAGAATATAGTTAACCCGCCGAAGACAGCAATTAAACCGAAAAATATCCAATTGCGAGTAGGCACTTTTTCTTTTTTTATAAAATAATAAAGGATCTGTAAGGCAGATGTGATTATCAACGAGCCTGTTGCCCAATAAATATCGGCAAATTTATTAACGATAAAAAATATAATTAACGGAATGTATTCAAAAACTGCGTGCATATTAGGACTATTCAAATAAAAGTGGGAATGCTAGGAAATAGATTCTAACGAAACTCCACGTATTTTAAAAGTTAAAGCTTAATTCTTAGAGAAATAACTTTTCAATGATCCTTATCAATTAAGATGTCGATCTCGATTGTACTTTACTCTGTAGCAGGGTACTTTACCGACAATAATATTTATCGAATTATCGAGTTATAAAATAACATGTCAGAAAATAAGCTTTTTTATCAAGAACAGGGCAATGAAGTTACCTTATTCAACTATGCCTTCGAACATCAGTTACCGGTTTTAATTAAAGGGCCAACAGGTTGTGGTAAAACACGCTTTATTGCCCATATGGCTGAGAAATTAAATAAACCTTTGTATACAGTAGCTTGTCATGATGACTTAACTGCGGCAGATTTAGTTGGTCGTCATTTAATTGGCCCGCAAGGAACATATTGGCAAGACGGGCCGTTAACCAGAGCGGTTAGAGAAGGTGGTATTTGCTATTTAGATGAAGTAGTAGAAGCGCGTAAAGATACAACAGTAGTATTACATCCGCTTGCTGATGATCGACGAGTGTTACCGTTAGAGCGTACAGGTGAGTTACTTGAAGCAGCCCCTGGTTTTATGCTGGTTGTTTCATATAATCCAGGCTATCAAAATTTGCTCAAGGGGATGAAGCCAAGTACCAGGCAGCGATTTGTTGCGTTACGTTTTGATTACCCAACACCAGAAATTGAACAGCGGATACTTATTAAAGAAACTGGTGTTGATGCACATTTAGCTTTTAAATTAGTTGAACTTGCCAATGCGTTGCGAAAATTAGAACAAAATGATTTAGATGAAGTGGCTTCTACCCGTTTATTGATTTATGCAGCCCGTATGATTAGCTCAGGTATGAATGCCATTGATGTTTGTCGTTGCTGTTTAGCTGAGCCTTTATCTGACGATCCTCAAACGGTTAAAGCGTTAATGGACGTCGCTAACATTTACTTTGATGCTTAAGTAGATGCTTGGTTTTTTGATGAAGATATCTTCAATGAGTAAATATAAATAATGAACAATACAGTAAGTATAGAAACAAAACGCCTGCCGGGTGACTTAGCCATGTGGTTTTTTATTTTGGCTGAGTTAACTGTTTTCGCTATTTTATTTATTGGCTTTGCCATTGCAGAGCAGTTAAATACTGAAATGTTCACCCAAGGTAAAGCAAAGCTACATCAGATGTCAGGCTTGATAAATACGTTAACATTGATCACTAGTAGTTATTTTGTTGCGTTAGCCTTGAATAAAATGCACCAAGGTTTTGGTAAGCAGGCGGCATACTTGCTTGTTGTTGCAAAGCTAATAGCGAGCATTTATATCGGCGTGAAAATATGGGAGTATTTATCTCTATTTGAACAAGATATTGATATTGAAACTAATACGTTTTTTACGCTTTACTTTATGATTACCTTTTTTCATCTTATGCATATTTTATTAGGCATGGTGATCCTTCTTTTTATTGCACTAAAAGCTGCAAAAAATGAATATAATGCGAGCAATATTTCTGGTTTTGAATCAGGTGCAAGTTATTGGCATATGGTCGATATGCTTTGGATTATTTTATTCCCACTGATTTATATAATTTAATACTTATGATTTTAATGAACTCTAACACCAACAAAAAAAATACCTTAAGCTGGCTTTGGCTACTTGCATTAACGGTAATATCTACTTATATAAGTTTATTTATAGATTTCTTTTATTTGCAAAAAAGCTTGTTTATTAGCATTGTTTTATTTATTGTTTTTCTAAAGGGGCAGCAAATCATTGATGTTTTTATGGAACTTAAGCAAGCACCTAAATTTTGGCGAAGGTTGCTGATGGCTTATGTTACTTTGCTTCCTCTTATAATAGGCTTAATTTATTTGCTTTAAGCTATACTCAAGTAATAGGGTGGAAGGTAAGTGACTATGAAATCGAATCATGACAACAAGTCTGCAATAATTTACCAAGCACTTTTCTTGTCTAATTTATTACTAATTCCTATAGGTAGTTTTTTTCTACTTATCTATTATTTATACCAAGTTCAGCCCAAAAGAGCTAAGCCAAAACCACTAACTCGCTTTAATAGAGTTCATTTGTTTCGAAGCATTCAAATTTCGGTATTGGCAGGCTTAATGTTGGGTGTTGCTCCTATATTTTATATTTTATATTCAGCACAGTTTGGTGCGTCAGTCATGATAACTATTTTTTATTTTGTTACGCTACATGCTTGTTTTGTACTTCTTGGAATGCTTAACTTAGCACGAGCTATGGCAAATAAACTTCCTCTTTTTTAAATAAGAATTAAATGTTTTCAATAAATTGGTATATAGTTTATTGAAGTGATTATTATTTTTTGCATTGGAATAACATGACGAAGTTAGAACAGTTTGAAAAAATGGGCGGGCGAAATAGTCTAATTAAAATTAATAAGGTCTTTTATGACAAGGTTTATGAGCATCCTTGGTTGAAGCAATATTTTATGGAAATACCGCAACAACATATCGAAGATCAGCAAATAGATTTTATGCAAAAAGTACTGGGTGGAACCAATGTCTATGTTGGAAAAACACCTACTGTTACTCACAATCACATGTTTATTCCTGATGAATTATTTGATGTTCGAAAAGAGTTGTTAATTGAAGCATTTGAAGAAACCCATGCCAATGCTGAATTAGTTGATAAATGGCTGGCTTTAGATGAATCATTTCGTCGTTTTATCATCAATGAGTCATCAGATGAATGTAAAGCACGATTTAAAACGGATCCCATCTTAAATTTTCCTAAACCTTGATTTCTTTAAAGTAAATAGTTTGTTGATTATTGACCCAAATCACAGTTAAAGCAGCAGTATTTGTTACAATCACCGCATTATTTTTTAGTTGAATGGTTTTATCTTTATGGAAGAGTGGGTTGGTGGTCTGTGGCACAAATATATTACGCGTAAGGCTAACCCTGAATTTAGTCATGCTCGAGTATCGTTTGACGAGGTTAGCAAGTCTGTAGGTATGATCTTTCGTGCACTCGGTGGTGATGCTGTAAAGCGTATTGAAGCGGCGGCAGGGCGAGAATATTTAAGCCGTAAAAGTCTGCTACAAAAAATATCTGGCGATACCCAACTTGTTAGCCTAGCGTGGCAAGATGAAGAAAGTTTACGCTTACCTGAATCTCTCGCTATTTTTGATGACAAGTCATTGAATTATGATTTATATATTTGGTTAGCGATATTAGCAGCGCATCATAGTGGACGTTTTAGGCATTGGGCAATAGATAACCAAAGCTTAGTCGTTAACGTATTGGAAAAATTTCCAGCCTTACGTAATCGCTATTCAAGATTATCTAAAGCTTTTGTTGATAGCCGAACTGCAATTGAAACCTTACCTAAAGCTGAACAAGAAATGGAGCGTGCCATTGTTAAAGCTATTTTAACGCCAGGTTCTGTACGTCAATTTCCTATGGTTAACTTTGCCCCTAAAGCTGTTTATTTATGGCTATACCCGTCTGCTTGCTCTGATGAAATAGAACTTGCCGAATATCAGGATATTGAAGAAAATAAAGAAGACAAAGAACAAGAAAATAAATCAGCTAAAAAATCTCAAACAAGTCGTAAAAAAGCAGAGCGTGTAGACTCACCTGATGAACAGCAAGGCATGATGATCTTTCGTCTTGAAAGCTTGTTTTCTTGGAGTGAATTTTCAAAACTTGATCGTGGTTGTGACGATAGTGATGATGACGAAGATATGTCTAGAACCGTTGAAGATCTTGATAAAATAACCCTAGCAAAACAGCAAGAGCAGCAAAAAAGCGCACAAATTAAAATAGATCTTGATTTGCCATCGGCATCAGAAGACGATATTCCTCTGGGTGAAGGGATTAAATTGCCTGAATGGGATTATAAAAAGCAAATACTCCAGAAAGATCGCTGCTTATTACAACCCATGTTACCTAAAGACGCCAAAGCAGCAAAACTTCCTTTAAGATTACAAAAAATATCGAAAACTATTCAAGCTCAATTTGAACAATTACGCAGTGTTAGATATTGGTTAAAAGCTCAACCTCAAGGCGAAGAGCTAGACTTAAGCGCTTGGTTAGATTTTCATGTTGAAAGTAAAATAGCACCTAGTGCAGAAAAAGGTTTGTATAAATCTTTTCGGGGCAACAACCGCGATTTATCTTGTTTGTTACTAGCCGATTTATCCATGTCTACTGATGCCCACTTAGACAATGAAAATCGTGTTATTGATGTTGTACAAGATAGCTTGTTACTCTTTGGTGAAGCACTAGAGTCAGTTGGTGATAACTTTGCCATGTATGGTTTTTCCTCTGTGAAGCGTCATAATGTTCGCTTTACTATGCTCAAAAATTTCAATGAAAAGTATAGCGATCACGTTAGAGGGCGAATTCAAGCAATCAGACCCGGATTTTATACTCGAATGGGTGCAGCTATTCGTCAAGCAACTCATGTTATTAATGAGCAAAAAAGTAGTGAAAAACTATTACTTATTTTAACGGATGGTAAACCAAACGATATTGATCATTATGAAGGGCGCTTTGGAATTGAAGATACTCACAATGCCATTAATGAAGCCAAACGATTAGGCATAAAGCCTTTTTGCATTACTATTGATACTGATGCTCAGGAGTATTTACCCTACCTTTTTGGTAGTGATGGTTTTACTGTAATTTTAAGGCCTGAGCAACTACCTCTTCGTTTACCACAGTTATATCACCAATTAACTTCTCAATAAGGCATTTGTAAATATGAGTGAATTAAGTAAAACATGCCTTTATTGCCAAAGTGAAAATGATGTGAATAATGACAGTTGTAAGCATTGTGGTATGGCACTACCTAAAAAACATCCACAAGACAAACGCAGCAAAATTAGTTTCTTCATTAAAGTATTTTGGGCAATTGTAATATTTTGTGTTGTTATGATGTATTACCTTCCTAGATAAAACTTAATTATATAATTGTAATTTTGTAGTTAACCTTATAATAACAAAAAAATAAAATAAATTTTTTCTTGCGGTTTACCACTTCTGTGCTAGCAATATAAATAGATCAAATTCCCTTTATCCTCATAAAAACCAGTTATTATTTTTTAATAAATTCAAATGGTTAAAGTTTTTTTATCTTTATTTTTTACATTTCTTGATTTAATTAGAATCTGACATATAGTTAAAATCGACGAATAAGATAATAAAATAATGAAAAGGATAGCTGAGTGATAAAGTTCCCCAATGAATTAACCATTGCCCAAGTAGATGAATATCAGTTAGAAATTCAACCAATTATTGATGAAAATACCATTATAACTATTGATGATAGTAATTTAGCGCGTATTGATACTATTGGCGTGCAGTTTATTTTAGCTATTGTCACCTATATTTTAGCTCAAGGAAAAGAACTGAAATGGCAGTCTACATCTAAAATCTTCCATGAAAGTATTCAGCAATTAGGTATTCAAGAAGGTATTTTATTAAATTACTTACCAAATTAATCATTTTATAAATCAAGCCTTAGGTTGTGTATATTAAAGTCTGTAAACAAATTTAATAGTTTAATAAATAGAATAAAAAGAGGAAAAATTTATGGCAAACGTACTGGTTGTTGATGACTCTAACTCAATTAGAGACATGGTCAGTTTTACGCTAAAAAGTGCTGGTTTTCAAACTGTTGAAGCTAAGGATGGTCTTGAAGGTTTAAGTAAAGCTCAATCAGAGAGTTTTGATTTGGTTATTTCTGATGTCAATATGCCAAATATGGATGGCATTACGCTATGTGGAGAATTACGTAAATTACCTAACTTTAAATTTACGCCTATTTTGATGTTAACTACTGAAAGTTCAACAGATATGAAAATGCGCGGTAAGGCAGCAGGCGCTACAGGTTGGTTAGTTAAACCTTTTAATCCCGATAAATTATTGGCAACAATAAAAAGAGTGGTTCGCTAATCTCACAAGTAACCCTAAAGGCGAATAATTATGAGCGTTGATTTATCCCAGTTTATTCCAAGTTTTTTAGAAGAAAGCTTTGAAGGCTTAGAGCTAATGGAAACTAGCTTGCTAAATTTAAAAGCAGGCGATCATGAAACTATTCACTCTATATTCAGAGCTGCTCATTCAATAAAAGGTGGTGCTGGCACTTTTGGCTTTGATTCTGTAACCGAGTTTACTCACCTTGTTGAAACGCTTTTAGATGAAATGCGAGATGGTCGTCGAGAGGTTGTGCCAAAGGATATTGAAATATTGCTGGCTTCTGTTGACTGTATGAGACTACTTATTGAAGCGGCGCGAGATGAAGAAGATTATGATAAAGAAAAAGTGGTTCAAACTACTCAACAGTTGAGCCAAACTCTAGCGAGTAATGATAATGAAGCCGAAAGTAGTGAAATTAAATCTGAGCAAGTAGTTTCACCAGAAGAGAATGCTGTTGACAATAAACGGTCTACTTATCAAATTCATTTTGTGCCAGAGCATAATCTTGCTAAAACAGGTAATGACCCATTATTTTTATTCAATGCTTTGGCAGATCTAGGTGAATTAACCACAATAGCTAATACCAGTGAATTGCCAGCTTTAACTGATATTGACCCGCAAGAGTTATATTTAAGTTGGGATTTAACGTTAAAAACTCAAGCGAGTAAAGAAGATATATATGAAGTATTTGAGTGGGTTGAAGATGAGTGCTTATTAGAAATAACTCACCTTGAAAATCAGAACAAAGCAGAGTCAAAACAACTTGAGCAAGCGACAGTAGCTAAAAAAGAATTAAATGAAAAACCTCAACCTACTCAACAAAATTCAGCTCCTGTTAACAACGTTACCGAACAAAGCACATCAAGTAAGCCTAAAGCAAAGGCAAAGTCAGAAGTTAGCTCTATCAGAGTTGGAGTAGATAAAGTTGATAATTTAATTAACCTAGTTGGTGAATTAGTTATCACTCAATCTATGCTCTCTGAGTTAGGTAGTGATTTTCAAATGGATAAAATTGAACGCTTAACCAATGGCTTAGAGCAGCTTTTACAAAACACCAAAGAGTTGCAAGAAAGTGTGATGCGTATTCGTATGCTGCCTATAAGTTTTGCTTTCAATCGTTTTCCTCGCTTAGTACATGATTTATCCAATAAAACGGGTAAAGAAATTGAATTAGTGATTAAAGGAGAGCAAACAGAGTTAGACAAAACTGTTATGGAGCAAATAGGCGATCCGCTCGTTCACTTAGTCAGAAATGCAGTTGATCACGGCATTGAACCTGCTGATGTTCGACTAGCGAATGGCAAATCTGAAAAAGGGATAATCTCTCTCGATGCCTATCATCAAGGCGGTAATATTGTTATTGAAATATCTGATGATGGTGGTGGTATTAACCGACAAAAAGTTTTTGCTAAAGCGGTAGAAAAAGGCATTGTTGAATCTAACTCAACGCTTAGTGATAGCCAAGTATTCGATCTATTATTTGAACCTGGTTTCTCAACAGCAGATCAAGTGACCGATATTTCTGGTCGTGGTGTTGGAATGGATGTTGTTAAACGTAATATTCAATCTTTAGGCGGCCGTATTCAAGTTGAATCAACGATTGGTGAAGGAAGCTGCTTTAAAGTTAACTTACCATTAACCTTAGCTATTTTAGATGGTCAATTAGTTAAAGTAGGCTCAGAAACTTACATCATACCTTTGATCTCTATTGTTGAATCACTGCAAGTAGATAGAGAGCTAATCAATAAAGTTTCAGGTGATATGACCTTGTATAGACTTCGTGATGAAAATGTACCAATTTTGCCTGTTTATCAACTATTTGGTTTGACTACCAAATTTACAGAAATAGATGACGCCTTACTGGTTGTTGTTGAAGCTGACGGCCAAAAAGTAGGGTTAATGGTTGATCATTTGCTTGCACAGCAACAGGTGGTTATAAAAAGTTTAAAAGATAATTATCAGCAAGTTATTGGCATTTCAGGTGCTACAATATTAGGTGATGGTTCAGTTGCTATGATTTTGGATATTCCAGGAATGATCCAAATGGCTCTCAGCTACGCTCAAAACAAGCAACAGGGTAGTAACACTGTAAATCACAGCGAAATAGGAGAGCATTGTTAATGGATATTCAAGATCTAGCCACCGATATTCCTGTAGAGGGTGAACACTCTATCGAAGGAATTGACTTCATTACTAGTGGCGAACAATATTTAACTTTTATGCTTGCACAAGAGCAATATGCTGTTGATATTCTTTGTGTAGAAGAAATTAGAAGCTGGGAAAAGCCTACCAAAATTCCTAATGCCCCTACATATATCAAAGGCGTCATTAATATGCGCGGTATTATTGTTCCCATCGTTGACTTGCGCCTTAAATTTAATATTGGAGAAGCAAGCTATCATGAAACGACGGTAGTTATTGTACTCACTTATCACCTAGATGACTTTTCAAGAACTATTGGTTTTGTTGTTGATGCGGTTTCAGATGTTTTAAATGTGCAAGAACAAGATATTCAAAGCTCCCCCGCATTTGGTGGCTGTATTCAGCCTCAATATATAGAAGGTTTAATAAATGTTGATAAAAATGTTGTCACTTTATTAAATGTAGAGCATTTACAAAAAGTTGAAAAACATACTTTACAACATTAACTAAAAGGGAGAAATGGTATGGCTGAAGCAGAACAAGAATATCTTACTTTTATGTTACAAGGTGAAGAATATGGCGTGGATATTCTATGCGTGCAAGAAATTAGAGTGTGGAGTTCAGTAACAGAATTACCAAATAAACCGAACTATATAAAAGGCGTTATTAATTTACGAGGCGTCATAATTCCTATTATTGATTTACGACTTCGTTTTGGCAAAGAAGCGCTTGAGTACAATGAGCAAACTGTCACCATAATATTACGCTATCAGTCTACAGAACGCACTATGGTGGTTGGTATTGTTGTCGATGCAGTTTCAGAAGTTTACAAGTTTGATCGCCACTCTATTAGAAAAGCGCCTGCTTTTGGTAGCAATATTGATAGCTGCTTTTTAAAAGGATTAGCGTCAATAGAAGATAAACTTATTATTTTGCTCGATAGTAAAGTGTTACTTAATGAAGACGACTTATATTGCATCGATAAATCAGAGGCTAACCCAAATACTATTGAAGAGCAGTCCATATTAAAAGCAAATGAAGGTGCTGTAGAAAATGTTTAAGTGTGTTATGTGAAATAAAGCCGATTTTAAACGGATGTACTCTTATTAAAAAAACAGGAAAACTTATGACCCCAAAACAAGTAAGTTTAGTTCAAGAAAGCTGGAAGAAAGTATTACCCATAGCACAACAAGCAGCGGATACTTTTTACACCACACTTTTTGATATGGATCCTTCTTTAAAAGCACTATTTCCGAGTGACATATCTGAACAGGGTAAAAAATTAATGGCGATGCTGGATACAGCCGTTAAGTTACTTAATGAGCCAGATAAACTTATTCCAGTAGTACAAAAGCTCGGTGCAAGACATGTCGATTATGGCACTAGACCTGAACATTACGACACGGTTGGAGCTGCACTACTTAAAACGTTAGCTATTGGGTTAGATAAAGAGTTTACCCTTTCAGTAAAAAAAGCTTGGACTGCAGTATATAAAACCCTTGCAACTACAATGATTGATGCGGCTGATGCCGTTGAAAAAAATAACAGTAAAAAAGGATCTACTATGGACATAAAAACTAAACAACCAGATAACCTATCAATGCAGTTTCAAGGAGCACTCAACCAATCGGCCACTGCATTTATTATGATTGATAGAGAGTTTACTATCACTTATGCCAATGAATCTACCTTAGCCTTATTGAAAAAGCATGAGGTAACTTTTGCAGAAAATTGGCCTGGATTTAAAGCGGATGCCAAAATTATTATTGGCACTAATATTGACAGTTTTCATAAGGAGCCAGCTCACCAACGTAAGTTACTTGATGATCCTAATAATTTACCTTATCAAACTGACATTAAAATTAAGCATCTAACTTTTCAATTAAATGTTGCAGCTATTATTGATTCTGCAGGAGAGTACATAGGTAATTCATTAGAGTGGCAGGATGTTACAGAAGCTAGGTTCCAAGAAAACAAGTCTGCGCAATTACAAGGTGCAATAGATCAATCGGCCACGGCAAGTATTATGATTGATAGAGAGTTTACTATCACTTATGCCAATGAATCTACCTTAGCCTTATTGAAAAAGCATGAAGTAACTTTTGCTGAAAATTGGCCTGGATTTAAAGCGGATGCCGAAATTATTATTGGCACTAACATTGACAGTTTTCATAAGAACCCAACTCATCAACGTAAGTTACTTGATGATCCTAATAATTTACCTTATCAAACAGACATTCAAATTAAGCATTTAACTTTTCAATTAAATGTTACAGCGATTATGGATTCTGCAGGAGAGTACATAGGTAATTCATTAGAGTGGCAAGATGTTACAGAAGCAAGAGAGAAATCGGTTGAAGTTGGCCGATTGACCTCCGCAATGGAAGGTATGACAACCAATTTAATGATGGCCGACAAAGAGGGTAACATTGTTTATGCTAACCCTGCTGTTACTGTCATGTTAAGTCGCAGAGAAGCACAACTACAAACCGTATTACCTTTATTTAGTGTTGATAATATGGTGGGTACAAATTTTGATACTTTCCATAAAAACCCAGCACATCAACAAAATTTATTAGGCAATCCTGCCAATATGCCATACACCACTGAAATCTCTATTGTTGGCTTAACCTTTCAATTAATTGCCATTGCCTTAATGGATGAGGCAGATAATCATGTTGGCACAGCAGTGCAGTGGGTTGATTTAACAGAAGAAAAGGATGCTCAAAATCAAATAGATAATTTAATTTCTGATGCTGCAAAGGGTACTTTAGATAGTCGAATAGATACAACACAATACCAAGGTTTTATGAAAGACTTAGGTGAAAATATTAATGGGTTAATGGACGCTATTGTCGCACCTATATCAGATGCTATTAATGTTGCTCAAGCACTAGCTGATGGTGATTTAACTCAAACTATGCGTGATGACTATGGTGGTGAATTCTTAGCTTTAGCTAATGCAATGAACGGCTCTATTGATAATTTAAGTAGCATGGTTGATGAAATTCGTAATGCTTCAACAAACGTTTATGACTCTGCTCGTGAAATTGCTCAAGGCAACAATGAATTAAGCCATAGAACTGAATCTCAGGCATCTAGTTTAGAAGAAACTGCATCGGCAATGGAAGAGTTAACTAGCACAGTACAGCAAAATGCTGAAAACTCGACCGAGGCAAGTAAACTATCAAGCTCAGTTATGGTAAAAGCAACCAATGGTGGCTCTGTTGTACGCAATGCTATTACTGCCATGAGTGATATTAATAAATCCAGTAAAAAAATTGCAGATATTATCAGTGTTATTGATGAAATTGCCTTTCAAACAAACCTACTTGCATTAAATGCTGCAGTTGAAGCAGCAAGAGCTGGAGAGCAGGGTCGCGGTTTTGCGGTAGTTGCGGCAGAAGTTAGAAACTTAGCTCAACGCTCAGCGGGTGCTGCTAAAGAAGTTAAATGCTTAATTAATGACAGTGTAGAAGCTGTAGGTCAAGGTACTAAGTTAGTTGATGAAACAGGAAAAACGTTTAGTGAATTGGTAACGGCTATTGAAGAAGTTAGCAGTATGATTAGCGATATTGATAGCGCAGGTAAGGAGCAATCAGCAGGGATTGGTGAAGTCAGTGCAGCCGTTAGCCAAATGGATGAAATGACACAGCAAAATGCTGCTTTAGTTGAAGAAGCCGCAGCATCAAGTAAGTCAATGGAAGAGCAATCACAAACGCTATTAGACCAAGTGGCATTTTTCAATAATGGCGAAAAAAGTGAAATCACAGAAGTTGAAACCCCTATTATAAACAAACCAAGAGCAACTGAGAAAAGGCCTCAAAAGGAAAAAGTGCAATCAGTGCCGAGGATCCAAACTGCCAGTGATCAAGAATGGGAAGAATTTTAACCTCTCATGACTAAAGATACTCGTGATATATCCATGCGATTGACAGATGAAGACTTTAGTTTTATATGTAAGTTTGTCTACCAATCTACAGGAATAGTACTTAACGATAACAAGCGTGAGATGGTGTATCGTCGACTTACACGTATTGTTAGAGATCGTAAACTTCACTCTTTCAGCGATTATTGTCAGTTGTTGCGTGAACAAGGGGATCAAGAAAAAGATTACTTTATTAATGCTATTACAACCAATTTGACCAGCTTCTTTAGAGAACAACATCATTTTGATTACTTAGCCACTGAAGAATTACCAAAGTTAATGACAAATAAAAGCGTGCAAACTAATGGTAAAAAACGATTGCGTATATGGTCTTCAGCAAGTTCAACTGGTGAAGAGCCTTATAGCATCGCTATAACCGTATTAGAAACTATGAAATCAGTTCTTTCAGATTGGGATGTGAAAATTTTAGCAACTGATATTGATTCGAATGTTTTAGCAGCAGGTAAGGCGGGTGTTTATGAATATAGACGAATTGAGAATATTAAAGAAGACTTTAAACACAAATACTTTAAACGTGGCTGTGGTGAAAATAAAAATAATATTCGAGTTAAGAAAGAGTTAAGTGACTTAATAACTTTTAAACAATTGAACTTGTTACATGAATGGCCAATGAAAGGCCCTTTTGATGTGATATTTTGTCGTAATGTGATTATTTATTTTGATAAGCCAACGCAACAAGAGCTATTTACTCGATATTATGACTTATTAGCTCCAGGTGGCTTGTTGATGTTAGGGCATAGTGAAAATCTAGGGGCTTACCAACAACATTTTGATAATGTTGGGCGTACTATTTTTAGAAAACCATTGTAAAAGTTGTACATTGGTCTAGTTCAACAAATAACTGAAGAGAGGTGAGTGTGAGTCGAGATAAACACCCTATGGTACAAGCCTGTATGGCAAAGTGTTTACCTGAGTTCACCCATATTAATCATTATTGGGATAAACAACGAGATATTGTGGTTGCTAAAATTTTGCCCGGTGAGTTTTATATGACGACAGGTAATGTTGCTATAGCGACTACATTAGGCTCATGTATTTCAGCATGTATTTGGGATAATAGGGTCAATATTGGTGGTATGAATCACTTTATGTTACCTGCTACTGACAAAGAAGCTCATGAAGTGAATTGGGGTAGTCGAGATAAGGTTACAGATGCAACGCGTTACGGTAACTTTGCCATGGAGCATTTAATAAATGAAATATTGAAAAGTGGCGGTAGGCGAATAAATTTAAGAGCTAAATTGTTTGGTGGTGGAAAAGTATTAAAGCAAATGTCAGATGTAGGGCAGCGTAACATTGATTTTGTTTTGAATTATTTAGCTCAGGAAGGTATTGAAATAGAAAGCTCTGATTTAGGTGATATATATCCTAGAAAAGTTTTATTTGTACCTCACAGTGGAAGAGCCTTCGTTAAACGATTAGATAACTTACATAACGACACTATTGTTAAACGTGAATCAGATTATCGAAATGAAATAGATACTAAAGAAGTAGATGGAGATGTTGAACTGTTTTAAATAGTTATTTTATATGAAAGCTGCAGTAGAGCATTCAGATGCTAGTTAGGTCATTAAGCTAAAGGACGTAAAGATGAGTTCCATTAAAGTATTAGTAATCGATGACTCATCGGTTATTCGTAACATAATTAAAGATGCATTAAGCAAGGCGCCTAACATTGAAGTGATAGGTGAAGCCGAAGATCCCTTGGTAGCACGTGAGCTAATTAAAAAACTAAATCCTGATGTTTTAACCCTAGATGTTGAAATGCCTAAAATGGACGGTATTACATTTCTTGCTAATTTGATGCGCTTACGACCTATGCCAGTCATTATGTTATCAACGCTAACAACGAAGGGAGCTGATATAACGCTACAAGCACTTGAGTTGGGAGCTATAGACTTCATTGCTAAGCCAACGGTACAAGAGTTATTAGCAACAAAAGATAGCTTTAAAGAAAATCTCATTGAGAAAATAAGCCAAGCAGTTACGGTTGATCAAAAGAACTTCAAACTTAGTGATAATTTAACTAAAAAAAGTGCTGTAAATACAACTGCTTTACCTTTTGATGGTGTTTCAAGACGTAATCATATTGTGGCTATTGGTGCCTCAACTGGGGGCACAGAAGCACTTAAAAAATTATTAATTACTTTACCTGATAACTCTCCCCCTATTGTCATTGCACAGCATATTCCTAAAAGCTTTAGTTTAAGTTTTGCTAAAAGGTTAAACGAGCTGTGTTCAATGCAAGTTCATGAAGCAAGTCATGGACAAAAAATAAAAGAAGGAAATGTTTATATTGCGCCCGGAGATTTACATTTAGAGGTCGTTCATAAAAATGGTGCGTTATTTTGTACTTTAGTTGATACGCCAGAAGTTAACCGCCATAAACCTGCTGTTGATGTATTATTTGATTCATTGTTAGATCTTGCTGGTAATACTCAAGCCGTTTTATTAACAGGTATGGGGCAAGATGGAGCAAAAGGAATGCTGCGATTGAAGCAACAAGGTGCTAGAACTATTGTACAAGATAAAAATAGCAGTTTAATTTGGGGGATGCCAGGTAAAGCTCACGCGATTGATGCTCATTGTTTGGCATTACCTTTAAACGATATTGGTAAGTCGATTTTGGATCATGCCATCTTAAATCGAGAAGAAATGAGGGAAGCCTTATGACTTCGAATAACAAATTAAAGCAAATAGCCGATGTTGATAATGTGTTAATTCATAATGTTATATTTGAATTGCAACAATTTTTGCATCAAGAAATTAATATTATTGAAACAGAATTAAATCGAACCAAAGATATTGTAAAAGAAGCTGTGGATGATATTGCTACGAGTTTTAAAGAGTTACAACGTTTAACTGTAAGCCAACATACTGTTATTCAAAATAATATGGAAAACAATACTGCGGAGGTTGAAAAAACATTATCTGGTATTTCACCGAAAATTTCAGCTGTTGTATCTCAAGGGATTCGCTCTCTTCAGTTTGAAGATTTAACAAGACAGTCACTGGAGTCTCTAGAGAATAATATTAAAAGTATTCATGATGTTACTGATCTATTGGTTGGTTTTGAACATAACAAGAAAACCCCTGTGCATGAGCAGTTACTCGTATTAAAAGAAAGATGTCAAAAAATCTATCATCAAACTAAACAAACTGAAGATACACGAAGTGTTAAGCAATTAACAATGGGTGAAGGCGATATAGATTTATTTTAAATAACAATTTGTAATAGATAATTTCAGGGAGAACACATATGCCTATTAGTTGTAATATGTCACAAGAACAAAATCAAGTTTTAATAAGTGTTGAACAACGCTTTGACTTTTCACTACACCAACAATTTCGTGATTCTTATAGTCAATGTTTAGATAAAAATTTAAGCTACATCCTAGATTTAAGTCATACTGAATATATGGATAGCTCTGCTTTAGGAATGATTTTGCTTTTAAAAGATCATGCCGATCTTCACTCAAGTACACTGGTTATTAGAAACCCCAGTGATACCGTAAATAAAATTCTTGAAATAGCACAATTTCATCGACTTATGACAATAGAGCATTAAACTAAAAAGGCTTTATTGTTATGGTAAATATCACTTCTCAAAGCAAATTAGCATTAGTTGTTGACGACTCTATGACTCAATGCATGATGTTATCTGCTCTTTTAAAAGAAGAAGGTTATCAGGTTATTATTGCTAATGATGGAGCCTGTGGTGTTGAAAAATATGTAGAACACCAACCTGATCTGGTACTTATGGATATTAACATGCCGGTGATGGATGGCTATGAGGCTACGAGACGTATAAAAAATGTATCAAGAGAAAATTTAGCTCCTCTTATTTTTATAACGAGTATGGATACTGATAAAGCTTTCATTGAAAGTGTTGATGCTGGTGGTGATGGTATTCTTGTTAGACCATTTTCGCCTCAAGTTTTCAAAGCAAAAATAAAATCAATCCAGCGTATTAGTGATTTATATTTGCAAGTTAAAAATTTACAACAAGAGCAGCAAAAAGATGCTGAATTAGCTGAAAAGATGATGTCTGATGTCATTGAATCTAGGAATTTTGCGCTTAATAAAGTGGGTGTAATCAAACAAGCAGCAACAATATTTAGCGGTGATATGCAATTAACAGCTTTATGTCCTAACGGTGATATACATGTATTATTGGGTGATTTTACCGGCCATGGTTTAAGAGCATCAATTGGCGCAATACCCGTTACTGAAACCTTTAGGGCGATGACAAAAAAAGGTTTTTCTTTATTAGATATAGTTGCTCAAATTAATTGTCAGCTTTATGATTTACTCCCTAAAGATTTATTCTTTGCTGCCTGTTTTGCATGTATTTCAGAGCATGATAAATCAGCTTATATCTTCAATGCAGGTTTACCTGACGGTTATATTTTTTCTGAAAATGCTGAAATTAAGTACCATTTTTCCTCTGTTCATCCGCCATTAGGTATATTACCAAAACTAATGCCTCATACTGATCTTGCTATTGTACCTGTGCAGAGGAGTGATAGGTTTGTCCTTATAACCGATGGCATTATTGAAGCTAGGAATGAGCAGGGAAAAGAGTTTGGCGTAACTTACTTTGAAAATGCCGCTAAAAAAGGAATTTTGACTAGCGATATTGCAACAAGTGTAGTATCTCGCCTTAAACGTTTTTGTCAAAATATGCCGCAAGAAGATGATATATCGCTTGTCGATGTCCCTTGTTCAGGTTGGCATGAAAACAACTTAATAAACAAAGAAAATCAAACTCATATACCAGAAACATATATAGTAGAAGATGCTTTTTATAATGCCTCTCCGAGCTGGTCATGGCAACTTGAATTAACCGATAAATTACTCTCAAGTGTTAACCCTATTCCAATTATTATGAATCAAATAAATGATATTGAAGGCGCAGGGGAGCATTGGCATAGCCTGTATACCATCATAACAGAGCTTTTCATTAACGCATTAGATCATGGTGTTTTAGGAATAGACTCTTCATTGAAAGATTCAGCAGAAGGCTTTAGTCAATATTTCAAAGAGCGCACCAAACGTTTAGAGCAGTTAACTGATGGTTTTATACGAATTGAGCTTTGCTACTTCCCCTTTGAACATGGCGGAAAAATGTTTATTAGTATTAAAGATAGCGGCAAAGGGTTTGATATTTTTAATGTTTTAAAAAGTAATAGTTTCGCACAAAATGAAGGCGTGAATTTAAGTGGTCGTGGGATCGAATTAGTAAATCAACTTTGCGACACGTTAGATTACCAAGATAATGGCACATTTGTCACAGCAAACTATGTTTGGCATGACATCAAGCCTTATGATTTGAGTAATGAGATTCACTAGAAAATTAACGTTAGTAACAAGGATAAGTAATAATGAGTAAACATAATCTTTTGATCATTGATGATGATTTAGAATATCTTAAAATCTTAGCGGAAAGCCTAGAAGATGATTTTAATGTTGAATGTGCTAATAACATCAAAGTTGCAGATGAACTGCTCAAAGACGTTAAGTTTGATATTGCTTTAATTGATGAATATATTGGTGATGACAAAGGCTCACAATGGATAAAATCTAAACAAGGTGTGGACAATGCACCAATATCTTTTGTTTTATATTCAGGGATAGCCACTGATGAGGCTATTATTAAAGGATTAGAATGTGGAGCAGATGATTTTCTCTCAAAACCTATATCATTACTTACGTTACATAACAGATTACAACATTTGATTTCCTATCAAGATAAAATTCATGATTTTGAAGCCGAAATAAAGTCTAAAGAAAATGTTATTAATATTTCAATGGCTCAAGCATCTAAATATGGTAGTTGCATGCAGCTAACATCTAAGCTGAATCATTGCTCTACATATGAACAAATTAGAGATGAGGTTTTTTCATATTTTTATAATATGGGTTTACATGGCTGTATTGCTTTTTATCCTTTAAATGAACCTGGAATTTTCTTTAGTGCTCAAAAAGGTTTGTGCTCTCCTGTTGAAATTGAAGTAATGGAACTATTAAAGATAAAACCAAGGTTATACCAATTTGGCTCTAGAACTATCTTTAATCACCCTCAAGTTTCTATTTTTATTTTAAACCTTGAACAAGACACAATTGATACAGACATATATATTGACGCCCTTGCTTCGGTTATTGAGTGTGTAGGCGCTAGAATGGAGTTTATTGCTTATAAAAACTCTTTAGTTAATGTGCAAGAGCAAATTATACAAGCTGTTACTTCAACTAAGAAAATGGTGGAAATATCTAAGCATCATCAACAAGAAGTCATGGCTGAAATAGTTCAAAAAATTGGTTTTAGCTTTCACGCTTTAGATTTAAATATAGAACAAGAAGAATATTTAACAGGGCTTGTGCATGATTCTCTTAAAAAACACACCCAAGACGATATTAACTTTTTAGAAATTATTCAATTGCTTGATAATGCGTTAATAAGTGTTGATCAATTACAAGCACTAGATACACCAAAACAAATAGATACTCCTGATTTTGATGATGAGGATGAACTGTTTTGAAACCACGATCACTCAATCATGAGTATACACGTAAAGTGCTTGAAGGCGTTGATGAAGCCTATTGGGAGTGGGATCTTGAACAGGACATCGTTTTTTATTCAGCTCAGTTGATGCTACTTTTAGGCTATAAAGAAAAATCATTTAAAGGCTCAAGAGAATTTTGGGCTAAACATTTCTCAGCAGAACATTTAGCTGAAATTTATCAACTATTCGATGAGCATTTGAAAGGGAAAATCAACAATATTGATGTTTCCTATCCCTTAATTACGAATAACAATGAGACTGTTTGGATTCATGCGGTTGCTAAAATAATTGAATATGATGGTGCACGTGCCAGTTTACTCTTTGGTACGGTTAGAAATATTACTGATAGTCAAAAAGTGCATTCTCTATTAAAAAAACAAAATGACTGGCTTTCATTAACAGAGAGAGTGAGTAATTCAGGTCATTGGCGTTATGACTTTAAGGAGTCTTTATTAAATTGCTCACCCGAAGTGTACCGTATAATAAGGCTTACAGAGCCATCTTTTACTCTGACACTTGATAACTTTAGCGATTTGTTTATTGAGAAAGACTGTCTGTTGTTTAAAGATAAAATAAATGAAACGTTTAAAGAATTACAGCCTTTTTACTTTAAAGGCACTATAAAAAACAATAATGGACCCAAGATAAAAGTTGAAGTGATAGCTGAAATTGAAAAAGATTTAAGTGGCTCAGTTCAAGGTGTTTTTGGTGTCATTAAGGACATTTCTCGGCAAGAAAATATCTTTGAAAAACTTAAATTGTTGGCCATGGTTAATTTGACTATAAAGGTACCTATATTTTTCATTGATGATAACGATAATATAGTTTATCAAGATATTTCACCACACCATGATAATGAAAGCTCAGTATTATTTAATTACATTAATTTTAGCATAACTCAATATTTGAGTTACAAAAAGAAAGCCATGGAACAAGGTCAAATAAAAGACTGTAATGTCAGTTTTGATAAATACAATAGTGTCTTTGATTTATCTGTAACTTATGAGGCAGAAGAAGGAATATATATTTGGATTGTTGAAAATATTACTGATAAATTTCGCCAAGAACAACAACAAATAATATCAAATAGATTAGCGTTATTAGGTAATACTTTTGGTAATGTATCGCATGATATCAATAATGTACTTGGTGTTGCTCTAGGTGCAATTGAAATGTTGGAGTTAAAATTTTCTCGTGGCGACCAAAACATTTCAACGTATATAGAGCGCGTTAAAAATGCTATTGATAAAGGTAAAAATGTTACTGAACGTCTATTGGCTTTTACGCGTAAGCCAATGATTAAAATAGTGAATTTCGATCCAATTCAGGACATTAAAGATAACAAATATTTGTTTAAACAATTATTGTTAAGCACGATTAAAGTGTCATTTAAGTTTGAGCCTATACATTGCACTATAAACTTTCCTCAAGGAGAGTTTATAAATATTTTGCTGAATTTAGTACTTAATGCACAAGATGCTATTCAAGAAAAAGGGCTAAGTGGACATATAGAAGTTTCAGCCAATTTATTAGGAGAAAACCGTTTAGAAATACATGTAAAAGATAGTGGTATCGGTATTTTTAAGGAAAACCTGAATAAAATATTTGATCCTTTCTATAGCTCTAAATCAGTAAATAAAGGTAATGGCATAGGCTTGGCTAATGTTTATAACACAATGTATAAACATAATGGTCAAATTCAAGTTGAAGGTACAAGTGAGTTAGGTGGCGCACATTTTACCTTGATTTTTAAATGTAAAAAGTTACAAGCACAGTTTCAAGCAGTAGAAAAAGTTGAAGATAATTCGAAATTACACGGGAAGCGTGTATTAGTGCTTGATGACGAAATTAGCATTGCAGAGTTTGTTGCTTTGTTTATTGAAAATAACGGCGCAGAGGTTGTTATTGCAAACAATAAAGAGGAATTAATTAATATTCTTAAGACAGAGCAAATATTTGATATTTTTGTTACTGATATGATTTTACCTGATCTTTCTGGTCGTGAAGCGGTCAACATGGTTAAAGAGTGTCATCCACAGGTAAATATTTACTCTATCAGTGGCTATATTGCTATTGAAGATAGAAGTTGGGAGTATCCAGTGCTTAGAAAACCTTTTAACTCGAAAGAGCTTGCAGAATTTTTAGCTAAATAATAATTAATTTAGTGCAATTAAAAGTGATATAAATGATTTTTGATAAGTTTTACAAAATCCTGGTTGTAGATGATGCTAAAGATAGTCAAATGCTGCTGTCATTTGATTTACAAGCGGTTGGTTGTGATGTTATTTCTGCGGGCTCAGGTGAAATTGCTTTATCTATTTTAGGATCAGTTGAAGTAGACTTTATTATATTAGATATGCACATGCCGGGTTTATCAGGTTTGGCGACATTAGAGCGTTTGAAAGATAATACACTTTGGCAAAAAATTCCTGTGATTATGCTTTCGTCTTCAGATGGTGAGGATGAAGTGGTATCAGCATTAGAGCTAGGCGCAGATGATTACGTGGTCAAACCTTATATAGGAAAAGTATTATTTGCACGAATGCGCACTGCATTACGTTTAAGAGAGAAAACTAAAACATTAGAAAATTTAGCAAAAACTGACTTTCTTACAGGCATCAATAACAGGGCTTGTTTTGATAAATTAGCTTCTAGTGCAATCAATCAAGCTCAAAGAAGCGAGTTTCCTCTTGTTGTGGCAATGTTTGATATTGATTTTTTTAAGTTAGTTAATGATGATTACGGTCATGATATTGGCGATAAGGTATTAATAGCTTTTGCAGAGCGCTTGGCTGAATGTTTTCGACAGTATGATATTATAGCTCGTATTGGTGGTGAAGAGTTTGCCGTTTGTTTACCACACACGTCAATTGAAAATGCCATGCTAGCATGTGAAAGGTTACGTGAAAGTGTTGAATACATGAGAGTACCATTAAATAATGATTCAAAAAAAGAAATAGGTATTACGGTAAGTATTGGTATTGCTTCTAGTGTGAGTGCTTCTTTAGATTTAGCTTGTTTACTTAAACAAGCCGATGTAGGGCTTTATTATGCAAAATCACATGGCAGAAATCAGGTTGTTAATGCAGATAAATTACTCGATAATGACGTTGTCACTATCGGAGATTCAAGTGAATATACGATTGAAGAAAAGCAGTTTATTCAACACAAAGAAGACCGTAATTTAAGTGAGGCCTTTGCTAGTTTTAAGATGAAATCTATTGATGTTAACTTAGGTGTAAGTAACATATTAGGTGATATAAATCTTTATAAAGAAATTTTAAAAATGTTTTATCAAGATCACCACAATGATGCAAATAAACTTACTGTTGCAATTGAGAATAATGATATGGAATCTAGTAAACACCTAGCACATACACTTAAAGGTGTTGCATGTTCAGTGGGGGCTATAACGTTATTTGAAGTTACTAAGCTATTAGATCTTGCCATTAGCAAACAGCAAAATGATATTTTAGACTACTTATTAAAAGATGTTGTTATCGAGTTAGATATCATAATGAATGATATCCATGATAAGTTAATTGTTCCAACAGTGTAGGTTATTTATCAAGGGGTTATTCATCAAGTTTTATACTGATATCTGTAACGGGTACACAGCAACAAGGTAAGATTTCATTATCGCCAACAAAGGCTAAAGGATCACCTTTAGGATAATTAATTTCTCCTGCTGTTAATGTAACCCGACAAGCACCACAAAAACCATCTCTACAATGGTAATGTACTTCGATATTTGCCTGCTCTAAACATTCTAATAATGTTTGCTTTTGTTCTGTAAACGCAATTATTTTACCGCTAACACTAATTTGCGGTGTAAGTTGTATTACAGGTTTAGTCGGTGCAGACATAAATTTGAGCTGTATATTTTTTATAAATCAAAGTCATCGAAATCATCAGCGTCAACGGTTGAATCAACTTGTCCCACTAAGTAACTTGAAATTTCTGTTTCTTGAGGGGCAACTTGCACATTGTCACTAACTAAATAAGCATTCATCCATGGTAACGGGTTACTTTTTATATTGAATGGTGCATCAAAACCAATAGCAGCAAGTCGTTGATTTGATATGTATTCAATATATTGATTCAATATTTCAGTATTAAGACCGATCATTGAACCATCTTTAAATAAATATTGAGCCCATTCCTTTTCTTGTTCAACAACATCTAAAAATATTTGCAAGCCAGCATCATGCATTTCTTCACATATTTCTTTCATTTCTGGGTCGTCTTTTCCACTTTTCCAGTTATTTAAAATATGCTGAGTGCCTGTTAAATGGAGTGCTTCATCTCTAGCTATTAGTTTAATTATTTTAGCGTTACCTTCTAATAATTCACGCTCGGCGAAAGCAAAAGAACAAGCAAAACTAACATAAAAACGAATAGCCTCTAAAGCATTTACTGAGCATACAGCTAAATATAAACGCTCTTTTAATTTTCGAGTACTTACTTCAATATTACGACCTTCAACTTTATAAGTGCCGTCACCTTGAGATTGTAATAACTGAGTTGTTAAAATAACATCATCAAAGTATTTAGCTATGCTGCTAGCGC
>Ga0209081_1000276_pt1 | contig 31182 bp, 28 predicted proteins | sample GOMGulsemesocosm_4_FD_184636 | JGI IMG/M metagenome (GOLD analysis project Ga0209081, IMG submission 184636) | Methane-oxidizing microbial communities from mesocosms in the Gulf of Mexico - GOM15B Gulf of Mexico (SPAdes) (version 2) | ecosystem: Environmental > Aquatic > Marine > Cold seeps... | reverse complement strand
AAGCCAAGCAAACCAAGTAAAATGAAGGAGACTAATTAATGATTTCTCACCATAGCGTTGTTATCCTTTTTACTTTATTGATCGCTTTAATGGCAACCATTATGCCCATGCCGTTAAGTGTAGAAGCTTTTCGTCCAGACTGGGTGTTGATTGTATTGATGTATTGGTGCATGGCATTACCTACCCACGTTAATGTCATTACCGCTTGGGTAATGGGTTTTTTATTAGATGTACTATTAGGCTCTGTTCTAGGTGTTCATGCGGCAGCGATGGCCGTAACCGTTTTTATAATGGCTAATAACTTTCAGAAAATACGTAATTTTTCATTATGGCAGCAGTCGCTTATTATTGGTGTATTAGCAACGTTATATCATTTAATTGTTTTTTGGTTGCAACGTACGCTAATTGATGTGACTTTTTTAACGAGTTATTTATACCCCGTAATAACATCGATAGTATTATGGCCATGGGTGTTTCTATTGCTACGTAAAGCTCGTCGTCACCTTTCGGTAAAATAATATGAAACGACTCATTCTTGCATCACAATCACCTAGGCGACAAGCTTTGTTAAGCCAATTAGGTTATCAATTCACCACGCTTATTGCTGATATTGATGAGTCTGTCATTGTAAATGAAACAGCACAAGATTATGTTTTACGTTTAGCTATTGAAAAAGCTCAATCTATTTACAATAAATTACCAATAGAACAACAATCTAATGCTTTAGTTTTAGGCGCGGATACTTGTGTTGTTATTAATAATGAAATTTTAGGCAAACCGCTTAATGAAAATGATTGCATAAGTACTTTGTTAAAATTATCAAATAAGCAACATCAGGTGTTAACCAGTATTGCTGTAGTCAGTGCACAACCTGTCGTTAGTCAACTGGTCACTACGGATGTGACTTTTAAAAAATTAACGGCGAATGAAATCAGCCGCTATTGGCAAACAGATGAACCTGAAGATAAAGCTGGCTCGTATGCTATTCAAGGTATTGGTGGTCAATTTGTTACTAATATTAATGGTAGCTACTCTGCGGTTGTTGGTTTGCCTTTATATGAAACAGCGCAGTTATTAGCGAGTGTAAAATTGCCTACCGTTATCCAAGCGGCACAAGGATCAAATTAAAATGAGTAGTGAGTTACTAATTAATGTTACACCTAGCGAAACGCGCGTTGCTTTAATTGAGCAAGGTTCTTTGCAAGAAGTACATATAGAACGAGAAGCAAAACGGGGTATTGTTGGTAATATTTATTTAGGTAAAATCATTAGGGTATTACCAGGTATGCAAGCTGCTTTTGTTGATATTAACTTAGGCAAAGCTGCTTTTTTGCATGCTTCAGACATTAATAGCAAGCTTATTTTAAAAACAGAATCTGGCTCTGTACCTGAGATTCGTTCGTTGGTGCATGAAGGTCAGTATATTATGGTGCAAGTGGTTAAAGATCCCCTTGGCTCAAAAGGCGCAAGGTTAACTACTGATATAACCATAGCATCACGCTATTTAGTGTTAATGCCTAATGTTAGTTACGCAGGTATTTCACAGCGTATCGAAGATGATAAAGAACGAAAGCGACTAAAGGATATTATTAATCCTTATTGTGATGAACAACAAGGCTTTATTGTGCGTACTGCAGGTGAAGGTGCCACAGAACAAGCGTTAAAACACGATGCAGAATTTTTACGTCGAGTGTGGGCAAAGGTGCAAGAGCGTAAACAGCGTAAACAAGTCAATATGCCTTTGTATCAAGACTTGTCTTTGTCACTTCGCGTTTTAAGAGATTTTGTCGGTATGGATTTTGAGCGGATTCGCATTGACTCTAAATTAACTTTCGAACAATTAGTGAAGTTTAGTGAAGCGTTTGTGCCTGAGTTAACGCAAGTGATGGAGTATTATCCTGGTGAACAGCCAATATTTGATCTGTTTTCGGTAGAAATTGAAATACAACGCGCTTTACATCGGAAAATAGCGCTTAAATCGGGGGGGTATTTAATAATAGACCAAACTGAAGCCATGACTATTATTGATATTAATACGGGCGCTTTTGTTGGGCATCGAAATTTAGAAGATACAATTTTTAGTACTAATATTGAAGCTACACAAGCGATAGCCCGTCAATTAAGACTTAGAAACTTAGGTGGTATTATTGTTGTTGATTTTATTGATATGCACAATGACGAGCATAAGCATAGGGTGTTAAGTAGTTTAGAAGTGGCAATGTCGAAAGATAGCGTTAAACATACCATCAATGGTTTTTCATCATTAGGTTTGGTAGAAATGACACGTAAACGTACGAGAGAAAGCTTGGAGCATGTTTTATGTGGTGAATGTCCTACGTGTGTTGGCCGTGGTCATTTAAAAACAGTTGAAACAGTATGCTTTGAAATTCTTCGTGAAATTGTTCGCGTTAATCGAGCTCATGATGCTGATCAATTTATAGTCTATGCTTCGTTAGCGGTAAGTGACTTCTTGGTAAATGATGAATTTCATAGTTTGGCTGAAGTAGAAGTGTTTATTGGTAAGTCGATTAAAGTACAAACTGAAAGTGTCTATTCGCAAGAGCAGTTTGATGTAGTTATGATGTAAACGCTATACCCGTGAAACTAGCATCTTGAAGTTTCACGGGTATATATCAATCAATACAATATGATTTTAATTTACAAAGAAAATAAAATTCAAAGGAATTTTTTTTAAATGCTTAGTACAAGCACAGCTAATCGTTGGCTCAATCGTTTCTATAAAATATTGGCTGTTTTGCTGGTCATTGTAGCGGTGATGATTAGTGCGTTTCGTTTACTTCTTCCTCATGTTCATCATTACCGTCAAACACTTGAAAATTTTGTTAATAAAACCTATCAAACCAATGTGATTATTGGTGATTTATCTATGAACTGGCAACAATGGGGGCCAGCACTAGTTGCTAGTAAACTAACGTTAGTTGACAATAAAGAGACTAAATTAACGATTGAATATATTGAAATACATCTGAATTTTTTACAGTCGTTAATTCAGCAAGATCTAGTCGCTGATTCTTTGATTTTAGATGGCGTAGTATTAGAATTAGATCAGAATGTTTTTTTTAATACGGGTGAAACGGATAGTGACTTTCAGGAAATTACTGGTTTAATTTTTAAGCGCATCAATTACTTTTCATTAAAAAATAGTCAGGTTTTAATTAACAGTGCTTTAATAAATACCTTTAAGATTGATGACCTTCATTGGTTTAATAGCGGTGAACGACATCAAGCCCAAGGAAACCTTATTGTAAACAAGTTAAGCAGTAATAATTTAACCTTTAAAATAGATATTGTCGGTGATGTTTTCGATGAATTAAAGGGGTCAATGTACCTTGAAGCAAATCATTTAGATATTGCGCCATGGTTAGATAGTTTTGTTGTCTTAGATAACGCTTCTGCATCAAGTAAAGTTGTATCAGATAAAAAAACTAAAGATGATATTAGTTTTTCTAGTTGGTTTTCCATAGAAAAAGGTTTATTAGAAAAAGTGCATGTCGAATTACATGATAATAAAATAAATTGGCAAACCAACGGAGAGAATCAGTACTTATCTTCAGGTGCAGGGCAGTTACTATTAACAAAAAACGAAAAACCAACTAGCTTTGAATTGTATAGTACGCCATTGACTGTGCAGTTTAATCAACAACCGGTACAAGAATTCGTAATACAAGTGAATAACTCGCCAACAGGTATTTCTGCTTATGTATCCTCTTTTAATTTACCCTTAGTGACTCAATTATCATCTTTATTTGTTAGTGATGAAGTGACTCGACAATTGTTGACTAACATGGATGCACATGGACAAGTGAGTGACCTTTATTTTACCAGCACCGTTAATAGCACGATTGAAAGTTCAGGTGAAGGTATCATTAGAAATAATAAAGTTGTCGCTAGTTTTACGGATGTATCTACAAAATTCAGCCAAGGTATTCCTGGTATTGAGCATGTTTCTGGACAGTTAAGTTTGATAGATAATAATTTACATGTTGCTTTAGTAGCACAACAAGGCGCATTAGACTTTAATCAACATTTTATTGCACCTATTAAGTATGACAGTCTTGCCGCAACAATAGATTTTAATATTGCGGAACAAGGTTGGTTGTTAGACGTTAATGAGCTTGATTTTAACTCACAAGAAATAGCATTAACGGCAGACTTGTTGGTAGAGAAACCGTTCAATGGTGAAACACATATGTCGTTACTTGCTACTATTACGCGAGGTGATGCAAGTAAAGTAGGACATTACTTGCCACTTTCTGTGATGAGTAGCGGCCTAGTTGAGTACCTGAACGATGCTATTGTTGATGGTGAAGTGAAGCAAGCGCAAGTTTTATTAAACGGACCATTAGCTAACTTTCCTTATACTGATAATTCAGGCGTATTTATTGTTGATGCAGAATTAGAACAGGCTACTTTTAAATTTGGCAATGAATGGCCAGCAATTAAAGATTTTTCAGCGAATTTGAATTTTACTAATAACAGCATGTTAATTACCGCTCGAAAAGGTAAATTAGTTGACTTAAATGTTACTGGTGTTCAAGTGGCTATTGATGATTTAGCTGAGCAGAAAACATTAACGGTAGATGCTTTAATTCAACCTTCTCCTGCATCTTATATAGCCGCTTTAATGCAGCAAAGTCCGCTTAAAAATAGCGTTGGTAGTGCGTTGGCTAAATTGCAAACTACGGGTGATATAACGGGTGAGTTTCATTTGAAGTTACCTTTAAAGGATATTGAAAATTCAGTAGCCAGTGGTTTACTAAACTTTGCTGATAATAAAGTTGTCTTACAGCAACCTCGGATGAGTTTTACTCAGGTTAACGGTCGATTAAGCTTTACTAACGATAAAATATTGACTGAAAATTTAACGCTTTCTTGGCAAGGTTTACCGTTAAAGCTTGATATTACAGCTTCAAATAAAACTAATTATTATACTACTGATATTAAATTAGGGGCTAATTGGTCAAAAAAACAATGGCAGCAACATCTGCCAACAAACCTTAAGAAGTACTTTGCTGGAAATTTACAATGGCAAGGCGGCTTATCTTTATTTCAACATCACAATGATGACTTTTCATATCGACTAAATGTGAATTCAAACCTACAACAGGCTGAATTGAAATTACCAATACCCTATAACAAAAAAACAGGCCAAAATTTACCATTAAAAATTAACGTGTCAGGTGATTTAACAAAATCAACCATTAATGCTAGCTATGGTAAAAGCCTGAGTTTCTCTGGCATATTAGAGCATGACGCGAACCAGTTTTCTCGCGCTCATTTAATGTTAGGACAAGAAAAAGTACTATTGCCTGAAACGGGTTTTCATATTACTAGTAAACTTGGTTCTACTAACGTTGATGAATGGCAACCCTTTGTCAGCGATATTATTGAAGCCACTTCAAGTAATACGAATGATAATCAAGGCTCTAAAAAATCAGCGGCTATTTTGAGTAAGCCTGAAAGCATTAAGGGCACATTGGCAAGTTTAGATATTTATGGGCAAAGGTTAACTAACGTTTCTTTTAATTTTCTTGATAAAACTGATTGGTGGTTATTGCAGTTAAATGCCAAGGAAATCAGTAGTGAAATTAAGTTTTATCCTGATTTAATTAAGCAAGGAATTGATATAAATGCGGAATTTATTAAAGTCAGTACAGGAATATCGAAGAGAGAAATTATAAAGGGAGTCGAAGATGATTCTTTAAAAGCTTTAGTTAATGAATTAAATACTTTTACTAACATGCCGCGAATAAAAATGCATTGTGATTCTTGTAAAATTGACAAGTTAGATTTAGGCATGATTGATTTTTTGTTAACTCGAACCTCAAAAGATAGTATAAAATTGGAATATTTTACTGCTAAAAGGTCTATTGCTAAGAAGTCTATTGCTGAATTTGATTTTTCAGGGCAGTGGCAACAAAAAGCAAATAAAACGTATACTAATGTATCTGGGTATTTAAGTCTTGATGATATTGAACAGGAACTAAAGTTATTAGGCTTTGCTTCTCTTATTCGTGATAGTGGTGGTAAAGTCGATTTTAATTTGAATTGGCTCGGTGGCCCTCATGAATTCTCTTTTGATCAGCTTAATGGAGACGTTAAAGCTAAAGTTGATGATGGATATTTAGCGGAAGTAAGTGATAAAGCAAGAGTCTTTTCAGTATTAAGTTTAGAGTCTATTGTTAGAAAGATGACGCTAGACTTCCGTGATATGTTTAGTGATGGTATGTTCTATAAAAAGATAACGGGTGATTACCATATTAAAGAAGGCGTGTTATATACTGATAATACTTATATGAACGGCGCTGCAGGTAAAATGTATATAAAAGGGAGCACCAGTTTTGTTAGTAATAAACTTGACTATCATATTACTTACAAACCTAATTTAACGTCAAGCTTACCTGTACTTGCTTGGGCTGCGACATTAAATCCTGTTGTTTTTATAGCGGGCCTGGCAATTGATCAGGTGATTACCTCACAAGTCGTTTCTGAGTTTGATTTTGAGTTAACAGGCACCATGAATGACCCTATCTTCAAAGAAGTAAGTCGTAAAAGTCGTGATGTTAGTGTTGGACGTTCGCAGCCACCAGAATTTATTGATGCTCATGATGATTAAGCTAAGTGCGATACAACTTAATTCTAAACCGTGTGTGCAAACTAATATTCAAGCTATTGCTAAGCAGTTAGCATTATTGGTAGCAAGCAGTGCTGATAATGTTGAACACATTGTCGTGTTACCAGAATGTTGTTTGTTTTTTGGTGCTAATGATAAGGCACAATTATCACTAGCCCAGCAAAGTCAAAAAAGCGCACACAAGTCACAAAGCTCACACAAATTACAAAGTAATGAGTTGGTTGATGCTTTGGCTAGCTTAGCAAAGCAATATAAAGTAACGCTTATTGGCGGTACAATTCCGTTATTGGTTGAAGCAGAAAATAAGTTTACAAATACTTGTTTTGCTTTTGATGCTAATGGTAATGCGTTAGGACGATACGATAAAATTCATTTGTTTGACGTGCATGTAAATGATAGCAGTAAAAGTTATAATGAGTCGCGCTATACTCAAGCGGGTAATGAGCCTTGTTTGATTAAAGATCAACAAGTGAATATTGGTTTGACGGTATGTTTTGACGTGCGTTTTCCTGTTTTGTATCAAGCATTAAAGCAGTTAGGCGCCGATATTATTACTGTGCCTAGTGCTTTTACTAAAGTGACAGGTAAGGCTCATTGGCAAACCTTATTACAAGCACGTGCGATAGAAAATCAAGTGTATATTATTGCTGCAGGACAAGAAGGTGTGCACGAAAATGGCCGTGAAACGTGGGGGCATTCAATGATAATAAGCCCTTGGGGTGAAATATTATCTCAGCTTGAACAAGGTGAAGGACTGATTAGTGCAGATTTTCATCGCAGTGAAGTAGAACGAATAAGAACAAGCATGCCGTTAATACCAGTTGATCTTAGTTGATCTTAACGGCATGCTTTTTAAACTAAAATAAATCGAGTGATAAATGAATAATGTAGAACAAGCTTTATTAACTGATAGTCATATAGACGATGCTATTTTATCTAAAACATTAACAAGTATGATGGGACGACAAGTCGATTTTGCTGATTTATATTTTCAGTCAAGCCAACATGAATCTTGGATGTTAGAAGATGGTATTGTTAAAGAAGGCTCATACAACATGGAACGTGGTGTTGGCGTGCGTGCTATTTCGGGAGAAAAAACGGGTTTTGCCTACTCAGATGATATTTCACCTTTAGCGTTACAGCAAGCCGCCGATGCAGCGAAAGGCATTGCTGATAGTGGTAAAGGGGCAACCGTTCAAGCCTTTAAACGCCAATCACCAATCAAAATTTATCAAGCAATTGAACCCTTAGGTAGCTTAACCCAAGAGCAAAAAATTGATTTGCTACATCAAGTGGAAGCACATGCAAGGCAGGTAGACAGTCGTGTAACTCAAGTTATTGTTAGCTTATCGGGCGTTTACGAAAAAATATTAGTCGCGGCGAGTGATGGAACTTATGGTACTGATATTCGCCCCTTAGTGCGCCTTAATTGTTCCGTACTCGTTGAAGACAATGGTAAGCGTGAGCGTGCCAGTGCTGGCGGCGGTGCACGTACTGATTATAGTTATTTTTTTGAAGCCGAACGTTTTGGTGGAACAACACAAGCTCGTTACTTAAATTATGCCGAAGAAGCGGTTCGCCAAGCCTTAGTGAATTTAGTTGCGGTAGACGCTCCTGCGGGAACTTTTCCTGTCGTGTTAGGTGCCGGATGGCCAGGTGTTTTATTACATGAAGCCGTTGGTCATGGTTTGGAAGGTGACTTTAACCGTAAGGGATCTTCTGCTTTCTCAGGTAAAATTGGTCAACAAGTGACTTCAGAGCTTTGTACTATTGTTGATGACGGCACTCTGGCTAATCGTCGTGGTTCGGTAAATATTGATGATGAAGGTACGCCTGGGCAATATAATGTTTTAATTGAAAAAGGTATTTTAAAAGGCTACATGCAAGATAAGCATAATGCCTCATTAATGGGGGTAAACCCTACAGGTAACGGTAGGCGTGAATCTTATGCGCACTTACCTATGCCGCGTATGACGAATACTTATATGCTAGCAGGTGAATCAAATCCTGAAGAGATAATTAAATCGGTTAAAAAAGGTATTTATGCGCCTAACTTTGCTGGAGGTCAAGTAGATATTACTTCAGGAAAATTTGTATTCACTAGCTCTGAAGCTTATTTAATTGAAAATGGCGAAATTACTACACCAGTAAAAGGGGCAACCTTAATTGGCAGCGGCCCTGAAGCAATGAAAAATGTTTCTATGGTGGGTAATGATCTTAAATTAGATGGTGGGGTTGGTGTTTGTGGTAAAGATGGTCAAAGTGTACCTGTTGGCGTTGGTCAGCCAACATTAAAAATTGATAAAATGACTATTGGCGGCACGAAATAGAAACTAGGTGCTAGGATTCAGGCTCTAGGTTTTAGGAGCTAGTGTCTTTGTTTCTTCCTAGTACCTTTCTCTTCCTAGCACCTAGGGTCTAATGTCTTTTCTAACTATTTTCTTTTAGGTAAGTAAATAAGTTTTTATAATGTTTACCTAACTTCTCTGCTTTCTTTTCTTTAGCCGCATTACGTACTAATTGTTTTAGCTTTTGGCGTTCTAGGCTTTCAAATTCTAGTAGTAAACTTTCTATCGCAGGATTACCTTGCTCAATTAACTCATCTCTTAGGCTTTCTAAACGGACAAATTTAGCAGTTTCTTGCTGATGCTTATTGTTCATCACATCAATGGCATGGTGAATTGGTTCCATATCTGTTTCAACCAATATCTTGGCAATATGACGAATATGACGACGCAGTGCTTCATTTTTGTTTTTAATTTTATCGGCAACTGTCATGGCATATTTAAGCTCTTCACTTAACGGTAAACGGCTACGTTGATGCTTCGACATTTCGACTAACATTTGTCCGAAATCTTGTAATTGATGCATTTCTTTTTTTATTTCGGTTTTACTTTTTAATTCTTGTTCGTTTTCTGATGTTAAGTCGTCGATATCGTTAGCTGACTGGGGCATAATAGCTGCTATTGTAAAAAGATAAATATTGCCCATATTATAGCGAAAAAACTATAACGAATAAACTATAACGAACAAACTGACAAGTAGACAATTTTATGACCACAACAAATATCTCTGTTGACCCTCTATTGACCCAAATGAAAGAAGTAGAAGAACGCGTTGCTAAAGTGCTTGAGTTAGCAAAGTCACTTGGTGCTGATGGCGCTGAAGTTGCCATGAGCAGGCAACAAGGTTTAAGTGTAGGTACGCGCTTAGGGGAAGTGGAAAATGTTGAGTTTACTAATGATGGTGCTTTAGGTATCACGGTTTATCAACAAGGTAGAAAGGGTAGTGCTTCAACTGCTGATTTATCTGAAAATGCATTAACGCAAGCGGTTGAAGCCGCGGTGAATATTGCTAAATATACGTCTGTTGATGATTGTTCAGGGTTAGCCGATAAACAGTTATTAGCAATGCAACCACTTGATCTAGATTTATATCACCCGAAAGAATTGACCACCGAGCAAGCAATAGATATTGCCAAAGAATGTGAACAAAACGCATTAGACTTTGATAAACGTATAACCAATTCAGACGGTGCAAGCTTAGATTGCTTTGCAGGGTTTAAGGTGTATGGCAATAGTCATGGGCAATTAGTGGGTTATCCAAGCTCTCGTCATAGTTTAAGTTGTGTGGTTATTGCCACTGACAACGAAGATATGCAACGTGATTATGCATACGATGTTAATCGAGATTTTTCTTTGTTAGAGCAAGGTGAAAGCATTGGTTTACGTGCGGCTAAAGAAGTATTATCGCGTTTAAATGCTCAGAAAATTTCTACACAAAAAGTACCTGTGTTATTTCGTGCTGATATTGCTAACACCATTTGGGGGCACTTTATTGCGGCAATTAGCGGTGGTAATTTGTATCGTAAGTCATCATTTTTACTTGATGCCTTGGGTGATACGGTGTTTCCAGAATTTTTATCTATTCAAGAAAGGCCGCATATTGCTAAAGCGTTAGCCAGTAGTGCTTTTGATAGCGAAGGCGTGTTAACCAAAGATAGAGATATTATTACCGATGGCGCTTTGCAAACTTACCTTTTAACTAGCTATTCTGCCAGAAAGTTAGGACTTACTACTACAGGACATGCAGGAGGTATTCATAACTGGCTTGTTGAAAGTAAAACAGCGGAGCAACGAAATTTTGATGCGATGTTAAAAACCTTAGGCACAGGCTTGTTAGTCACAGAATTAATGGGGCAGGGTGTTAACGTGGTCAATGGTGATTATTCTCGTGGCGCGGCTGGTTTTTGGGTGGAAAATGGTGAAATAGCTTACCCTGTAAGTGAAATAACCATTGCAGGCAATTTAGCTCAAATGTTTAAAGGCATAGTGGCTGTTGGTAATGACATTGATACACATGGCAGTATAAGAACAGGATCTATTTTAATTGATGAAATGCAGGTGGCGGGGCAATAAAAAATCAGTTTCCCTGTAGAGGCGATTTTAGTCGACTGATAGCTCTATTTGCGCTGCTTTGGCGATTGAAATCGCCCCGACAAAAGCGACAAAAAAGCGAGCCAATAAAATTGTTGCCAATACTTATGGATATTCCCCTGGCTAAAGCCCTACCTACACTGAAATTTGAGCTACCTGCATAGGCACTTAAGTTCAATTAACTTTCCTTACTCGTAACTTCAGTTAACTTAATTTACGTCAGCATCAAGGTCGCCGTTCCTAAGAAGGCAAAAATACCTACTACATCAGTCACCGTGGTAATAATAACGCTTCCAGCAAGAGCGGGATCGATATTCAAGCGTTTAAGCATTAAGGGAATAGCAACGCCGGCTAAACCTGCGGCGGTCATGTTCATTAACATGGCAAAGGCTATTACGCCGCCCAGCATTAAATCTTGTTTCCAAATCGCGACTACAGAAGCAATAAGTACCGCCCAAATAATGCCATTAAGAAAACCAATGGCAATTTCTTTGTGTAGTAAGGCTTTGGCGTTGCTGTCACCAACATGACCCAACGCCATGCCGCGAATAACTAGCGTAAGTGTTTGATTGCCCGCAACACCACCCATACTTGGTACCAGTGAGTTTAATACCGCTAAAATGGCAAGTTGTTGGAAAATACCTTCAAACATACTGGTCACAGCAACGGCAAGTAAGGCAGTTATTAAGTTTACGCCTAACCACAATGAGCGTTGTTTGGTACTTTGAATGACGGGTGCAAAAGTATCAGCCTCACCGTCTAAACCAGCCATACTCATCATATGATGTTCAGCATCTTCACGAATAATATCAACAACATCATCAATGGTTATACGACCAAGTAAATGACTGTCTTCATCAACCACAGGAGCCGAAAACCAATCATGGCGCTCGAATAACTGAGCAACTTCTTGCTCTGACATCTCTGCTGGAACAGCTTCAACCTCGGCATCAATTAAACTAGAGATTATAATTTCGGGTTTAGCGGTAACTATAGCAGCAAGTGAAACGGCGCCAATAAAGCGATTGTTGCGATCAACAACATAGAATGAATCAGTCGCTTCAGGAAGTTGGCCTTTTAAGCGTAAATAGCGTAAGACTACATCAACACTTACCTCTGGGCGTACGGTTATGGTATCGGTATTCATGATACCGCCAGCGGTGTCTTCTTCATAAGATAGTGCTGTTTCTACGCGACTTCTATCTTGTGAGTCCATAGAATTAAGCACTTGTCGATAAATTCTATCGGGTAAGGTACGCAGTACTTCGGCTAAATCATCAACATCCATGCCTTCTGCAACAGCAGCTAGCTTTTCAGGGCGCATGCTGTGCAAAATACCTTTTCGTACTTCTTCATTAAGTTCTTCTAGTACTTCACCTTGATATTCAGCATCGATCAATTGCCATAAAACAGGACGACTTTTTGATGTGGAAGATTCGAGAATAAGCGCTAAATCATAAGCGGGTAATTCTTGAAATAACTTGCGAACATAGACAAACATACCGCTATCAAGCGCTTCTTTAACTTGATGTAATTTTTGTTGTATATTTTCTTGTTCTATTATTTCAGGCATAGTAATTTAGCTGCTTTTTATTTTAAAACGAGTTAGACAATACTCATTGTAAGCGAATTTTTACAGCGAGAAAAGAAAGAGGCGCTACGATTAGGAGAAAAAAACAGTGATTTATGGTCTGTTTTTTCTCATGCTATTCCTCATTTTTCTCTCATTGTGAATCCTTTTCGTATTTTTTAGGGCTTTTTAGGTCGCGATGATGTGTTTGTACGTTTTTTTTCTCTTTTCTAAAGTTATTAGCGAGTGATTCTGCGATATAAACTGATCTATGTTTACCTCCAGTACAGCCAATAGCTATGGTGACATAGGTACGATTATTACGCTCTAGGTGGGGTAGCCAAGTCATCATAAAGCCATTAATTTGTAAAATAAATTTTGTAACTATTGGTTGATTAGCCAAAAAATCTTGTACTGGTTGATCTAAGCCAGTAAACGGTTTGAGATCTTTTTCCCAAAAAGGGTTTGGTAAAAAACGCGCATCAAACACATAGTCAGCATCAATAGGTATACCATTTTTAAAACCAAAAGACTCCACCACTAAGACCATAGAACCGGTTTTTTTACCTAATATTCGCTCTCTAACTAAATCTGCTAGTTGATGAGGACTTAATTGGCTAGTATTAATATATAAATCAGCAGTAGTTGAAATTGGCGTGAGTAATTTTTTTTCTAAAATAATAGCTTGATCTAAAGATATATTTTTTTTAATCAGGGGGTGAAGACGACGAGTTTCACTAAATCGTCTAATAAGATCTTTATCATCGGCATCTAAAAATAATGTAGTTACTTCGATTGAGCTTGGTAAATATTCTATGATTTCAGGAATATCTTTTTTATCTTTTGGTAAGTTACGTACATCTAAACTTACCGCAACATTATCATAATCGTTAATCACGGTATGTGTTAATGCCGGCAATAAGTTGATTGGAATATTATCAACACAATAATATCCTAAATCTTCTAACACACGTAAAGCCACAGACTTACCTGAGCCAGAGCGACCACTTACAATGATTAGTTTCATTTATAGTAACGCCTTAAATTTATTATCTATTTTCTATTCATGGAATAGTATCAATACACTCTTAATAGCGCCATCTGAAATCTTCTAACACAACTAATATCACGTAATAGCGCCACAGACTTACCTGAGCCAGAGCGGCCACTTACAATGATTAGTTTCATTAACTAAAGTCTCGAGTTATTAGTGATTAGTTACGAGAAAAGAGATTTTCGCCACTCAATAGTTTTCTTACCCGTAACTTATTTGTTTGCATTATTATATTTCGTGCGTATGCCGATAGCTTAGGCACGAAAATAAATTAATGTTGATTTAGTTTGCCTTTGTATTTAAGTACTTGGCGATCGAGTTTATCAACTAGCGTATCTATAGAAACATACATGTCAGCATTAGTTGATGAGGCAAACACCTCACTGCCTTTTAAATGCAACGTTGCCTCAGCTTTTTGGTTAGGCTTTTCTACCGTTAATATCACATGAACATTGTTAATATGATCAAAATGTCGTGATAATTTAGCAAATTTGGTATCAACATATTCGCGTAATGATGAGGTGATTTCTACATGGTGACCGGTAAGGTTTATTTGCATAAACTGATTCCTTAATTTAATTATTAGCGCTTAATTATTAGAGCTTAACTATTAGAGTAAGCTTTTACGCTGGTTTGACGGTGGTATAGACAATGATTCACGATACTTAGCTATAGTTCGCCTCGCAACGTTAATTCCCTGTTCGGCCAATAAATTGGCCATTTTACTATCACTTAGTGGTTTAGCCGGTATTTCGGCTAAAATAAGTTTTTTGATTAATGAACGGATAGCAGTAGATGAACACTCTCCTCCATTTTCAGTACCTACATGGCTTGAAAAAAAATATTTTAATTCAAAAATACCTCTAGGTGTATGCATGTATTTTTGTGTCGTTACCCGTGAAATAGTTGACTCATGCATTTCGACTGCTTCAGCTATGTCATTCAATACCATAGGCCGCATTGCCTCTTCACCATGTTCTAAAAAACCTTGTTGGCGTTGAACAATGCAGTTAGAGACTTTTAATAAGGTGTCGTTGCGAGACTCTAAGCTTTTAATAAACCATTTTGCTTCTTGTAAGTTTGAACGAATAAACTGTCCATCATTACTTGAAGCTTTTAATGTTTTAGACATAGCAGCATATTGCTGGTTTATGGATAATTTTGGTGCAGTATCTGGATTTAACTCGACTATCCAACGACCATTTTTCTTTTCAACAGAAACATCAGGAATGACATATTGATCGTCACTTTTAATTACAGCATCACCTGGACGTGGATTTAAACTTTGAATTAAACGCATTATTTCACGTAATTGATCTTCTTTTAAACGCGTTTTACGCATCAACTGACGATAATCACGATTACCGAGTAAATCGATATGCTCGCTGATAACCATTTTACTTTCTTTTAAATAGGGCGTGTCATCATCAAATTGGTTTAGTTGAATAAGTAAACAGTCGGCGATAGATTGCGCTGCAACGCCAATGGGATCAAAAACATTAATACGTTTCAATACCGCTTCAACTTCATCTAACTCTAACGTTTCAATACCAACACTTTCTAAAATACCTTCACAAGTTACCGTTAAATAACCGGCATCATCTACGGCTTCAATTATCGCTATAGCAACAGTTCGGTCAGTTTCAGAAAAAGGTGTTAATTCCATTTGCCATAACAAATGATCTTGAATTGAATCAGTCGTTTCGCCTTGGTAGGTAAAATCTTCACTTGGACTACTCACCGCGCCAGTATTCGACGTACCTGCGCTATAACTTTCTTCCCAAGTAGTATCTATATTTAACTCTTCTGGGATTTCATTTTTTTCTATTGCTTCTGTGGTAGTGATTTCATCTATAGTAGCACTTGCCTCTTCACTACCATCGGTTATGGTTTGTTCTTCACTAGACGTTGGAGCTGAAAAGGCTTCTTCTAAATTATCAGGGGTACTTTCATTGGTGTCATTGCTTGACTGTTGATCTTCATTTACTTCAAGCAAAGGGTTGCTTTCAAGCACCTCTTGAATTTCTTGTTGAAGCTCTAACGTTGATAACTGCAAAAGCTTAATAGCTTGTTGCAGTTGTGGCGTCATGGTTAATTGTTGTCCTATACGGAGTTGCAGAGTTGGGCGCATCTACCTTTATTATTTTCCTATTCGCTATTCGCTATTTTTTTTTATTAACTTTACTTGCTTAGTAATTTACATAATAAGCATCGCTTCAGTTAGCCTTTATACTGACACTATAACGTGAATTGTTCACCTAGGTATACATCTCTTACCGTTTGATTTGCAAGTATTTGATCTGAATCACCTTCAGCGATAATTTCTCCATGACTTACAATATAAGCATGCTCGCATACATCGAGTGTTTCTCGAACATTATGGTCGGTTATTAATATGCCAATACCACGTTCTTTTAAATGAATAATTATTTTTTTTATATCGCCAACTGAGATAGGATCAACACCAGCAAAAGGCTCATCTAATAAAATAAATTGTGGTTCAGCCGCTAACGCTCTTGCTATTTCAACTCGGCGTCTTTCACCGCCAGATAAACTCATACCTAAATTGTCTTGAATATGACTGATATTAAATTCTTCTAATAAATGCTCAAGTTTCTCTTGTCTATCTTGCTCGCTCAATTGTTTTTGTGTTTGTAGAATAGCCATGATATTTTCATTCACCGTTAGCTTTCTAAAAATTGAGGCTTCTTGCGGTAAATACCCTATACCACGTCGTGCTCTTTCATGCATTGGTGCAAGCGTTACATCTTTATTGTTAAGTATTATTTTGCCATTGTCATTAGGCACTAAGCCCACGATCATATAAAAAGAAGTGGTTTTTCCTGCACCATTTGGCCCTAATAAACCAACAATTTGGCCAGAATTTACCGATAAACTAACATCTTTGACTACTTTTTTCGTTTTATATGACTTTGACAAGCCTTGTGCAATAAGTGATGAAACTTTTTGTTCGGTATTGTTATTTTGTTCGGTATTATTAAGCGTCGCTTTGGTTTGTATAGCCTTGTTAGGTGCAGTATCGTTAAGTATTGTGCTATTTGACATATTAATGTAACTCACCATCTTGTTGGGCTTTAATTTGAGCAGGCTGTAATATAGTGGTGACTGATTCGTTATTGTTACTTTGTGCTTCTAATTTTTCACTGAGCGTATTGTAAGTAATAACATCCCCTGTAACTTTACTGCCTGCTTGTTTTACCTGTGCATTACCTGACACAGTAATAGTATTTTGATCAGGCTGGTATTTTATTTCATTGGCTTGCAGGCTGATAAAACTGCCATCTTCTAATTGTTGTTCAAATATTGCAGGCTTACCTTTAGCTAAATAAGTATCGTTTTTTTCACCCGTTTTTTTATTGGTGTTACTATAAACTTGTACTATATCGGCAACAATAGAAATAGAACCTTGGCTGATGCTAACATTATCTAAATAGCTAGCTATTTTGTTTTTAAGATCAGCAGATTGCCGCTTAGATTTGATGATTATTTCTTGCGTCAAATCTTTATTAGCTGCATTTACGGGTGTTGTAATACTTAGTGCTAATAGCGTAAGCGAGGTAGTAATAAAAAGTATTGAGGTTAAGTTTTTTATAGTCATAGGTTTATGGTCATAGGTAAGTTAGCTATTATTTTTTGTGTAAATGGTGCGAATATGGTCAGTTAATGTCATTTGCTTAGTGTTTAAGTCAATTATGAGACCAGAACCATACATAGTGAAGTCTTTCCCTTGCACTATAACGCTTTGATCTGAGCTAATGATATTAGTATTTAAATCTAATTCTAAATATTTGCAATGAATTGCTTGTATCAAACTGTTTTTATCCGTTGCCTTTAAGTGTACACGATGATTTAAGATAACCCGATTATTTTTATGCAATGTTGCTTCTTTTGCACTTAATTGCCATGGGTAATTTGTTTTGCCTATCGCTATTTTACTGTCACTGGTTTTTTGTGACTTTTTTTCGTTATTTTTTTGGGGGAATAAAGTGTAATTGGGTAACTCAAAGTGTGTAATGTTAAGTTCAGCGTAATGCTCCATACGATCAGCAATAATAGTATGAGATAAATCCCCCTCATTAGTATAAATATTACTTTTGAGCGCTTCAGCAATGAAGTCTGGTGTTAATTCACTATCAACCGCAGTAGCTATAACGGTTTTTGAACTTCGCCATTCAATGATGCCATAAACCATTGCACTTAATAATAAAATCAGCAGGGCAAAGGTATTTAGTTTATTCATATACTAGCGCCCAAGGCATCTTTTAGTGTGTTCTGGCTATGCATTATTAAATCACATACTTCTCTTACTGCACCAAACCCTCCATGGGTAAAAGTGGTGTAATTGGCACAGTTGAGTACTAATGGATGAGCATCTTGTACAGCAATACCTAAGCCAACTTCAATAATACAAGGTAAATCGGGCACATCATCGCCAATGTAAGCAATTTCGTTGATGTTTATATTTAGGGTTTTAGCTAATGATAATAATGCAGGTAATTTGTCTTCTTGACCTTGAATAATATGTTTCACATTAAGTGCAGTCATTCTGTTTTCAACAATAGCTGAACGTCTTCCTGTGATTATAGCAATGACAACGCCGCTAGCGCCTAAGGCTTTAATACCAAAACCATCTTTAGTATGAAAGGCTTTTAATTCTTCACCATCATTACCTAAATAAATTCGGCCATCGGAAAATACGCCGTCAACATCACATACTAGCAATTTTATTGAGGCAGCTTTTGCTAAAATATCAGCATCAACATTACCATATAGCGTATTGGTTAAAGCATTTGTTAAGGTGTTAATTAAGGTACTCATTTAAAGCACTCCTGAACGAAGTAAATCATGCATATTCATTGCACCGATAGGATGTTGATTTTCATCAACAATAATTAAACCATTAATCTTTTTACCTTCCATAATATTTAAGGCTTGAGCGGCTAACATATCGCTTTGAGCAACCGTTGGTGAACAAGTCATAACACTAGTAATTACATCGCTATGAATATCAATTTTGGCATCTAAAATACGACGTAAATCACCATCGGTAAATAAACCAACTAATATGTTGTCATTATTTACAATAGCAGTCATGCCTAAGCCTTTTAACGACATTTCAACCAAGGCATCTTTAATAAGCGCGGTCTCAGTTACCACAGGTAAACGTTCGCCATGATGCATAATATCGCTTAAGCGCAGTAATAAACGCTTGCCTAAGCTACCACCAGGATGAGAAAGGGCAAAATCATCAGCCGTAAACCCTCGGGCATTAAGCAATGCTACAGCTAAGGCATCACCCATAACCAATGTAGCAGTGGTACTTGATGTTGGTGCTAGCCCAAGCGGGCAAGCTTCAGTCGTTACTTTTATACAAACATGAGTGTCGGCAAGTTTTGCTAGGGTTGATTCTGTATTGCCCGTCATTGAAATAAGCTTAGCGCCGATACGTTTGATGACGGGGATTATTGCCAACACTTCGCCCGTTTCGCCAGAGTTTGAAATGGTTAATACTACGTCATCACGGGTGATCATGCCAAGATCGCCATGACTTGCTTCACCAGGATGAACAAAAAATGCTGGCGTGCCCGTACTGGCTAAGGTGGCTGCTATTTTTCCGCCAATATGACCAGATTTCCCCATGCCAATAACGATAACACGCCCCTGACAATGATACATTAACTGACAGGCGTGTTCGAAACTATCATCGATATATCGTAATAATTCACCAATAGCTTGTTGTTCTATATTAATAACATTTTTAGCTAAATCTTTAAAATTTTTCATTGAAATAACTCTGTAAGTTAACTAGTTGTTTGGCTAAATAATAATACTTGATAAGCAATAAACGTTAATACCAATAATGCGCCTTTTATGCGCGTTAATCTAAAGAAGCCTGATTTACGACTAAAACAAAGTAAAAATAACAGGGTTGTTATTGCCATCATGACAGGTGCATCACGTAAGGAGGCTTCTGGATTTACTGCGCCAGGCGCTATCATTGCAGCAAACGGTAATACCGCTAAAATATTAAAAATATTTGAACCAACAATGTTGCCCATCGCTAAGTCGTCTTCACCTTTTCTTATGCTGGCAATGGTTGCTGCAAGCTCTGGTAGGCTAGTACCAATAGCAATAATAGTTAAGCCAATAACTAAATCACTAATACCATAAGCTTTAGCAATAAAAATAGCAGAATCTACTAAGAAGTGGGCACTTAATACTAAAAATAAAACACCTGAAATAAGCCAAGTTACCGCCATTAGAGTGCTCATTTTATCGGGTAACTCTTGTTCTGCCTCGATGATCAAAGGATCATCTATACCACTGGTTTTACGTTGTTTTAACGCTTTAATAAGTAGTATAGAGATAAAACTAAAAAAACAGAATATCAATACTATGCCTTCAGTGAAACTAAAATAATTGTCAGAAAACATCCAGCAGGCAAGTAAGGTTAATATTAATAATAAGGGTAATTCTTGTTTAATGGTGGAAGAAGAGACCATTATAGGTTTGATTAATACGCTAAGACCCAACACTAAAGCAATATTGGTTATGTTTGAACCAATGGCATTACCAATAGCTGTATCTGGATTTCCTTGTAGGGATGCCGCAGCAGCTACCATCATTTCGGGCGCAGATGAGCCCATGGCAACAATGGTTAAACCAATTATCATTGGCGAAACACCAAGGTTTCTGGCTAAAGACGAGGCGCCTAAAACGAACTTGTCAGCACTTACGACTAACACGACAAAGGCTACTAATAAAATAAAAACTTGTTCTAACATTTATTACTCTCTTAAATTAAGTTTTAAGTCAGTATTAACTCAGTTTTAATTTAGGTCTTGATTCAATCAAATTATCCTAAAACGTAAATTGTCGCCTGTTGTGATCTAAAAAAAAAGTAAAGATTGCTTTTAAAGAGAAAATAGTCTTGTTTTGATGAAATTTAACGCACAATTTGTTATTTATTCTTCTTTAAATGGTTCTTTGATACTTACTATTACCTTTTATTGACTTAATTGTTAATTTTTAGTGAACAATTATTTTCTCTAAGGTAAAGTGGTGCTATATAAACAAAAGCTAAATTATTAACCAATAATTTAGCAACTATTCATAAGCTTTTAATAAATGATGGCTATCAATAATATTAACGTTAATCTATGACAGCACCAAACAAGCCTGACAACTTATCTGATAATTTAATTCAAATAAATAACTTAACCTTTAAACGAGGAAAACGAATTATTTATGATGATATTAGTTTATCAATACCGAAAGGAAAAGTAACTGGCATTATGGGGCCTAGTGGTATTGGCAAAACAACCTTGTTACGTTTAATTGGCGGTCAAATTCGCCCTGAAAGTGGGCAGATATTATTTGACGGTAAAGATATTCCTAAATTGTCACGCAGCGCTTTATATGAAACGCGTAAGCGCATGAGTATGTTATTTCAAAGTGGTGCACTTTTTACTGACATGAGTGTTTATGACAATATTGCTTTTCCTATTCGCGAACACTCTAACTTACCTGAAGCTATTATTGAAAAAATAGTGTTGATGAAACTTGAAGCTGTTGGGTTGCGAGGTGCAAGAGCGTTGCAGCCTAGTGAATTATCAGGCGGAATGGCACGGCGAGTTGCTTTAGCGCGTGCTATTGCACTTGATCCAGAATTAATTCTTTATGACGAACCTTTTGCTGGGCAAGATCCAATTTCTATGGGCGTTATTGTTAGCTTAATACGCTCTTTAAGTGATGCTTTAGGCTTAACTTCTGTGGTGGTTTCTCATGATGTACCTGAAGTGATGAGTATTGCTGATTATATCTATATTATCGCTGAGCAAAAAATTATTGGTCAAGGTACGCCTGAACAAATACGAAAAGATCAGTCACCGTTAGTGAAACAGTTTGTACAAGGTGAGGCTGATGGTCCCGTACCATTTCATTATGCCGCACCAGATTATCAAGAAGAATTGATTAAATCACCATCACCATCAACAGCACAAGTAAGAGATATTTCAAAGTAATATGAGTATAAATTCAATTCAACAATTAGGGCGAGGCACGCTATCATTAATCAGTGGTTTGGGTCGTGCCGTTATCGTACTGATTTCTGCAATATTACATACGCCAAATCCACGTAAGAATTTTCCGCTATTAATACAACAACTTTATAGTGTTGGCGTCATGTCATTAGTCATTATTGTTGTGTCAGGTGGTTTTATTGGTATGGTGTTAGCCTTGCAAGGCTATACTATTTTAGTGGACTTCGGCGCAGAAGCAAGTCTTGGTCCTATGGTGGCATTATCCCTTTTACGTGAATTAGGGCCAGTAGTCGCTGCATTATTATTTGCGGGTAGAGCAGGCTCTGCTTTAACTGCAGAAATAGGCCTGATGAAAGCAACAGAGCAGTTATCTAGTTTAGAGATGATGGCAGTTGATCCTTTACGCCGAGTTATTGCACCGCGTTTTTGGGCTGGTTTTATTAGCTTACCTTTATTAGCGGCAATATTTTCCATGGTTGGTATTTTAGGCGCACACTTAGTTGGTGTTGATTGGTTGGGCGTTGATAGTGGTACTTTTTGGTCTGTTATGCAGGAAAAAGTCGATTTTGAAAAAGATATTTTAAATGGATTTATCAAAAGTGTCGTATTTGCTTTTGTGGTTACCTGGATTGCCGTTTACAAAGGTTATGATTGTGAACCAACGTCGGAAGGTATTTCACGGGCGACTACTTCTACTGTGGTACAATCGTCATTATTAGTTTTAGCGCTTGATTTTATTTTAACGGCGCTAATGTTTGCAAGTTAAGTAGATGCAAAATATGTTAAAAATATAAATTATTAGAATGTTTGGTGAAAGGTATTATGTCAAAAAAAATTGAGTTATTAGTAGGCTTCTTTGTCGCTTTAGGCATTGCGGCATTGTTGATGTTAGCACTTAAAGTGGCTGATGCTGGTATTTCTGGGGGTGGAGAAAGTTATAACCTTTACGCTAAATTTGATAATATTGGCGGCTTGAAAGTGCGTTCACCAATAAAAATTGGTGGTGTGGTGGTTGGTCGAATTACTGATATATCGCTTGATAGTGAAGATTACACACCAATAGTTACCATGAGTATTTATAGTCATTATAATCAGTTTTCCGAGGCTACTTCAGCCGCTATTTTAACGGCAGGTTTACTTGGTGAGCAATATGTGGGTATACAGCCAGGTTTTATGGATGAATCATTAGATATTTTGCAAGCAAATGATTATATTGAAGACACAAAATCAGCATTAGTTTTAGAGGACTTGATTGGGCAATTTTTATTTAGCGAAGGAAGTGATGGCGAATAATGAGCTTTAAAACAATTAATAAAGGTATGCCAATTAAAAAATTAATATTAACAATAGCACTGCTGTTTTTTAGTGGTGTTTTTTCAGTGATGGCATCAGAGCAAAATAAAGTAATAACCTCGTCGCAAGATAAAGCTGAATTGTCCGTCAAAGTAAGCCCTATTCTGGTTAATAAAAAAGATCCTTATTTAATGATTAAAGAAGTGGCGGGTAACACTTTTAAGCGTTTTGCTGTAGAAAAACAAGTCATTCAACAAAATCCTAACTTACTTAAAAAAATTGTTCGCGAAGAACTAATGCCGTATATCAATTATAAATATGCTGCTTTTAAAGTGATTGGTAAACATTATAAAAAAGTAAGTAAACAAGAGCTTAAAGACTTTGTTCCTGCATTCAAAGAATACTTAGTGACTTCCTATGCACAAGTTTTTACCCTGTATGAAAATCAAGAAGTAAAGTTTGCTCCATCGAAAAAGTTTAGTGATAAACGCATTGTTTCGGTAGGTACTGTTATTGTTATGCCAGGTCGGGATAATATCGATGTATCTTTTAAGGTAAGGAAAAACAAAAAGACTAACGAATGGAAAGCCTATGACATGGTTGCTGAAGGCGTAAGTTTACTTGATAGTAAACAAGCAGAGCTTGGCGGTATCATTCGTCAAGAAGGGTTAACTTACGTTACTGAGTTACTGAAAAAGAAAAGTGAGCGAAATATTGTTTTTAAAGGCAAACAATACAAAAAAAGTGAGTTAATTAGTGGCTGATATTCATTTGTCTTTTAAAAAAAATGGTAGTGAGCAAATAGCGATGCTAGTAGGTGAACTTACTCGTTTGTCAGTGACAACGATTGCTAAAAAAGATATTAAACAGCTGTTAACTAATCCTCTGGTAAGTGTAGATTTAACAAAACTTTCCCATATAGATACCGCGGGGCTGGCATGGCTTTTTTATTTACTTGAGCAAGCGAAAATAAATAACTGTCAACTTGGTTTTGTTAATTTACCACTTAAATTGGAAAAGCTTATTAGCCTAAGTGGTGTTGATGGTTTTTTACCTGTTAACATGAAATCGAATTAAAATATTAAGGAACTCCCTTGGAAGTAATTGAAATTGAGAAAATAATAAATGATGCACTTGAGCTTGATGAATTGCATGTAAAGTTTGATGGTTCACAATGTAGCGTTGTTGCTGTTGCTGATATGTTTGGCGACTTATCGCGCGTTAAACGTCAACAAATAGTCTTTGCTGCTTTATCTGATACGATTAGAAGTGGTAGCATTCATGCCGTTACAGTAAAAACATTTACTAAAGCTCAGTGGCAACGAGACAAAATGTTTAATATGTAACACGGGTATATAATATCCAATCAATTTGTTTGATTAGTCTTGCTTTATCTAAACTATGCTGATAACTCATATAAAAGAGCTGTTCATTGAACCGATTAATGTAATGCTGGTCAAATATATTTATTCATTTATTTTTAAGAAGAAAGAAAGTTATTTTGGACACATTTAAAATTATTGGTGGGAAACCACTTCAAGGTGAAGTTATTATCTCTGGTGCTAAAAACGCCGCGCTTCCTATTCTAATGTCATCTTTATTATCAAAAACGCCTATCATATTTAGTAATGTTCCTCAGTTGAATGATATTTTAACTACGGTTAAATTATTAGGGCAACTAGGCGCCAAAACTGAGTGGTTAAGTGATAACACACTTAGCATAGATGCTAGTAATATTACAGAGTGTTGTGCTCCTTATGATTTAGTGAAAACTATGCGTGCGTCTATTTTAGTACTCGGTCCGTTACTTACACGTATGGGGCATGCTGAAGTATCACTTCCTGGTGGTTGTGCTATTGGGGCTCGCCCAGTTAATTTACATATTCAAGGCCTTAAGGCGATGGCTGCTAATATAGATGTTGAAAATGGCTATATCGTTGCTAAAAGACAGCTTGATGGTAAACCTGCCCGTTTACAAGGCGCCAATATTTTCATGGATGTTGTAAGCGTAACGGGCACTGAAAATTTAATGATGGCCGCTGCACTTGCTGATGGTACTACTGTTATTGAAAATGCTGCCCGTGAACCTGAAATTGTTGACCTTGCTAATTGTCTCATAAGCATGGGGGCTAAAATTTCTGGCGCAGGTACGAATACATTAACGATTGAAGGTGTGATAGAGCTACGTGGTACTGAATACCGAGTAATGCCTGATAGAATTGAAACGGGAACTTTTTTAGTTGCTGCTGCTGTCACTCAAGGTAAAGTAAAATGTTTAAATACTGATCCTAGTGCGTTAGAAGCGGTTTTAGCTAAATTAACCGAAGCAGGTGCTAAAATCACCACAGGTAAAGATAGTGATGGTCAAGAATGGATTGAGTTAGAAATGACTCAACAACCTAAAGCTGTCAGTGTTAAAACCGCGCCACATCCAGCCTTTCCTACGGATATGCAAGCTCAATTCATGACCATGAACGTTTTAGCCCAAGGCACAGCAACAGTTGTTGAAACTATATTTGAAAATCGTTTTATGCATGTGCCAGAGCTACAACGCATGGGCGCAGATATCACGCTTGAAGGTAATACGGCCATTGTTAAAGGGGTTGATACTTTAAAAGGTGCTCAGGTGATGGCAACTGATTTACGTGCCTCGGCAAGTTTAGTTATTGCGGGCTTAGTGGCAACAACACCAACACAAGTTGATAGAATCTATCATATTGATCGTGGTTATTTGAAAATAGAAGATAAGTTACAAGCATTGGGGGCTGATATTACCCGCATAAAAGTAAGTTAATTTAAGTTTTGCAGTTGAACTACTTGGGATGTAAATCAACTGCAGATTTTCGATTAAGTAACGCTATGAATTAAAATGTTAACGCTGTTTGTAATGAAGCGCCAAATTGCTCATCTCCTGAGTACATAGCGGCTAAATCAATATGTAAAACACCAAAAGGGGAAAAGCCTATACCAGCAGTAAATTGATCTTCTAAAGTGTTTGCTATGTCAGATTGGTAACCTAACCTGAGTTGTGCCCAATCCCAAGCATTAAATTCAGCACCTATACCAGCCATTTGAATATTATCTTTAGCCGATTGAGCATCACCTGTATTTAAGCCAGTAAAGTCTTCATAGCGTTCTGTTTCATTTAAATCTACATCTATTCCAATAGTGAATAATGAATGATTAAAGCTTGCTGAAACAGTATAAACAGGGTTCATCACATAAGTTGCTTGAATATTTGCATCTGACAATACGGTATCGTAACTCTGTTCAATTAGGTTTTTAGCAACAAAACCAAAAACAAACCCCTCACCCATATCGTAAGCTACACCTATATCAACATTAATATTACCATCATCATTTTGATAACGATCATCATCTAAATCATCAAAATCATAGTTATCAATGCTTACAGCATAATTGATAGTAGTAATATTTTGATACTTTGGCGTAAAACCAACATAAAGCGTACCTGTTTCAAGTTCGAAAGATTTTGCGATTGCAACACCCACTTCGACAATAGATGTGCCTAATACAATCGCTTGAGATTGCAACTCATAGTTATCATCATAACTATGAGGATTCAAATCTTCATCTGAAATATCAGCAACTATAAAACCATCGGCGTAAATCTTACTATAAACACTAAAAGATAAAAGAGAATTAGGGATAGAGATAGCGCCGCCAATACCTGCTTGGATATAACCTTTATCGCCCTGCATTTCAGTTAGTGAATCAACAATACCTTGGGCGTTAGTTTGTGCGTTAATAATATCTTGAGAGTTATTTATCATGTTTAAGCTATTTTCAAAATCATCATATAAATCTGAAAAATCATCTAATTGGTCAACAAGTTCATCAGGATCTTGTACTTGAACACCAACATAGGGCAGTAAAATCCCAATATCATCATCATCTTTAAATTTTGCCACTAAAGCGGGGTTATGAAACGCAGCTGTTAAGTGGTCAGCACTGGAAACGCCTATCCCTCCCATCCCTGTCGATCTAGTATCAAAACTGTGCGTACCTGATTGAGCAAAAAATGACATTGATGCCATAGCTATTGTTAAATATCTTTTTTTAAACATTTTTATCTCCGAAGTTAAAATTTTGTTTTATTACTGTCCTAAGAATAGTACAACCCTCAGTCAAGATCAAAAATGATTATTCTGTGATTGTTCTCATTGCATAGCCCCAAAAACCATAGAAAATATTTATATTAAAAGCGAATTAAAAAAATCGGACTTAGTTCTTTTTGGAATATTAAATTCAAACTTGATTACGACAACATGCTTCTTTCAACGTAGAATCCGCCTAAAATTACTTATAGTGATTTATCTTCCTTTTTAAAAATAAATAATTGTTCAGGACTACACATGAAAATCAATTTTCTACTACCTTTAAGTTTATTATTGGTATCAGCTTTATCCCACGCTACTAATGGTTATTTTACTCATGGTAAAAGTTTGATTGAAAAAGCACAAGCAGGCGCAGGTGTTGCACAAGTTAAGGTGAATTATGGTTTAAACCTTAACCCAGCTCAGCTGAATAATGGCCAGCACGAATCAGGTTTTGAAGCCGGTTTGGTCGTATTTTCACCATCAAGAAAATACCAAGTTACCGGTCAACCAAGTGCTTGTGGTAGTCAATGTCCATTTAGTATCGGCGCTGGCAATCAAACAATAACGAGTGAAAATGAAGTCTTTTATATTCCTCAATTTGGCTTGCGTTACCAACTTGATGATATCAGCCATATAAATTTTTCTATATTTGCTAATGGCGGTATGAATACAGAATATAAGGGTGGCACCGCTCAACTGGGGCCTCAAGGAACGAGTGTTGAGCTTGATGGTACCTTTGGCGATGGCACAACCGGCGTTGATTTAGTGCAGGTATTTACGGCGGTTACTTATAGTCGAAATATCACTAATGATTTAGCACTAGGCGCGAGTATTTTTTATGCTTATCAACAAATAGAGCTAACAGGCTTGGGGAATTTTGCGGGTATGTCTACTAATCCTATGGCGCTATCTTCAGAAGGTGTTGACTCTAGTGATGGCATTGGCTGGCGTGTAGGGGGGCAATATAAATTGTCATCAGCTATTAATATTGGTGCAACCTATCAAGCGAAAGTCAGTATGAGTAAGTTTGATGATTATGCTGGTTTATTTGCCGAGCAAGGAAAATTTGATATTCCATCAAGCTGGGCAGTCGGTTTAGCTTATCAACTAACCCCTTCAAGTGAATTTTTATTAGACTTTCAATCGATTAACTACAGTGAAATATCAGCTATTGCCAATTCAATAAGCCCGTTAACTAAACCTACTTCTTGTACAGCAACACTGCAAGGCGGTAACGGTGCAGGTTGTTTAGGTGGTGCACAAGGTGCTGGCTTTGGTTGGGCTGACATGGAAATTTATAAAATGGCTTATAAATTCAATTATTCTAACCAGTTAACGCTAAGAGCAGGCGTAAGTAAAACTGAACAACCTATAAATAATCAAGAAGTGTTATTCGCCATATTAACCCCAGCAGTTATTGAATATCATTATACTTTAGGGGCTTCATATCAGTTCTTATCAAATGATAATTTACATTTATCTTTGATGTATGCACCAGAAAATAGCCAGTCAGGTAAAAATACCTTTGATCCTGACCAAGATATTACCGTTTCAATGAGCCAATTTGAAGTTGGCGTGAGTTATCAAATGGCTTGGTAAATTTATTCAGCTTGAACTCATGTACTCATGTACTCATGTACTCATGTAATAAAAGCAATAAAAGTAATAACGGCAACAAAGCGATCATCATTGGATGATCGCTTTTTTTTTGCATTTTTTGTCGCTTTCATCAATAATTGTTTCTTGAATTTGTATAATAAAATTTTTTGATGAAAGTTTAACTATTTATAAGGATGATTATGAACGCCCGCGAATATGCATTACAAGCTAATGGCTCTTTTGCTTTGCCTGATGCCTGCTTTAAAGTGAAAGCTTTAATGGAAGATGAGAATTCAGCGATAAGTGATTTTGCTGATGTTATTAGTATTGATCCCTCAATGACCTCTCGATTACTGCAAATAGCCAATAGCGCTATATATAATTTTCCAGGGGAAATTAGTACCATATCACGCGCAATTACCATTATTGGTACGCAAGCTATTTATAATATGATGTTGGTGGATGTAGCGGCATCAGCTTTTAAGCACTTTGAAAACCAAGCGATCGATTTAAAGCGTTTTTGGCGCATGAGTATTTTTTGTGGGCTGGTGACAAAAAACTTAGCGATTAAAGCGGGTATTAAAGATATAGAGCGTCTTTTTGTTGCGGGCTTATTACAAAACTTTGGTGAGTTGCTGGTAGCAAAACTGACGCCAGAAGTAGCAAAACAGTGTGAACAATATAGCCGTAATAACCTTCCTTGGGATTTACAAGATTTAGCCTTAGGTTTTACTTACACCGATATTTCAGCGGAATTATTGAAAATTTGGCAGTTACCTGAAAAAATTATCATACCGATTCGTCACTTTAATCAAGCACAAAGTAATCAAATTAATAAAGATGTTAAAATATTGAATTTAGCTTCACGTTTAGCTTTGATTGATAGTCATGCCGAGGAGTTTAGTTATGAAGAATTAATTGATGACTCTTTGTGCCAAAGTTTAAAATTAAGTAAAGAAGATATTAAACAAGTCACAGATATCGCAGAAAGTGATGCTATAGGGATTTTGTCAGTAATGAATGCTAAATTATTTTCTAAATAATAATCTTGGTAAGTAACAATAAATAAAGGAAAATCATGAGCGCATCAAGGGAGCATTTTAGCTCACGCATTGGTTTTATTCTCGCTGCGGCAGGCTCTGCTGTAGGTATTGGTAATTTAGTGGGTTTTCCCGTAAATGCGGCTAAAAATGGTGGCGGTGCCTTTTTATTAATGTATGCACTATTTGTGTTTTTAATCTGCCTACCAGTGATGATTGCGGAAATGGCGGTTGGTAGAAAAACGGCCAAAGAGCCAGTAGGTGCCTATAAAATCTTGAGTGGTAATAACAGATTGTGGAGTATTGCAGGCTTATTTGGTGTATTAACCCCTTTTATGATTGCGGTATTTTACATGGTTATTACCGTGTGGGTTTTTGGTTATATCGTCTTAACCTTATCGGGGAATTTAGATTATTTAGCGAGTAATGGTGGTTTTAGTGAATTTATTAATAGTCCATACTTGTTTGTTGCCATGGCTGTTGTCGCTGCCATTGTAAATTTTATTTTAGTAGCAGGTGTCAAAAATGGGATAGAAAAAGCAGCTAACACGTTGATGCCAGCGTTATTTGTTATGCTAATAATAATGGTTGTTTTTGTACTTTCTTTGGATAATGCTATTGAAGGGGTAAAGTTCTTTTTAATTCCAGATATTAGTAAAATAACTCCCAGTGTTATTAATGGTGCTTTGTCTCAAGCATTCTTTTCATTATCATTAGGTATGGGAATTTTAATCACCTATGGATCGTACATCAATAATCAAACCAACATCCCTAATTCGGCCAAATTAGTTGCTATTACTGATACCAGTGTTGCTTTTGTTGCTGGTTTAATGATTTTACCAGCGGTATTTTCATTTAATCCCAATGTTAATCCAAGCGAGTTAAGTGATAGCTCAGTGTCCTTGATTTTTACCTTTTTACCTAAAATATTCTTAGCCTTACAAGCATCTATTGGTTACATTGGCGCTAGTGCTGTTGCCGCTTTTTTCTTTCTATTAGTCTTTTTTGCCGCGATCACTTCATTGGTATCAATAATGGAAGTGCCAGTTTCTTATTTAATGACAGAAAAAAAACAGAGTCGGAAAAAAGCGTTATCTACCTTGTTAATCACTGGCGGTATTTTAACTGTTTTCGCTACCGTTTCTTTTGGTATGGTGAGTTTTTTTACTGAATTTACTGAATACTCAGGTGAAACTAAGTCTTTCTTTGATGTTATTTATGATGTTTTCTATGAGACGATTTTGCCACTTAACGGTTTTTTATTATGTATATTTGTTAGTTACCGTTGGAAGGTTAAAAATTTATCTGAACAATTAAGTATTGGCAATGAGTGTTATATTGGATCTTGGGT
>Ga0209081_1000275_pt1 | contig 31243 bp, 28 predicted proteins | sample GOMGulsemesocosm_4_FD_184636 | JGI IMG/M metagenome (GOLD analysis project Ga0209081, IMG submission 184636) | Methane-oxidizing microbial communities from mesocosms in the Gulf of Mexico - GOM15B Gulf of Mexico (SPAdes) (version 2) | ecosystem: Environmental > Aquatic > Marine > Cold seeps... | reverse complement strand
GTTAGGAACCTCCCAAAGGTTAAATAATTCGTTGAGTAGTTTTCGGTTAGTATAATTATCATCAACAATTAATATCGACTGCTCATTTAAGTTGCTGGCAGGGGTGGGGGCAGCGCTATGTTCACTGTGCTCTATTAATAAGGTAAAACTGAAAGTAGAGCCTTCATTTAAGGTGCTTTCTAGCTGAATTTCCCCCTCCATTAACTCGACCAGCTGTTTGGAGATGGTTAGGCCGAGCCCTGTGCCACCATATTTACGTGTGGTAGAGCCGTCAGCTTGGGTAAAGCGTTCAAAAAGTCCTTCTGCTTGTTCTTGGCTTAAGCCGATGCCCGTATCGGTGACTTCTATTAGCAAGTGATATTGCCCGTTGTTATTATCAATAACGTTAACGCTGACCGATACTTCACCATCGGGGGTGAACTTAATGGCGTTACCAATCAAGTTGACGAGTATTTGACGGATACGTCCAGGGTCACCTTTATACCAACAAGATTGAATTGGGTTAGCGGGGCAGATGAGTTCAACACCTTTTTCTTCAGCCCTAAAGACCATTGATGTTCCAATGTCTGATATGAGAGTGGCAAGGTTGAAATCTATGATTTCTAGTTCAAGCTTACCAGCCTCTATTTTAGAAAAATCGAGAATATCATTAATGATGGTTAATAAGCCGTTAGCACTGCTGGTAACAATTTTACAGCGTTCATACTGTTCTTGGTTTAAATCGCTGTTAAGTAATAAATTATTCATCCCAATAACCCCGTTGAGAGGGGTGCGAATTTCATGGCTCATATTGGCCAGAAACTCACTTTTGGCAATATTGGCAGCTTCAGCAGCTTCAGCAGTTTCCATGAGCTTGGCTTCCACCGCTTTTATATGGGTAATATCGGTACGAATGGAGATGTAACTGCTGATCTCTGAATCGTTGTCTTTAATAGGTACGATGGTGGTATCTACCCAATATAATTTTCCAGACTTATTTTGGTTGCATATTTCAGAGTGCCAGACATTACCGGCAGCGATGGTCGCGTACATTTGTTCAAAGAACTCTTTAGGCTGCTGAGCCGAGTTTAAAATTCGATGGTTGTTGCCGATTAACTCATCGCGTGAGTAGCCACTGATACTACAAAATAGATCGTTAACATAGGTAATGGTGCCGGCTAAGTTGGTGACGGCAACAATGGCATGTTGGTCGATAGCAAATTGTTGCTCGCCTAGTCTATTTAGTGTGCTTTGAATTTTATGATTATTTTGCTTAATTGTTCGGATGTACTCCTCACGTACAACAATCATATGGTTAAAGGTTGTGGCGAGCTCACCAACTTCATCCATGCGCTCAACATCAACCTGCTGTTTGGACTTACCTTTGGAAACGGCCTTCGTCACGTTTAATAGTTTAATAATAGGCCGAACAATCTTTTGTGATTGTAAAAATGCCGCAAGACCCGCAAAGAGGCTAAGTAGGGCACAGAAAAATAGGGTTGATCTTTCTATTGAGTAAAAGGCGGAAAGCGCTTCATCTTGGTTTATTTCACTAATGAGTATCGCGTGACGGTTGCCTATGTCGATGCTTGTTTTATGGCGATAGACCGGAGGCTGGTTAGCGCCAGAGGGTATGGCTGAGAAATGTGTTTTACTGCTTGTATCAATCGCTATCTTTTTAATAAGGATGTCTGATAAGCCATTAATTGGGCTCAGTAGCAAGCCCGCCTCATTGACAATATAATGTTGTTGAGATGTTTGAGATGTTTGAGATGTGGCGACTTGTTGGTAAAGATGGTCGAGTTTTATTTGTATCGCTAAAGCACCGATCTTTTCACCAAGTTCATTTAACAGTGGTGCACTTAAAAAGCCAGTGAGCATATTATTACTCGGTGCATATCGCTCAAGGCCTGAATATAGAGACTGGCCGGTATTAAGTGTGCTTTTTATAGATTGTGCAAATAAGGTTTTTGAGTAGGGCCCGTTGAGTAAGTTGCTGCCAAGGTCATCTTTTTGAGAGATGGTGAAAAGAATATGACCATCAAGGTCGATTAAAAAAACGTCGTAGATATAGTCATATTTGCGGGTGAGCTCCAGTAGGTTTTCTTCATAGCGTGATTTTCTCTGCGCCCAATCAAAGCTTTGAATATAAACCTTTGGTGTGGAATGACTGTTACCTAGTCCATTTGATAATTGTTGTAAAAACTCACTATTAAGTGGGTTTTGTGCTTGGTAGTCTAAATCCTTAAAGCGGTAATCAAACCAACTATAAATAAATGCGGCTTTGGCGTCGGCAGTTTGAGCGAGTAGTGTCTCTGCATTTTGTTTTAAGCTAGCTTGTACCTTTGGCAAGTTAATAGCGACCATGAGTAACATCGGTAAAATGGCGAGACCGATAAACCACAGGAATAGTCTTTTTTGCAATGATATATTTGCTTTTGATGGCTGCATCGTTATGGCCTATTTAGCATCAAAGCGAGTGTCAGAAAAGGCGTTAATATCAATGGGTTCACTTATTATCTCTCCTTCTACAGCAAGCGTCATAATGTGTTTTAATCCAGCTTTATCAATATTTAAGTGTTGGTAATTAATGACTTTGAGTGCGGGGTTTAAACTGGCAGTAATTGCTTCTGCACTATGTTCTGGAATGTGCTTACGTATCATTTCTATTATTTTATTTAGGGCTTCGCCACCTTCCAATCTAGCTTGTTCAATATCGCTGCCTGCTTGGCGAATATAGTGCATAACTTCTTTGGTGGCAGCAAACTTATGCTCAATGGCTTGGTCGTGTGCTAAGGCAATACACTCTACATGCCCTTTAGGCCAAGGGATAACATCTTTTGAATACCAAGCGATGTGTCCTGCATGTTGGGTTTCTACAATATCCGCCCACGGTAAGGACTGCTCAAATGCGGATAGCTCTGCTCGATTGCTTCGTGATTTTATAAAGGTAGGTGCTTTGGGTGGTGCAACCGTTATAGCGAGTACTTCAGCAGGTTTATTTGTAGAAATACTTAGGCTGACATCATGTTCTTTTAGGTATTTGTAAAGAACAACGCTATGGGTTGATAACGTATGAGGAACGCCTATTTGTATGGCTTTGTTGTTAGATTGGAAGCTTTGCTTCAGAACCTTAGCAACAGCGGGGCCGGGTAGCCTGTCTTGGCGAGATTTGGGTAGTTTGACTTGCTGATTAAAAAGCTCGTTGATGGCTAAGGCATTTCCATCACGGTGCATTAAGCCTATCCAGCGAAAATGAGGTTTTTCACGGTACATATCCATGGCGAGGGGAGCCATAACAAACGCCATGTCAGCTCCGCCTGATTGGAAGTAAGCACGTAATAAATCCCAGCTACCCATTTTTTCTATTTTAAAATTGGCATGAACCATTTTATGCCGATAGCGCTCATAGGCAACCAGTGCAGCATAGTGATCTGCAAGCGGAATGTAGAGTGCGTGAATAGTTTGTTTTGTGTTGGCGCTACTTAGGGTGCTGGTGAGGCTTAGTAGCAATACCAGCATTAATGTATTTCGCAAACGGTAGAGTTGTTGAATTTTCATGATGCTGTTTCCATGTATTGTTGGCAGTTTATATCGGTAGCCTTTTTTAGTCATTCAGCTGAGCGCTAAATGCCGACTAATGATATTCCGTTTCCATGTCTTACAAGACTAGCATAAAAAAACAGTTCTGCTACTGGCTTAGCATCGCCCAGCAAAGGCAGCTAATAATTACGCTGCCAATGAGGTTGAGTATGAAACCCTCGCGTGCCATTTGTTGGGTGTGTACCTGCCCGCTGCTAAACACAATGGTATTGGGCGCGGTAGCCACCGGCAACATAAAGGCACAGCTGGCGCTAAAGGCCGCAGGAACCATGAGTAATAAAGGGTCTATATTTGCATTGAGTGCGGTGGCAGCCAATATGGGCATCAGCATGGCGGTGGTAGCCGTATTGCTTGTTGCTTCGGTCATAAACGTAACGACGACAGCAATGATTGCCATCATGATGATGATACTCAGAGAAGTAACCGCAGACAGTTGATGACCTAATGAGGCACTTAACCCCGAGACGATAAAGGCTTTAGCTAGACAAATACCGCCGCTGAACAGCAGTAAAATACCCCAAGGTATCTGCTGCGCGGTTTGCCAGTCGAGCAGTTTCTGTTTTCTGCCATTAGGTATCACAAATAAGGTAATGACCGCTAGCAGAGCAACAGACGCATCGTTTGCTTGCGGGAGGTTTAACCAACTGCTCCAGCCGCCGAAGGGTTCGCGCCGAGTAATCCATAAAAAAGCGGTGCAGCCAAAAACCATCATCACGCGGCGTTCATGCGTGCTCCATTGCCCAACTTTAGGGAGTTGAATGCTGCCTTGGCTGGGCAAATGACGACACAACCAGAGCCAACAAATGGGTAAAAACACACAGACAACGGGTAATGCCCATGTCATCCATTGGCTAAAGCTAATTTGTAAGCCGGTATTTTCTTCATAGACTTGCATCAGAATGAGATTTGGCGGCGTACCAATGGGTGTGCTGATGCCTCCTATGCTAGCGGCGTATGCTAGGCCCAGTAATAAGGGGAGGGTGAGTTTCTTATTGTTGCTGCTATCAATAACGGCGAGTGCAACAGGTAATAGCATTAATGTGGCGGCGGTATTGGAAATCCACATGCTTAGTGTGGCGGAAGCAACCATAAATCCTAAAACAAGACGTTTAGGATTCTCGTTACCGAACCAATGCACCATATTAAGCGCGAGCCGACGGTGGGCGCCACAATGAGCGATGGCGGTGGATAATATAAATCCGCCGAGTAACAGCAAGACCAACTTATTGCCGTAGGCACTGCCCACTTGCTCGGCGCTCAGCACACCGCTTAATGGGAAGATAGCAATGGGTAGCATTGAGGTAACAGGAATAGGCACCGGTTCAAATATCCACCAGAAAACACACCATACGGCGACTGCCGCGGTTATTGCAATGGCTTGGTTACCGTTGGTCTGTTGAAGGGTTAAAAAAACAAGTAATGCCGCGAGCGGGGCAAGAATAAGGCTTAGTTTTTTTAATCGCTGCATAGGTAAATTAACGTTTTTTGTTAAAGGGCTTTTTCTTTGGCTTATATCCTTGCGGAGTATGTTTGGTGACAAACTTTTTAATGCCCGGCTTGTGCCGATGAGATGCTAGTGGGGGCCTACTTGGAATAAGGCAGTTTGGGCCTTCACCAATGAGACTTTTTTTACCCATTTTTAGCAGTAATTCTTTAATCAGTTGCCAATTACCCGCATCGTGATAGCGAAGCAGTGCTTTATGTAAACGACGCTGTTCAATTTTCTTAACGGTGTTAATTCTTTCACTTTTATAGTTAAGCCCTTTTAGTGGGTTTCTACCTGTGTGATACATCGTTGTGGCGGTTGCCATGGGGGATGGGTAAAAGGTTTGAACTTGGTCGGCTTGGAACTTGTTTTTCTTTAGCCAAAGCGCAAGGTTGACCATATCTTCATCTTCTGTGCCGGGGTGCGCGGCAATAAAGTAAGGGATAAGGTACTGTTTTTTGCCAGCTTTTTTAGTGAACTTTTCAAACATGACTTTAAACCGATCATAGGTTCCTATGCCGGGCTTCATCATTTTAGATAAAGGGGCTTGCTCGGTATGTTCAGGCGCAATTTTTAAATAGCCACCTACGTGGTGGGTGACTAACTCTTCTACATACTCAGGTGATTCTACGGCTAAGTCGTAACGTAAGCCTGATGCGATAAGAATACGCTTAACACCGGGAATTTTCCGTGCCTTTTTATAGAGTTTAATGAGCGGATCGTGGTCGGTATTAAGGTTGTCACAAATACCGGGGTACACACACGATGGCTTACGACAGGCGGATTCAATATCGGGGTCTTTACAGGCTAGCCGATACATATTGGCGGTAGGGCCGCCCAGATCAGAAATAGTGCCCGTAAAGCCGGGTGTTTTGTCACGAATATCTTCAATTTCTTGAAGAATAGATTGCTCCGAGCGACTTTGAATAATACGTCCTTCATGCTCGGTAATGGAGCAAAAAGTACAGCCGCCAAAACAGCCACGCATAATATTAATCGAGAAGCGAATCATCTCGTATGCGGGAATACGTAAGCCATCATATTTAGGGTGAGGCACACGTTGGAAAGGTAAAGCAAAGACCTCGTCCATTTCCTCGGTACTTAAAGGAATAGGCGGTGGGTTTAGCCAAACATCTTGTCCATCATTATCTTGTATTAATGCTCGTGCATTGCCGGGGTTGGTTTCTAAATGTAAAACACGTGAGGCGTGCGCGTATAAAACAGGGTCGCTTTTAACTTTTTTATACGATGGCAGGCGAATAACCGTTGTTGAGCGCTTGGTTTTACTGTGTTTGGGTAAAAAAGTAAGCTGTACCAGCTGGCTTTTTCCATCATCATTTGTTGTGTTACTAATGCTGCACTTACCGCCGGAGGCAGCGGCGAGTTCTTCATCCGTGCTATAGGGGTTATTATGCGGATCAATGTTGCCGGGCCTATCAACCCGTGTTGAGTCGATTAATGTCCAACCATCGGGTAAGGCGTTGCGTACAAAAGCGGTACCACGTATATCATGAATATCACGGATGGACTCATTTTGAGAGAGGCGATAAGCCAGCTCATTGAGTGCGCGTTCAGCATTGCCGTATAGCAATATATCGGCTTGCGAATCGACCAAAACTGAGCGGCGAACTTCATCACTCCAATAATCGTAATGGGCTATGCGACGCAAACTGGCTTCGATACTGCCAATAACAATAGGGATGTCTTTATACGCTTGTTTGCAGCGCTGGCTGTAGGCGATAACCGCACGATCGGGGCGTTTGCCAGCAACATCACCCGGTGTATAGGCATCATCAGAGCGGGCGCGTTTATCAGCCGTATAACGGTTGATCATTGAATCCATATTGCCTGCAGCGACACCAAAAAATAAGTTGGGCTTGCCTAGGGCGGTAAAGTCATCCGTATTTTGCCAATTGGGTTGGTCGATAATACCAACGCGGAAACCTTGTTTTTCTAGCAGGCGACCAATAATGGCCATACCAAAGCTTGGGTGATCGACATAGGCATCACCGGTCACAATAATAATGTCGCAACTGTCCCAACCAAGGGTGTCCATTTCTTCACGAGTGGTGGGTAAAAAGGGCGCAATGCCATAGCATTCTGCCCAATATTTTGGTTCAGAAAAGAGTTGTTTTGCCTGTGGCATCATAAGATAAATCCTGCCTGTTGTAGGCTTGTGCGAAGTTTTTCTATACGACGACGATTTACGCCAAAGTCGTAATAGCCAGTACGAGCAGCGGATCGTAGGTGAATAAGCTGCTGTTTGGGGTCAATAATAAGGTCTACGTCATCAATAAACGCAAAAAAGCGGCTGCTGATTTCAGCGTGTAGATGTGATTTATTAATCTCTAGACTTATTCGAGGCTCAATTTTCTTTAAAAACTCGCTGAGTTGTTGAGGGCTGATTGTTTGATTGGGCTTGAGCCTAAAAGGGGCAATATGATGTGAATCTGTCGCTATGCTAGACACACAGTTTGGCTTATTCGGGCAAGCCTTTAATGTAGGGGTGCTGATGGCGGCAGAGGTATAAAGAGTCATGAGTATTATTAGCAGTTTATTCACGGGGCTTTTTGTGAAATAAACCTTTTTGAGGTGAACAAGCCTATCTCAAATAATAACCACATGGGTAAGGCTAATAGTGTTTGTGAAATAATATCGGGTGGTGTTAGTAACATACCAATAACAAAGGCGCCAACAACAACATAAGGCCTTTTTTCGGCCAAGCTTTGAGGGGTGGAAACACCTGTTTGGATGAGTAGGAATGTTGCGATAGGGACTTGGAAGGCAACCCCAAAGGCAAAAAAGAGGGTTAATACAAAATCTAAATATTTACTGATGTCGGTCATCACAGCGACACCGTCGGGTGTTGTGGCGGTAATGAACTGGAAGATAAGCGGCATGACAACAAAATAAGCAAACAACATACCCGCATAAAATAAAAGCGTGCCAGCAGTGATAAGGGGCAAGGCTATGCGCTGTTCATGCTGATAAAGCCCGGGGGCAATAAATAGCCATATTTGATAGAAAATCCAAGGCACGCTAATGAAAATGGCAAGCATTAAGCTTAATTTTAAGGGCGTTAGAAAGGGTGATATAACGTCAATGGCGACCATATTAGTGCCTTCAGGCATATGGACCAAAAGTGGGTCAGCAAGTAAGGAGTATATTTCGTTAGCGTATATTGATAGCGGGAGAAAAATAATAAGCATGCCTAGCAACGCATGAATTAAGCGGGTACGTAATTCGATTAAGTGCGTTACAAAGCTACTTTTTTGCTCGTTGGGTATTTGTTCAGGCATGTTGTATGCCCAAATGTTTGGGCTAAATAACGGTGGGTACGTTATTTCTTCTCATCGCTGTTTGCAGGTGAGCCTTCAACAGATTTTTGTGAGTCGTCAGCTTTTTCTTCGCCTTCTTTCATCGCACCCTTGAAACCTTTTATTGCCCCACCTAAATCACCACCTAGGTTGCGCAAGCGCTTTGTTCCGAAGAGTAAAAGAACAATAACAAGAATAATAATTAACTGCCAAATGCCGATGCCGCCCATAAGGACTCCTAGTTATATTGGTGAAAGTAGCGTTATTCTACTTGTTTCTGTTGGCTTTTTCATCTAAGCCCGATAGACCGAAGCGTCGTTCGAGTTCTTGTAATACATCCTCTGAGCTTAAGCCTTGTTGCGCGAGTAGTACAAGGGTATGAAACCAGAGGTCAGCTGTTTCGTAAATAACCTGTTGTTTATCATCCGATTTAGCGGCAATAACGGTTTCAGTCGCTTCTTCACCAATTTTTTTGAGAATGGTGTCGAGACCTTTATGGTAAAGACTGGCGACGTAAGATGAGCTTGGGTCTTGTTGCTTGCGTTGCTGTAACACTTCGTCGAGTTGTTTTAATGTATCGCTCATGATGAATAAATGCTCTTGGGGTCTTTTAGTACGGGATCAGTTGCGACCCATTGTTGATCTTTTAGTTGTCGATAGAAGCAGCTTTCACGGCCTGTATGACAGGCAATGCCGCCTTTTTGTTCAACCGATAGAAGAATAACGTCTTCGTCACAATCTAAACGAATATCACGAATGACTTGCTGGTGGCCAGATTCTTCACCTTTATGCCATAACTTACTGCGTGAACGAGACCAATAGACAGCGTGGCCTTGTTCGGCGGTTAGTTGCAAGGCCTCTTTATTCATCCAAGCCACCATGAGGATTTTGCCTGATTGGTGGTCTTGAGCAATAGCGGGTATTAAGCCTTTATCGTCCCAGCGTAGTTGATCTAACCAGTCGCTCATAAGCGAACCTCAATACCTTTATCTTGCATATGTTGTTTGGCTTCGCCAATGCTAAATTCAGCAAAATGGAAAATGCTTGCAGCCAACACAGCATCGGCTTTACCTTTGGTAACGCCTTCAGCAAGGTGATCGAGTGTGCCAACGCCACCAGAGGCAATAACAGGTACGTCCACCGCATCGCTAATAGCGCGAGTGAGTTCAAGGTCAAAACCAATTTTGGTGCCATCACGATCCATACTGGTGAGTAGGATTTCGCCAGCACCAAAGGAGACCATTTTTTTCGCCCATTCAATTGCGTCTAGCCCTGTTTCTTTGCGGCCACCGTGGGTGAATATTTCCCAACGTTTAGGCTCGCCCTCGGGGCTGACGCGTTTTGCATCAATCGCAACAACAATACATTGTGAACCAAATCGTTCAGCGGCTTGTTTCACAAATTCAGGGTTAAATATGGCTGCGGTATTGATACCAACTTTGTCGGCACCTGCTTTTAACATGCGGCTAATATCCTCTAACTTGCGGATTCCTCCGCCAACCGTGAGGGGGATAAATACTTCGCCGGCTACCTGCTCAACCATATGAACCATGGTTTCACGGTTATCTGAACTGGCGGTTATGTCTAAAAATGTTATTTCATCCGCGCCTTCGCGGTCATAACGGCGAGCCACTTCAACAGGGTCGCCGGCATCGCGGATATCGACAAATTTAACACCTTTAACAACGCGTCCATTGTCGACGTCTAAGCAAGGGATAATGCGTTTAGCGAGTCCCATGTTTAAGCGTAAGATTGAGCTAGTTTTTCGCCTTCGGCAAAATCTAGCGTTCCTTCGTAAATAGCGCGACCGGTAATAGCACCAATAATGCCGTCCTCTGAGACTTCGCCCAGTAGTTTAATGTCATCTAGGTTAGTAATACCGCCCGATGCAATAACAGGGATTTTTACTGCGCGTGCTAATTCTGCAGTGGCTTCTACATTAACCCCTTGCATCATGCCGTCACGGCCAATATCGGTATAGATAATGGAGTCGACACCATCTGATTCAAAGTGTTGGGCAAGGTCAATAATGTCGTGGTTAGAGAGTTTTGACCAGCCATCGATGGCGACTTTGCCATTTTTGGCATCAAGCCCTACGATAATATGACCAGGAAATTCTGCGCAAACATCGCCAACGAAATGCGGAGCACTAACTGCTTTAGTACCGATAATGACGTATTGAACGCCCGCATTGAGGTATGTTTGAATGGTGTCTTCATCACGAATGCCGCCACCCACTTGAATGATTAAATCAGGGTGTGCTTTGGCAATTTCATTAACAACGCCAGCATTAACGGGTTTGCCTGCAAATGCGCCATCAAGATCAACGAGGTGTAGTCGCTTAGCACCTTCGTTTACCCATCGAGTAGCTACTTCTACTGGGTTATCTGAAAAAATGGTTTCATCTTCCATTCGGCCTTGACGTAAACGAACACACTTACCTTCTTTAAGATCAATAGCGGGTATAAGAATCATGTTAATAGTTCCTTGGTAGTTAGGACTGGCCGTCCCAATTTAAAAAGTTTTTTAAGAGTTGTAAGCCAGCATGTTGGCTTTTTTCAGGGTGAAATTGAACAGCAAGAATATTGTTAGACTGCAAGGCACATGGGAAATTATCAGGGTATGCGCTGTGAGCTGAAACAATGTCAGCGTCAACTTGGCTGGCATGATAACTGTGCACAAAGTAAAAGCGCTCATCTTGCGGAATGTCTTTAAACAGAGGGTTTTTATCGTTGTGATGAACTTGATTCCAGCCCATATGTGGAATCTTTAGCTTATCACCTTGGCTATCGAGCTGATTACTTGGGAATTTTACGACATTGCCCGGCAGTAAGCTTAGACAGTCGACACCATCATTTTCTTCGCTATGCTGCAATAAGGCCTGCATACCAATACATATGCCAAGTATGGGGGTGTTGCTAGCGACTTGTTTGATTATTTTATCTAGCCCTGTTTCACGTAGTGCAGACATGCAATCACGAATGGCGCCCACGCCGGGGAAAACAATATGGTCAGCCGATAAGATAAGGTCTTTATCGGCGGTTATATGTACCGTTGATTCAGGTGAAACAGATTTTAATGCTTTTTCTATGGAATGGAGGTTACCCATTCCATAGTCGATAACGGCAACAGTAGCCATAATTGAAATACTCTTAGGTGGTTATAAACAGCCCTTGGTTGACGGCATGATGCCTTCCATACGAGCGTCTCTTTCTAAGGCGAAACGTAATGCGCGACCAAATGCTTTAAAGATAGTTTCAGCAACATGGTGAGCATTAACGCCTTTTAAATTATCAATATGAAGGGTCATATTGGCGTGATTAACAAAGCCTTGAAAAAATTCGCGGAACAGGTCAACGTCGAAACTACCGATGCTTGCACGTGGGAACTTTACGTCATAAGCAAGCCCAGGGCGCCCAGAAAAATCAATGACAACACGTGATAAGGCTTCATCAAGTGGTACATAGGCATGACCATAGCGATAAATACCCTTACGATCACCCAGTGCGTCGTTAACAGCTTTACCTAAGGTAATGCCAAGGTCTTCAACGGTGTGGTGTGCGTCAATGTGTAAGTCCCCTTTGGCATTAATATCTAGATCAATCATGCCGTGACGGGCGATTTGATCAAGCATGTGCTCTAGGAAAGGGATGCCCGTAGAAAAGCTTGTTTTTCCAGTGCCGTCTAAGTTAACGGAGACTGAAATTTGGGTTTCTAGGGTATCGCGATTAACAGTTGCGGTTCTGTCACTCATTTTATAGGGGCTGTTGTTGCTAGTAAGCTTGCATTTTCCCAGTTACAGAAGGTGATAGCAAGCTTAGTTTTGTTGCAATGGTTGGGTTTTTTGAGTCAATGGCTTACACGTGTAAGCATATGCTTACAGTAAATTAAGCTTTGGCTTATTTTATATTTTGGATGTAGGGCATATAATTTGATCGTCACTTAGGAATTCACGAGAAGGATCTCGTAAACAAGGATTGTTTGCTAAGGAGATGCAAGGGACTGTATCACGACATGGATGTCGAAATGGACTGATTTGCCGATCAATCTGAGATGACTTAGCCGACGAATTTCGATTCGTCGGTTTTTTTATGCCTAATATTTATATTGCGAGCTTTTATGTAAGGCCTCGCATGAATGGGTGGCTTACGCCTGAACCATTTTTCCTGAGTAAGTAAAGCCAGCGGGGTTAGCCGCTGGCTTTTTTGTGCTGCTGATTAAGACGCTGACTTAGGTGCTCTAGAGGCGCGTTTACGCTCATTTTCAGTCAGAGCTTTCTTTCTTAAACGAATAGACTCAGGCGTTACTTCAACTAGCTCATCATCTTCGATAAACTCTAGGGCTTGTTCTAGGGTCATCGCGATATGTGGCGTTAGTGTTAGTGCTTCATCGGTACCTGACGCACGAACGTTGGTTAGCTGCTTACCTTTAGTTGGGTTAACAACCAAGTCGTTACCGCGTGAATGTAGCCCAACAATTTGACCTTCGTAAACTTCTTCAGCATGGCCAAGGAATAATTTACCGCGTTCTTGCAAGTTAAAGAGACCAAACGCTAAGGTTTTGCCTTTAACCATTGAAACAAGCACACCATTTTGTCTAGAGGTGATTTCGCCCACTTTAACTTCGCCATAATGGTCGAAGATGCTGGTCATGATGCCTGAACCTGATGTTAAGGTTAAGAAGTGACCACGGAAACCAATTAAGCCACGTGATGGGCTGATGAACTCAAGGCGCATACGACCTTTGCCATCGGGTTCCATGTTGGTTAGTTCGGCTTTACGTAAGCCCATTTCTTCCATAATGGAGCCCTGATGCTGCTCTTCAATATCAATAACCACTTGTTCGAAGGGTTCTTGCATTTTGCCATCAATTTCTCTGCGAACAACTTCAGGACGAGCAACGCCCATTTCGTAACCTTCACGACGCATGGTTTCAATTAAAACAGATAAATGAAGCTCACCACGGCCTGAAACAACAAACTTATCAGGAGTTTCGCCAGGTGCTACACGTAAAGCAACGTTATGAATAAGTTCTTGATCCAAACGATCGCGGATGTTTCTTGAAGTAATGTATTTACCTTCTTGGCCCGCAAATGGTGAGTTGTTAACCGAAAATGTCATGCTAACAGTCGGTTCGTCAACAGATAGAGCAGGTAACGCTTCAACATGCTCTGGGTGGCATAAGGTATCTGAAATACCAAGTCCATCAATACCGTTAATGCAAACGATGTCGCCAGCAAAGGCTTCTTCAACATCAATTCTATCAAGTCCTAAATGGCCTTTTACGTTAAGTACTTTGCCTTTACGTTGTTTGCCTTCAGAGTCAATAATAGTTACTGTTTGGTTTGGCTTCAAGCTGCCGCGAGTGATTCTACCCACACCGATAACACCAATATAGCTATCGTAAGCCAGTGATGAAATTTGCATTTGGAACGGTGCTTCAGCATCCACAATAGGTTGCGGTACTTTGTCTCTAATGATTTCAAACAACGGAGTCATGTCGTCTGCTAATTCGTCAGCTTCTGGGCCGGCAACACCATTAATGGCTGATGCATAGATAATAGGGAAGTCAAGTTGCTCGTCAGTTGCGCCAAGGTTATCGAATAAGTCGAAAACTTGGTCAACAACCCAATCAGGACGTGAGCCAGGACGGTCAACCTTGTTAATAACAACAATTGGCTTAAGTCCTTGTTCAAAGGCTTTAGAAGTTACAAAGCGTGTTTGAGGCATTGGGCCATCAACCGCGTCAACCAATAGAAGAACACAGTCAACCATTGATAGTACACGTTCTACTTCGCCACCAAAATCGGCATGGCCTGGGGTGTCTACGATGTTAATGTGTATGTCATTCCACTCAATCGCAGTATTTTTAGCAAGAATAGTAATTCCGCGCTCTCTTTCCTGATCGTTTGAATCCATGATACGTTCTGTACCTTGGCTTCTACGGTCTAAGGTGCCTGATTGCTCAAGTAGTTTATCAACAAGGGTGGTTTTGCCGTGGTCAACGTGGGCAATGATGGCGATGTTACGGAGATTTTGTTTCACGAAAGAGATTCCTATAAAAATGTGTGGCCTAAGCCTGATGTATTAAAAATATAAAAAATGGTTTTTAACTTTGTTCCCATGGGAGCTGGTGAAAGCGCCAGCCACCGAGCGTGTTGCGATGGTTATTGCTATCTTTGTCGCCTTCGAAGCCTTCGTCCATATTGTATAAAGACTGATAGCCCGCTTGTTCCAATACTTTTGCTGCCGCCATTGAGCGTGCACCGCTTCGGCACATTAAAACTAATGGAGTCGATTTGTCGATACTATGGCTTTCTAGTTGCTCAATAAAGTCGGGTAAAACGTCCCAGTTTGGCGGTCTTTTAAATGTTACGTGAATCGCGTCGACGGGGTGTCCAATAAACGAATGCTCGATAAATGTCCGAGTATCGATTAATTTGGCTTGTGAATTGCTTTGCAGTATTTCATAAGCCTGGGTCGGCGAAATGCTTTTAATGGTAGACATAACCGTTCCAAAATTGAATTAACTGATTATTATACAGGGTTTTTTTATAATTCGTTGGATTGAGGCGTTTGGACGAAATCTTCTTTCATGTGCTAATCTCGGATTAGCGTTGGGCGACTAATAGGGCTTCATTTCGAATCCCTTTATTGATATTACCTAGGCAGCCTTCTTCATGATAGGCGATAGGGCTGAGGCTGGAAAATAAGCTCAGCAATTCGCCTTTCTTTAAAAGAAATTCAGGGTTTGTGGGGCCAGATGGATGTGCTTTTTCAAGGGTGAATGTTTGGTAAAAAATCAACCCTTGAGGTTTTAATGCACGGATTAACTGCGGTATAAGTGACCGGTCTAAAAAGCGTGAAACAGTAATGATATCGTAGTAGTTTTCTGGCAGCTGTGCTTGGCTAATATCAATCGCTAGCGCATTAATGGATGCGCCCTTGGGTATGTTGTTATTAATTTCTTTGATGACATGGTTGGATATATCCCAAGCATCAACATCCAAGCCTTGTTTAGCGAGTAGAAAGGTGTTGCCGCCTAAACCGCAGGCTAGGTCGAGCGCTTTTCCTTGTTGAGGTAATAGGTGCGAATAGAGGCTTAAAACGTTGGATGCCTGAGCACTGGAGATATCTTGTTGTTGATAGATATTATTCCATTTATGCTGCAAGTCACTCATTTAATCACGCCAGAAAACGGGGCTAAATAGAACGAGTAAGGTGAATATTTCTAATCGCCCCAGCAGCATAGAGAAGCAGGCGACCCATTTGCTGGCATCCGGGACGTTTGCAAAGTTACTGCTAATATCACCTAGCCCAGGGCCCAGGTTGTTAAGTGTTGCAGCAACGGCTGAGAAGGCGGTGACTTGATCGAGACCGGTGATCATCATTAATACCATGAGCACTCCAAACGCTAGGATATAGGCAGAGAAAAAACTCCAAACGGCATTAATAATCGGGCGAGAGACGACATGATGGTCGAGTTTGATTGGCATATCGGCATGAGGGTGAATCAAATGGGTGATTTCTTTGCCGAGCTGTTTAAACATAATCAAAATACGAATGACTTTAATGCCGCCAGCAGTGGAGCCACCACAACCACCGTAAAAACTTAAAAATATTAATATAACGGGGATAAAGGAAGGCCAGTTGATGTAATCGCTGGAAGTGAAGCCTGATGTGGTGGCAAATGAAACAACTTGAAACAGTGTTTGTTCAAAGATCATCGAGTCGCTTAAGTTAGAACCAATAACAAATAAGGCGATGGCAACAATGACAACGTGACTAGCTAAGATGGATGCGTAGGTTTTTAATTCACTATTTTGGCTGTAGAGTTTTAAGCTAAAGTTGCGGGCAGCCTTGAAGTGCAGCGCAAAATTGATGCCTGAGATAAACATAAAGCCAACGCATATATAGTTTAGGGTTGAGTTATCAAAAAAGGCAAAGCTAGCGTCATGGGTGGAAAACCCGCCAATAGAAACGGTGCTGAAGCTGTGTGTGATTGCGTCAAAAAAGTTCATTCCCCCCGCCCAATATGCCAAGGTGCAAGCGACGGTCAACCCGAGGTAGATTTCCCATAAGGCTTTAGCTGTTTCAGTAATGCGAGGTGTTAGCTTGTTATCCTTTACAGGGCCAGGTGTTTCGGCTTTATAGAGCTGCATACCGCCAATGCCGAGCATCGGTAATATGGCAACGGCAAGTACGATAATACCCATGCCGCCGAGCCATTGAAGCTGTTGCCGGTAAAAAAGAATAGACTTGGGCAGTTGATCGAGCCCTGTGATGACGGTAGCACCGGTAGTGGTGAGCCCTGAAATAGACTCGAAGATAGCATCGGTGAGTGAAAGTGAGGGCATGGATGAGACGTAAAATGGAATAGCACCCGATAGGCCGAGACTAAGCCAGAAGACAACGGCAACCACAAAGCCGTCACGGGTTCTTAGTTCGCCAGCCGCATTTTTTGCGCTTAGCCATAAGCCTAAACCGGTTAAGAAAATAACCATAAAACCAATGATGAAGGGCTGGTGGTTTTGTTCTTGGTAGAGATAGGAAACCAGAATGGGCGGTAGCATGGTGAAGCTAAACAGTCCCAGCAATAGACCAGATATTTTTCTAATGAGGTTGTAGTGCATGTTTAGTGAATAAAGCGGCTCAATAGCGATTTATGAGGTTGAAATAACGCCTCAACTTGGTTGACTAAGCTTTTGTCGGAGACAAATAATATGATGTGGTCGTCCAGCTCGACGATCAGTTCAGCGCGTGTTGGAATGGAGGTTCCTTGTCTGACAAGACCAATAATAATGCAGCCTTGAGGAAGCTTTATATCGCAAATTCTTTTGCCAGCGAGACCGTGCTTGCCACCAGTGTCTTGTACGGTGGCTTCAAAAGCTTCGGCTTTCCCGCGTAGCAAGGAGTGTACGCTGGCAATTTCACCGCGCCTGACTCGGCTAAGAATTTTGCCAATGGTGGTGTGTTGAGGATAGATAACGTTATCGATGGAGCCGTTATCAACCATATTCATGTAGGCATTACGGTCGACGAGACTCATAACCACTTGAGCACCAAGGCTTTTGGCTAACATGGAACATAGAATGTTGGTTTCATCATCACTGGTTAGGGTGCAAAAAACATCGGTTCTATCAATATTCTCATCGAGCAGGAAGGCCTCATCCGTTGCATCGCCTGATAAGACGATACTGTGGTCTAGTTTTTCCGATAATTGATCGGCCTTATCTCTACTTTTGGTAATGATTTTGACTTGAAGTGTATTTTCGAGAGCTTGCGCTAAGCCAAGCCCAATGCGACCACCGCCCGCAATAATTAAGCGTTTATAGGGTTTGTTTTGGTTGAATAAAATACTCAGCACTTGTTTGATATCATCAGATGAGGCGATAAAGAATAAGCGGTCACCGGCCTCAATAACGGTTTGATAATTAGGGTAAATGATTTCCCCTTGTCGGTATACGATGGCTATTCGGGCGTAGATACCTTGTAAGGATAAGCTTAGGTCTTTTAATGTTTTTCCAACCAAATCACTATCACTTTTGCAGCGGGCTTCAACTAGGCTAAGCGCACCATTAGCGAAGGATAGGACTTGTTGTGCGCCTGGGTGAAGAATTAGGTTTTTAATGAAATTAACAATTTCATTTTCTGGGTTGATAATCAGGTCAATAGGGATCGCATTGGCATTAAATAACTGATCCTTATAATCTAAAAAGGAGCGTGATCTGACTCGAGCAATCTTTTGGGGTACCTTGAATAAGTGGTGGGCGACTTGGCAGGCTAGCATGTTAGTTTCGTCGCTATCGGTTACTGCGATAATAATGTCGGCATGTTTAATGCCAGCACTTTCAAGGACGTCAGGGTGTGAAACGCTGCCGCAAATAGCCGAGACATCTAGGCGCTCACAAGCAGCGTCGATGACGCTTTGGTTTTTATCAATCAGTGTAATATCGATATTTTCACACGATAAATTACTGGCTACGGTAAAGCCGACTCGGCCAGCACCTAAAATAATAATTCTCATCGGATAACAGCTTTGTTAGGTTAACGCTTTCCTCTAAACTCAATGCCTAAAGTATGTAGTTTGCGGTAAAGGTGAGTTCTTTCGACGCCAGCGGTTTCTGCCAGTTTGGTAACACTGCCTTTGTGTTGGTCTAGGTGATAATCGAGATAGGCTTTTTCAAACTGCGCGCGGGCATCTTTAAGAGGTAAATCATAGAATATGGGTAAATCGCTGCTGCTAATAACAGATCTAGCAGCTTCACCAAGGGTGGTTTTTACTTCGGTAAGGCCAATTTCATCACCATGACCTAAAATCAGTAAGCGCTGTACCACATTTTTTAGTTCGCGAATATTGCCCAGCCAAGCGTAGCCACTGAGGAACTGCTGTGCAGCATGGGTGAATTTACGTTTTGGTAAGTTTTCTCGCTTCGTATAGTGTTGTAGATAAAAATCTAGTAACAAAGCAATGTCTTCTTTTCTGTCTCTGAGTGGTGGGAGTTGGAGACCGGCAACATTAAGTAGGTAATATAAGTCTTGTCGGAACTGGCCTTGTTGAATGGCTTCCTCAAGATCTTGTCGCGTTGATGCAATCACGCGTACATCGGCTTTTACTTCTTCAAGCCCGCCAACACGTTGGAATGAGCGTGATTCTAGGGCACTGAGTAGGCGATGCTGAACTTCGTTGTCCATGTCGCCAATCTCATCAATAAACAGGGTTCCGTGGTTGGCTTTTTCTAATAAGCCGTAGTGTATGGAGTTACCATCTTCACGGCCAAAAAACTCTTCTAAGGCGTTGTTTGAGGTAATAATGCCTGTATTTAGCTCAATGAATGGCCCGTGTTTTCGACTGCTGTGTTCATGAATATAGCGCGCCAATGTTTCTTTGCCACTGCCCGGTTCACCCGTTAAAAGAACGCGTGTATCGTGCTGACCTAAACGGCGAGCTTGCTCAAGGAGTTGCTGGATTTGTTTGCTGCTACCAAGAGGTTCTTGGCGGCTAGCTGAAGACTGACGGAGGTCGATGTTCTCTTGTTTTAACTTCTCGGCTTCAAGTGCGCGCTCAATAGTTAATAGTAACTTCGCAATGGACAGCGGTTTTTCCAAGAAATCGTAAGCGCCTAAGCGAGTCGCTTCAACGGCGGTTTCTACAGTGCCATGTCCAGACATCATGATAACAGGGCAGGATAGTTCACCGCTGGTTGACCACTCTTTTAAGAGGCTAACACCGTCGGTATCAGGCATCCATATATCCAGTAGGATCAAGTCATGACGACACTCTTGTCGAGCTTGCTGAGCCATCGCTGCATTTTCAGCGGTGGAAACTTGATAGTCTTCATCTTCGAGAATGTCACAAATTAAATTGCGAATATCGGGTTCATCATCAATGACAAGAATATGAGGTTTGTTCATACAAATATTTCCGTAGATCAGTTGATTTTATCGGTAATAACGGGGAGTTGGATGATAAAGTTTGCGCCTTGTGGCTCTCTAGGTTTAAGGCTAATACTGCCGCCATGTTCTTCAATGATTTTTTTAACAATTGCAAGTCCGAGCCCCGTACCTTTGTTTTTAGACGTAATATAAGGCTCAAAAATCTTCGCTAATATTGAATTATCTACCCCTAAGCCGTTATCGGCAATACAAATTTGTATTGAATGGCGCTCATTGTGATATTCAACAGAAATCCAGACTTCGCCATTATCTATATCGCTTATTGCTTCTTGCGCATTTTTAATGAGGTTAATGAGCACTTGTCTGAGGCGAACAGGGTCGGCAGAAATGGCCGGAATGAACGGTTCAATAGTGACGTTAAGGTGTTTTATTTGGCCTTGGTATAGGCTGCTTATGTCATCAACCAGTTGACCTATTTGTAGTATTTGAGGTTTTGGCTTGGGTGGGCGAGCAAAATCTGAAAAGTCATCAACCATGCTTTTCATCGCGCTTACTTGATGAATGATGGTGTTGGTAGATTTACTTAATAATTGATCGGTAGCCGGGTCTAGCTTGCCGTGTAATTTTCGTTGTAGGCGTTCAGCGGATAATTGAATGGGTGTGAGCGGGTTCTTTATTTCATGAGCTAAGCGTTGTGCGACTTCGCTCCATGCGGCATTACGCTGTGACTGAATAATGGGGGTCACATCATCAAAAATTAATACATAGCCGGATAGGCTATGGTCGGTGGCATATAAAGGCGCACCTTTTAGCAAAATAGTTTTATTCTGGTGGTTGATAGAAAAAACAAACTCGTGCTGCCATTGCGCGCTGGCGGATGAAAACTTATCGATTAGCAGCTTGCTAAAAGTTTGCAGTGCGGGAAATTTGCTTGAAATGTCTGTCAGTGAGTATTCGATGCAGGCACTGAGCGGGCACTCTAAAATTTCTCCAGCGCCTTGGTTGATCATTTTTAGGCGTAAGGAAAGGTCGAACCCCAGTACACCACTGGATAGGTGGCTCAGTATGGTTTCAAGGTAGGCATGTTGGTCTTCAGCGTCGCGTCGTGCTTTATTGGCCGCTTGCCGTGAGCTGGCAATGCGAACCGTCATGTCGTTAAACGAATTAACTAAAAAACCGAGTTCATCTTGTCGCTCAACGGTTAGTTTTTTTTCATAATTCCCTTCAGCAACGGCTTGGGTGCCTTCAACGAGTTGGCGAATGGGCTCTATTAGCTCACGTGCAAATACAAAGGCTGCCCAACTGGCTGCTAAAAGGCTGAAGACGAGAACAATCAAGAGTGTCAATGTGAAGCTAAATTTTAAGGAGCTTCGTAAGTAATTGAACTCTTGGTAGGCGGTGTAGGCGTTTTCAACAGAATTTGCTAGCTCACTAAGGTCTTCCGGAACGATGTAGATGGCCTGTAGGTACCGCTTGGGGGATGAGTGTTTTATTTCGAGCAGTGTTCTAACGAGAAGGCCGTCCAGGCTATTGGGTTCTAAGCTAACAAATTCACCATTTTGTTTAGCAAGTAGCAGCATTTCACTGTTGGGCGTATTGGGTATTAATACACCAGGGTCTAGATTGGTTGTTGCAATAATTTGCCCTTGTTTGGAAAACACGCTGAGTTCGCTAGCACTACTTTGCTCGCGTAGGCTGGCCAGTGTAAGAGACAGTAATATGTCGGATTCATTTTCTACTTGGTTGGCTAGCTGGCGAGTCTCTTTCATTAGCGAAAGGGTTCGGTTATCGAGTGAGCGTCGACTTAGGCTGAGCGAGTCTTGTACCGCATCATCAATTTTTGCATCAAACCAGCTGTCGATGCTTTGGTGTAATAGTTGGTTGGAGAAGTAGAACACAATGCCGGTTGGAATGACTGAGATGGCAAAAAATAGCAGAACAACCTTGGCTGTGATGCGAGAACCAATGGTTTTACTTTTAAATTGTCGCCATAGCTGACGAATATTTGAGATGAGTAGGCCGAATAAAACCAGCGTTCCAATAATATTAATGACAATGAGGCTTGAGAATAAGTCATTAAATTGCGATGAAGACTGTGTCGCATGGCTCATTAGATATAGGCTGAACAGCAGGCTCAGTAGAGCTGCGGCAGGCAATAAATAGGTTCTTTTCTTTATGGCTTTAATGGCCATAGGTGCTGCTCGCTTTGTAAATGCCAACCCGGTGTGAAGTACGCTAATGGGCGCATGGGAAGAGGTAAGGCTTCAATGTTTAAATAGGCGTTCAGGGTGGCTTCACGCGTTATTGATGAGGTGCTTGTTATGGCGTGTATCGGGGTTTCGCGGATGCTTCCGATGGCGTGTAGCGCTGCGTCTAGACTTAAAAAATTATGTTGAGTACTGTTGTGGTTGCCTGATACTTGATAGGTTTCAGCAAGGGTGTGGTACTTAATTTGGTAGGTCAGCTGAATGGTGTTGAGGTGCTTGCTCCATAACCAAGGCCGCGGCTCAATAATGGACAAATCGACATTAAAGGTCAGGGTAATGCCATGGTGCAAGGCTTCGATGGCTTCGGCGGTGAGCTGATAGTTTATTTGTGCGTTTAATAAATAGGTGTCTTGCTGCTGTGTTAGCTTTGCTGACTTTATTGTGATGCTCGCGGGCTCAGCGGCATAGCTACTCAGCGAGATGAGTAGCATGAACATAGATAATAATGCGTGTTTGCTGAGCATGGGGTGCGTTAGGTTTTAGTTAGACACGCATAATAAAAACCATCCATCTTTTCCTCCCCAGGGAATATTTGTCTGCCATTTTCACAGGCTTGCCCCCAAGAGGCATCGATTTTGACGGCTTTTGCATCAGGTTGCTGGTCGATAAAGCGTGTGATTTGTTGGCTATTTTCTGCGCTTAATATAGAGCAGGTGGCATAGATAAGTACACCGTTTTTCTCTAAAAGCGGCCAGATGGCTTTAAGTAGCTTGGCTTGAAGCTCCACAAGTTTCTCTATGTCTGATGCTTTGCGTAACAGTTTAATATCGGGGTGACGTCTGATAACGCCTGTTGCTGAGCAAGGGGCGTCGATTAAAATTCTTTGAAAAGGCGTCCCATCAAACCACTCGTTGGGCTCTAGGCCATCAACGGTAAGTACGTCGGCGTTCAGGTGTAGGCGCTCAAGATTTTCTATCACTCGTTGGTTACGTTGTTCATCAATATCGATGGCAACTAACTCAATGTCATTGGCTGAGCGCTCTAGGATATGGGCTGTTTTACCGCCGGGAGCCGCACAAACATCCAATACACGTTGACCGGCTTGAACGTTGAGCAATTCTGCAGCCAATTGAGCCGCGTTATCTTGCACTGAGCAGGCGCCTTGCCAGAAATTAGGTAACTGCTCCACACTCACCGGCTTTTCAAGGGTTAATCCACATGAATTCAATGGGTTTGTTGTCGCGGCAATTGATTGTTCGTTAAGCTGTTTTAAGTAAGCATCACGTTCGTTTTGCTGGAGATTAACCCGTATGGACATAGGCGGGTGTTCATTATTGGCTCGCATTATCTCGGTGCTACGATTGCCCCAGTCCTGTTGTAACTGCTGGGTGAGCCATTCAGGGTGTGAGTATTGTGCGTTTGTGCTATCAGCGTTACTTTCTAAGGTTTCACGTTCTCGTAGAAAGCTTCTTAGTACGCCGTTTAGCAGACCTTTTGCCCAGCTTTTACGGCTCTTTGCGCAGGTGTTGACGGTTTCAGAAACCGCGGCATGATCTGGGGTGTTGAGGTAAATGATTTGATATAAACCGAGTAAAGCCAGCACTTTTATGTCGGTATCTTTGGGTTTAAATGGCTTTTTTAAAAGCTGTGCAAGAATCGCATCGAGTCGGCTATACCAGCGGATGGTGCCGTAACAAAGTTCACGACAAAAGGCGCGGTCTCGGAGATCTAAAATATCGGTGGCTATGAGGGCTTCGGTGAGAGATTGCCCATGATGTGCCACGGCACAAATAATGTTAACCGCTGTTTGTCTAGCGGATAAAACTGGTGTTTTTTTATTAGAGCTCATTTTAACCTAACTTAAGTTTGTCAATTTTGTGTGCGGCAAGGTAGTCGCGAGCCGTCATACGGCGCTTATTAGCGGCTTGTAACTCAGTGACTTCAATATACTGGTCAGAGCAAGCAACAAACAACTTATTTTTATCAACCCTAATTTGGCCGGCTACTCCTGTTGAGGAAGAGGGGCTAGGGCTTGCTGCCCAAATACGCAATGTGGCGCCATTGAGAAGGGTGTGGGCAACGGGCCAAGGATTATAGCCTTGAATCGAACGTAAGACCTCAGCTGCGGGGGTATTCCAGTCAATAAATGCTTCTTGCTTGCTGAGTTTGTGTGCATAGGTGACCTCGCTTTCAGCTTGGGTGACAGGTTTTAGCTGTTGCTGTTCAACGGCTGGTAGCAGGTCGATGAGTGCTTTGGCACCAAGCGTTGACAATATATCGTGTAAGCTGCTGGAGTTGTCTTCAGGGCGAATCGTGTAGTTAACTTTTGCCAGCATGTTTCCAGTATCCAGGCCCTCGTCCATTTGCATCAGCGTAACGCCTGTTTCTTCATCACCGGATAAAATAGCACGTTGGATAGGGGCCGCACCGCGCCAGCGCGGTAATAATGAGGCATGAATATTAATGCAGCCGTAACGCGGTGTGTCGAGTACGCTGAGCGGTAAAATAATACCGTAGGCGACGACAATGAGTAGGTCGGCTTGGTAGTTTTTTAGTGTTTCAAGCGCGGCTTCAGTTTTAAAGTTTAAGGGTTGCTCGACGGGTATATTGTGCTCTAGGGCGCATTGCTTTACCTCGCTGAATTTAATTTTACGGCCGCGTCCTGCTTGCCTGTCGGGTTGTGTGTAGACAGCGCAAACGGTGTGCTCACTCGTGATGAGTGCTTCGAGAGTGGCCACTGAGAACTGTGGTGTGCCGGCAAAAATAATATTCATAGGTGATTTCTGGGTTGGTGGTTGGGTCGTTATAGTGTTGAACTCGGGCGTGTCTTTTGCGCGGCGAGTTCTTTTTCCATGCGCTCAAGTTTTTTGCGAATTCTATTCCGTTTTAAGGGTGATAAGTAATCGACAAATAATTTACCGTCTAGGTGATCTATTTCATGTTGTATGCAGACAGCCAGTAAACCATCGCTGGTTAATTCAAACGATTTGCCTTGCTTGTCTAGGGCTTTAACGGTGATGGCATTGGCTCTTTCTATATCTTCGTAAAAGCCGGGGACAGACAAGCAGCCCTCTTGCATCACTTCAATGCCTTCTTTATGTGTAATAACTGGATTTATAAAACATAAAGGCTGGTCTTTTTCTTCGGAAACATCAATGACCATTAGGCGCTGGTGAATATTTACTTGCGTTGCGGCAAGGCCAACGCCGGGTGCGTCATACATAGTTTCGAACATATCATCGATAATGACACGCAAGTCATCATCGACATGGTTGATTTTACTAGCTTTTGTGCGTAGTCGTTTATCTGGAAAGTGGAGGATATCTAATTTTGCCATGTTTAATTTGTTTTAATACAGTTGTTATAAATTCAATTTTAACGTTTTTAACCTAAACTTTGAATAGTGGATATTTTAGGCTAGACTTAGGGATATTGAAAATTTGCCAAAAAATAAGGAATATCATGGCTATGAAAAGAGTAATTGGGGTTTTGTTTGGAGCGTTGCTTTGCTGGAATACGTTGGCGGACAATATTGAATTAAACCCATCGCACCCTGACCGCTACGTTGTTGTTAAAGGAGATACTTTGTGGGATATTTCCGCACGTTTTTTGAAAACACCGTGGCGTTGGCCGGATATTTGGCAAGCCAATGAACAAATTGCAAACCCACATTTAATTTACCCAGGCGATATTATTGAGCTTTCGTTTGTTGATGGTCAGCCTAGGTTGAGCATTAAAAGAGGGGATGGCAAGTTATCACCGAGTATTCGACGCTCAAGTCTAGATGACGCGATCCCGGTGATTCCTATTGATGCAATTGCTGCATTTATTGGTAAGCCTAGGGTTATGACCCAAGAAGAATACGACTCTGCACCTTATGTTGTGGCATTTGATGATCAACATATCTTAGGTAGCGCAGGTTATAAGGCTTACGTTCGAGGCTTGGAAAGTGGAGCGGCTGATGGTTACAGTATTGTTCGCCAAGGTGAAGAGTACTTGGATGCCGATACGGGTGAGTCACTGGGTTTTGAGTCGATTTTTGTTGCTGAATCTGAACTTAAAGTGCAGGCAGATGTCGCGACGGTGATGCTATCAAAAACAAGTCGTGAGGTACGTAAAGGTGACCGTCTGTTGCCTGCTGAAGAAGGAGTGATTCTTCGGAATTATTACCCACATGCACCGGACTCAGATATTAGAGGGCACATCGTTGGTGTCGTTGATGGTGTTTCACAAGTGGCGCAATATGATGTGGTGGTCATTGATAGAGGACTGCGTGATGGTATTGAAGAAGGGCATGTCTTGCAAATTGATCATGCGGGCGAAACAATTAGAGATGTAGTTGCTGGTAATGGTGCTGAAGTAACATTGCCGGATGAGAAGGCTGGGGTGTTAATGGTTTTTCGTGTTTTTGAACGCGTGAGTTATGGGCTGGTAATGGAGAGTAAACGCGTTATGCATCGCCATGATGTAGTTCGTACACCATAGGTTGAGCGATAATATGGGGTCCAATGAGGAAAAGTCCTCATTGGACCTTTGCTTTTCTGAAAAGGAGCATTGTTTAGCCTTATGGCGCGTTAAGGGTGTTGGAGCTAAAACTTATTTACGATTGCTAGAAAGCTTCCCCTCAGTTACGGCTATTTTTTCCTCTTCCATTGATGACTTGAAAAAATCAGGTTGTTCAGCAGCCACTGCCGCGAATATAAAGAACATTGATTGGTCGATTATTGAACCGGATTTACACTGGCTTAAAAAAGATGATTGTCATGTGATGTGTTGGCAGGATGGGGATTACCCCGCCTTATTACGAGAAATACCTGACCCACCACCTGTTCTATTTATTCGGGGTGATCGTTCATTGCTCGGATCACTTCAGCTTGCAATGGTTGGCACGCGGAAGCCGTCTCCTCTTGCATCGAGAACAACGCATGCGTTTGCAAAACACTTTGCTCGATTTGGTTTAACCGTAACCAGTGGTTTGGCTTTAGGGGTTGATAAAGCGGCGCACCAAGGTGCGTTGGCGGGAGACGGTTACACCATTGCGGTAGCGGCAACGGGTTTGGATCGAGTTTACCCAGCCGGGCATCGAGATTTGGCAGCTGATATTATTAAGCGCGGGGCGATGGTGTCGGAGTTTCCTATTGGTACGCAGCCTAAGCCGGGGTATTTCCCGCGGCGTAATCGTATTATTAGTGGCTTAAGCCTTGGCGTGTTAGTGGTAGAAGCGGCTGTTAAGAGTGGTAGTCTGGTGACTGCGCGACACGCGATGGAGCAAGGTCGAGAAGTTTTTGCAATTCCAGGGTCTATTCATAACCCGTTAGCAAAAGGTTGCCACCATTTAATTCGGCAAGGGGCTAAACTTATTGAAACGGCTGATGATGTACTAGAAGACCTAGCTAGTTTGTCCGTATTTGCAGCAAATGAGGGGGCGGCGACAGGTCTCGATATTGAAGCAAGTGAGCCGGCTTTGGAAGCAGATTACCTAGGTTTACTTGAAAAAATTGCATTTGATCCCATATCAATTGATGAGTTAATCACTGAAACTAGTTTTACAGCCGAAGAAATTTCGTCTATGTTGCTAGTATTAGAGCTGCAAGGTTTAGTATCATCTGCACCGGGTGGGCTTTTCTATCGCTGCCCAAACGACTAAAGAGATAAATTATTTAATAAATGAGTGACATGAAAGAAACAATTTTTGAGGTTCTTGTCTATTTATTCGAACATTATATTGATTCGGGTGAGGAGCAGGCGCAGGCGCTTGAGCCGGATAAGTTGAAAGGAGAGCTGCTGGAAGCTGGGTTTACTGATAATTATATTGACCGTGCTTTTGACTGGATGGATGAATTAACTCGTCAGCCATCAAAAGCGGTTGAAAATTATGTAGGGCAAGGCTCAACTCGGATCTATTCACCTGAAGAGCGTTTGCGCTTCGATGTGGATGCTCAGGGTTTTTTATTGTTTCTTGAGCAAGCTGGAATTGTTGACTCAACACGCCGCGAATTAATTATTGATAGGGTGATGGCCTTGGGTGATTCGGTGTTATCTGTTGAGCATATCAAGTGGGTGGCGTTAATGGTTTTATTTAGCCAGTCTGGAATGGAAGGCCACTATTCACAAATGGAAGAGCTGGTATACGGCGATATTCCATTCGAGTTACATTGAGATACTTATGTCAAATTTAGTCATTGTAGAATCACCGGCGAAAGCTAAAACGATTGAGAAGTACCTTGGTAAAGGCTTTCATGTATTGGCTTCGTATGGCCATGTTCGAGACTTGATCCCGAAAGAAGGGGCTGTTGATACCGAGAACGATTTCAAAATGAAGTATTCATTGGTGGAGCGTAATCAACGACACGTTCAGGCCATTATCAAGGCAATGAAGAAATCTGATGCACTGTATCTCGCGACCGATCCGGATAGAGAGGGTGAGGCGATTTCGTGGCATGTGTCTGAGTTATTAAAAGAGAAAAAACTGCTTAAAGATAAGCCTGTTTATCGTGTGGTTTTTCATGAAATTACCAAGAAATCAATTCAGGCCGCTATTCAACAACCTCGTGAATTATCGATGGACATGGTTGATGCGCAGCAAGCACGCCGTGCTTTAGATTATTTGGTGGGTTTTAATTTATCACCTTTATTGTGGAAAAAGATTAGGCGTGGTTTATCAGCAGGTCGTGTACAAAGCCCTGCCTTACGCCTTATTGTCGAGCGAGAGCTTGAAATTGAAGCGTTCAAAAAACGTGAGTACTGGTCGATTGAGTCTAGAGTCTCCGCCAGCGAGCAGCCATTCAAAGCTAAGTTAACTCACTTTGATGGTGATAAGCTGAGTCAATTTAGCGTGACTGATGAACAGCGCGCAAAAGAAATAAAAGATGCCATCGAGTCGGTTGCCGCCGGTAAATTACTCGTTAAAAAACTTCAGAAGAAGCAGCGTAAGCGTAATCCAGCCGCTCCTTTTACAACATCTACTCTACAGCAAGAAGCGGCACGTAAGCTTGGCTTTACCACCAAGAAAACCATGCAGATTGCCCAGCAGTTATATGAAGGGGTGACGATTGGTGGTGAATCAACGGGTTTAATTACCTATATGCGTACGGATTCTGTCAATTTAGCGGATGAAGCGATAGATGATATTCGCCAATTGATTGAGCGGCAGTATGGTAAGCAAAATGTACCTGCTAAACCGAATGTATACAAAACCAAATCGAAGAACGCACAAGAGGCGCATGAGGCTATTCGCCCCAGTGCCGTCACGCAAATTCCTGAGGAAATTCGCGGTTCATTAAGTAATGATCAATATAAGCTGTATTTGCTTATTTGGAAAAGAGCCGTTGCTTGTCAAATGGCGCATGCTGTTATTGATATGGTGAGTGCTGATTTAACTTGTGGTAAAGATCATACGTTTAGAGCAACGGGTTCTACAGTTAATAAACCTGGCTTTATGTTGATTTACCTAGAAGGTAAGGATGACAGTAAAGACGATGATGATAACAAGGAAAACTTGTTACCTCCGATGACAGAAGGTGAGCTAATTGACTTATTAGACGTACTGCCGAACCAGCACTTTACTGAGCCACCACCAAGATATGGCGAGGCGAGTTTAGTTAAAGCACTTGAAGAGTTTGGTATTGGTCGTCCGTCAACGTATGCATCGATTATTTCTACCTTACAAAATCGTGAGTATGTAGAAATAGAGCAAAAACGATTTTATCCAACAGATGTTGGGCGTATTGTTATTAAGTTCCTTACGCAGCACTTTACGAACTACGTGGATTATGACTTTACTGCTAAGTTAGAGGATGATCTTGATTCTGTTTCTCGTGGAGAAATGCAGTGGTTACCGTTGATGAAGAAGTTTTGGCAGCCATTCAAAACACTGATTGATGATAAAGAAGTGAGTGTACAGCGTAGTGATGTTACTCAAGAGGCAATGGATGAAAAATGCCCAGAATGTGGCAAACAGCTCTCCATTCGTTTAGGTCGTAATGGGCGCTTTATTGGCTGTACTGATTACCCTGAATGTAGCTATACGCGTAATTTACATGAGGATGCTGAGCAGGCCGCGCCTGAAGTAGTCGAAGGACGTAGCTGCCCAAAATGTGAATCGGATTTAATTATTCGTAGTGGCCGCTATGGTAAATTTATTGGCTGTAGTTCTTACCCTAATTGTAAGCATATGGAACCTTTGGAAAAACCAAAGGATACGAATATTGTTTGTCCAGAGTGTAAAAAAGGGACGATTCTTGAACGTAAGTCTCGTAAAGGAAAAATATTTTACTCTTGTTCAAACTACCCAAAATGTAAGTATGCGCTATGGAACGCACCCATTGATGAGCCGTGTCCAAGTTGCAATTCACCTATTTTAACGATTAAAACAACCAAGCGGCGAGGCACTGAAAAAGTCTGTCCGGAACAAGAATGCTCTTATATCACTCCTTGTGAAGAAATGGCTAAACCTGAATAAGTAGAAAATTATGAATCAAAAACAACAAACATTTGTCGCTGTATTAATGGGCTCAGACTCTGACTTTCCTGTGATGCAAGCAACTTTAGATGTCTTAAAAACACTAGATATTCCGTATGAAGTAAGAATTACTTCAGCGCATAGAACACCGGCGGAAACACATAACTATGTAACAGATGCTGACCAACGTGGTTGTGCAGTGTTTATTGCAGCGGCTGGTTTAGCAGCGCATTTAGCGGGTGCTGTTGCGGCTAATACGGTTAAGCCCGTTATTGGAGTGCCTTTAGATGCTGGATCTTTACAAGGCCAAGATGCATTGTTATCGACAGTGCAAATGCCAGGTGGTATTCCAGTTGCCAGTGTGGCGATTGGCAAGCCAGGCGCTAAGAACGCGGCTTATCTTGCAGCACAAATTTTAGCCTTGTCAGATGATAATGTTGCTCAGCGAGTAAGGGCAGAAAGGCAAGCAGCGGCTGAGGTGGTTATTAAAAAGAATCAGCAGTTGCAAGAGACGCTGAAGCAAGCGTAAAGATAAAGCAGCACGAACGCATGCCATCGGCATGGCAGAAAAGGGAGTTTGTTCATCAGCTTCGGGCTGGTGGACTGGTGGCATACCCGACCGAAGCAGTTTATGGCTTAGGTTGTGACCCATTAAACCGAGATGCGGTTCTTGCATTGCAAGCGTTGAAGAAGCGCTCGCAGAACAAAGGTTTAATTTTAATAGCAGCCGATTACTCTCAGTTATCGGCTTATGTGAAGAAGCTGCCTGATAACCTTCTCAAAAAGATTCAGCA